>Ga0265340_10001209_pt1 | contig 14775 bp, 15 predicted proteins | sample 4CB225metaG_FD_202082 | JGI IMG/M metagenome (GOLD analysis project Ga0265340, IMG submission 202082) | Rhizosphere microbial communities from Carex aquatilis grown in University of Washington, Seatle, WA, United States - 4-CB2-25 metaG | ecosystem: Host-associated > Plants > Roots >...
CAAAACCCGTTGCGGTCGCGATTTCCTTGGCGCCACGGGCGAGGAGGCGCATATCGGGGAAAATTATGGCGGCCCCCGCGGAGTCAAGCGCCCGCTCGACGGTTCGAACTGATTGGCGGTATCGGTTGGCCGGGCCGCTGCGAGCTAACCTGAAGTCGTGACCCTCGACGCTGCGCAAACCGCACAGCGCGGCTTCACGCGTACCTGCCGTGGCAGTGCTTGTACTTCTTGCCCGAGCCGCAGGGGCAGTCCTCGTTACGGCCGACTTTGCCCCAGCTCGCCGGGTTCCTGGGATCGCGGCCGGCGGCGGCCGCGGGCACCAGCGACGCGCCGGCGAACGCCAGTTCGTCCTCGCCGGTGTTCGGATCGAACTTGTGGGCTTCCATGGCCGGCAATGCCGGCTGCTGTTCCTCCGGCGGCACGATTTCGACGCGCATCAATTGCGCCGTCACCGCCTCGCGCAGATGCGTGATCATCGCCTCGAACAGACTGAACGCTTCCGACTTGTATTCTTGCAGCGGATCGCGCTGGCCGTAGCCGCGCAGGCCGATCACCTGACGCAGGTGATCGAGCATCACCAGATGCTCGCGCCAGAGGTGATCCAGCGTCTGCAGCAGGATGGTCTTCTCGACGTAACGCATCACGTCGGGGCCCCACTGCGCCACCTTGGCCGCCATGTGCTCGTCGACCTTCTGCTCGATGCGCGACAGCAGTTCCTCGTCGGCGATGCCCTCTTCCTTGGCCCACTCATCGACCGGCAGATCGATATCGAGCACGCGCTTGAGTTCTTCCTTCAGGCCGGCGACATCCCACTGCTCGGCATAGGCGTGCTCGGGCACGTGCTTGTTGACGACGTCCTCGACGAAGGCGTGGCGCATGTCGGCGACCGTCTCGGCGACGCTTTCGTCCTTCATCAGGTCGATGCGCTGGTCGAAGATCACCTTGCGCTGGTCGTTCTGAACGTTGTCGAACTTCAGCAAATTCTTGCGGATGTCGAAGTTGCGGGCCTCGACCTTCTGCTGCGCCTTTTCCAGCGCCTTGTTGATCCAGGGATGGATGATGGCCTCGCCCTCCTTGAGGCCGAGCCGCGTCAGCATGGTATCGAGCCGGTCGGAGCCGAAGATCCGCATCAGGTCGTCTTCCAGCGACAGGAAGAATTTCGAGCGCCCGGGGTCGCCCTGGCGGCCGGAGCGGCCGCGCAGCTGGTTGTCGATGCGGCGGGATTCGTGGCGCTCGGAGCCCATGATGTAGAGCCCGCCCGGTTTGGTCACGGTCTTGGCGGGCTTCGAACCCTTGGCAGGCTCGACCTCGACAACCTCTTCGGCCTTCAGCACGATGTCGCGGAAACGCTCGACGTCGGCCTTGATGCGCTCGATCTTGGCGGCCTTCTCGGCTTCGTCGGTAATTCCGGCGGTTTCGTGCATGATCCGCATTTCCAGCGAACCACCGAGCTTGATGTCGGTACCGCGACCGGCCATGTTGGTCGCGATCGTGATCGCGCCGGGCACGCCGGCCTCGGCCACGATATAGGCTTCCTGCTCGTGGAAGCGCGCGTTCAGGACCGCGAACAGCTTTGCCGGCTTGCCGGCGCGGGCAGCCGCATAAAGCTTCTCCATCGCGTTTTCGTTGCCGAAATCGATCTGCTTGTAGCCGTGGCTCTTGAGGTAGTCGGCCAGCACTTCGGATTTCTCGATCGAGGCGGTGCCGACCAGCACCGGCTGCAGCCGCGCATTGGCACGCTCGACTTCGGCGAGGATGGCGGCGTATTTCTCGGTCTGCGTGCGGTAGACCTCGTCATCCTCGTCGAGGCGGGCCACCTGCACGTTGGTCGGGATTTCCACGACCTCGAGCTTGTAGATGTCGAACAGTTCGTCGGCTTCGGTCAGCGCGGTGCCGGTCATGCCGGCCAGCTTTTCGTACATCCGGAAATAGTTCTGGAAGGTGATCGAGGCCAGGGTCTGGTTTTCCGGCTGGACCTGCACGTGCTCCTTGGCTTCCAGCGCCTGGTGCAGGCCTTCCGAATAGCGGCGGCCCTGCATCATGCGGCCGGTGAACTCGTCGATGATGATGACCTCATCATCGCGGACGATGTAATCCTTGTCGCGCGTGAACAGCGTGTGCGCGCGCAGCGCCTGGTTGACGTGGTGCACGACCGAGACGTTCTCGACGTCGTAGAGCGACTCGCCCTTGAGCTGGCCGGCGTCGCGCAGAAGGTTCTCGAGCTTTTCCATCCCGGCTTCCGTCAGCGTCACCGTGCGCTGCTTCTCGTCGACGTCGTAGTCGGACTTGTCGAGCTGGGGGAAGAAGGTGTCGATGGTGTTGTAGAAATCCGAGCGGTCGTCGAGCGGGCCGGAGATGATCAGCGGCGTGCGCGCCTCGTCGATCAGGATCGAGTCGACTTCGTCGACGATGGCGTAGAAATGGCCGCGCTGGACCATGTCCTCGAGCCGGTACTTCATGTTGTCGCGCAGATAGTCGAAGCCGTATTCGTTGTTGGTGCCGTAGGTAATGTCGCGCGTATAGGCTTCCTTGCGCTCGGTATCGTCGAGCCCGTGCACGATGACGCCGACGGTGAGACCGAGGAAGTTGTAGATCTGGCCCATCCATTCGGAGTCGCGGCGGGCGAGGTAATCGTTGACGGTGACGACGTGGACGCCCTTGCTGGCCAGCGCGTTGAGGTAGACCGCGAGCGTCGCCACCAGCGTCTTGCCTTCGCCGGTCTTCATCTCGGCGATGTCGCCCTCATGCAGCACCATGCCGCCGATCAGCTGGACGTCGAAATGGCGCTGGCCGAGGGTGCGCTTGGCCGCCTCGCGCACGGTGGCGAAGGCCGGAACCAGGAGGTCGTCGAGCGTCTTGCCGTCGGCGAGCTGCTGGCGGAATTCGGCGGTGCGCGCTTTGAGCGCCTCGTCCGAAAGCGCCGAAATCTCGGGCTCCAGCGCGTTGATGGCGTCGACGCGGGACTGGTATCCCTTGACCCGCCGGTCGTTGGCGGAGCCGAAAAACTTGCGGGCGAGCGCGCCGATCATGCCAAATTCCTGTTTTTGCGGTTCGGCAAAGCTGCCATGACGTTTTCCACCCGTTTGCCTATCAACTCATCGTGACGCATTGCAGCGCCGGCCCCGGTCCGGGGGCATCCGCCAAATGAGTGGGAATTCAGCAATCCAAGGTTCAACGGCCAAAAACGCAAGCGAAATAAGCGCTATCGCCATTGACTTGGGTTTTGCAGAGATATGGCTGGGTCGGAGGGTTGTCAACGGCGCGAAGCCGTCAAGGAATTCATCATTTTGACAGACTTTTCGCGTTGCCAAGGCCGGGTGATTGGGCGAGTGTCCCGCCGCCCCAAACAAGCCCCATAAGGATTTTCCATGACCACTTCGTTCCCGGCAACGAAAACCGGCGTACGCCTCGGCCTCGCCTCAGCCGCCCTGACGGGCGCTCTTGCCATGGCCCTGCTGGCGGGCCTCCCGGCACGGGCCGACGACGCCAATCCGGTACTCGCAAAGGTTAACGGCTCGGAGATCCACCAGAGCGACGTGACCCTCGCCGAGGAGGAACTCGGGCCGAGCCTCGCCCAGATGGATCCCGCCACCAAGAAGGACAACGTCCTGTCGTTCCTGATCGACATGAAGATCGTCGCCAAGGCCGCCGAGGACAAGAAGATCGAAAACAACGAGGACTTCAAGAAGCGGCTGGCATTTACCCGCAACCGCCTCCTGATGGACAGCCTGCTGGCGAGCGAAGGCAAGGCGGCGACCACCGACGACGCCATGAAGAAGGTGTATGAGGACGCCGCCAAGCAGATCACGGGCGAGCAGGAAGTCCACGCCCGCCATATCCTGGTCGAGACCGAGGATGAGGCCAAGGCGGTCGAGGACGAACTCAAGAAGGGCGCCGACTTCGCCGAACTCGCCAAGAAGAAATCCAAGGATCCCGGCGCATCCGACGGCGGCGATCTTGGCTTCTTCACCAAGGACCAGATGGTGCCGGAATTCTCCGCCGTCGCCTTCACGCTGGAGCCGGGCAAGATCTCCGATCCCGTGAAGTCGCAGTTCGGCTGGCACGTCATCAAGGTCGAGGAAAAGCGCAGCCGCAAGGCGCCCGATTTCGAGCAGGTCAAGGGCCAGATCGAGACCTATGTGACGCGCAAGGCGCAGGCCGACTACGTGGCGAAGCTGCGCGAGGGCGCCAAAGTCGAGCGCATGGACCAGGCCGCCGCTGACCCCGCGAAGGCCGACGCCAAGCCGGACGCGGCCAAGCCCGCCGACTCCAAGATGGCGCCGGCGAAGAAGTAAAAATTCGCTGTCGCTTCTTCGAAGCAAATAGTAATTAGCAACGTCATGGCCGGGCTAAAGTGCGAAGCGCGTCTTCGCACCGGATGTCCCGGCCATCTCCGTCTTGAGTTCTCGTTTGCGGGATAAGACGGGGATGGCCGCGACAGGCCTCGCCGTGACAAATCCATTTCAGCCCGTCGTTTTTCGGAATTTGCCCATGTCCTCAGCCGTCTCCCCGCTCGCCCCGACCGATGTCCCCGAGATGCCCGCGATTGCCGGCGTCAAGCTTGCCACGGCCGCCGCGGGCATCCGCTACAAGGGCCGCACCGACGTGCTGCTGGCGGTGCTCGACAAGGGAACGGCGGTCGCCGGCGTCTTCACGAAGTCAAAGTGTCCGTCGGCGCCGGTCGAATGGTGCCGCGCCAAGCTCGCCAAGGGGCAAGCCCGCGCGCTGGTGGTCAATTCCGGCAACGCCAACGCCTTCACCGGCAAGACCGGGCGGCAGGCGACAACGCTGACGGCCTCGATCGCGGCCAAGGCGCTCGGCTGCAGCCCCAATGAGGTCTTTCTCGCTTCCACCGGCGTGATCGGCGAGCCGCTCGACGCTACCAAGTTCAACGGCGTGCTGGGCACGCTGGCGGAGCAGGCCGTTCCGGGCGAATGGATGAACGCGGCGAGAGCGATCATGACCACCGACACCTTCCCGAAGGTCGCGACCGCGACCGTCAAACTCGGCAAGGCCAGGGTCACGATCAGCGGCATGGCCAAGGGCGCCGGCATGATCGCGCCCGACATGGCGACCATGCTGGCCTTCGTGTTCACCGACGCGCCGATCTCGGCCGGCGCGCTGCAAGCGCTTCTGAAAAGCGGTGTCGAAGACACCTTCAATGCCGTCACCATCGACGGCGATACCTCAACCTCCGATACGCTGCTCGCCTTCGCCACCGGCGCCGCCGCGGCCGACGGCGCGCCGAAAATCAGCCGCGCCAGCGACCCCCGCCTGAAGGCCTTTACCAAGGCCTTCCGCGCCGTGCTCGCCGATCTTTCCGAACAGGTGGCGCGCGACGGCGAGGGCGCGCGCAAGCTGGTCGAGATCATCGTCGAGGGCGCGGTGTCGAAAACCTCGGCGCGCAGGATCGCAATGTCGGTGGCGAATTCGCCGCTGGTGAAGACCGCGATCGCCGGCGAGGACGCCAATTGGGGCCGCGTGGTGATGGCGGTCGGCAAGGCCGGCGAGCCCGCCAACCGTGACAAGCTCTCGATCTCCTTCAACGGCATCCGCGTCGCCAAGAGCGGCGCGCGGGATCCGTCCTATGACGAGACGCAGGTTTCGGAGGCGATGAAGAACCCGAAGATCCAGATCAGGATCGCGCTCGGGCTCGGCAAGGGCCGCGACCGCGTGCTGACCTGCGACCTCACCAAGGAATATGTCGCGATCAACGGCGATTACCGGTCATGAACCAGGCGTCCGCGGCGCATGGCTGATCTCAAGCTCACCCTCGTGGTCGCCTGCGCGCTGATCGACGCCGACAAGCGCGTGCTGATCGCGCAGCGGCCCGAAGGCAAGGCGCTCGCGGGCCTGTGGGAATTTCCCGGCGGCAAGATCGAGCCCGGCGAGCGGCCGGAGGCGACGCTGATCCGCGAACTGCACGAGGAAATCGGCATCACCGTGAAGGAAGCCTGCCTCGCGCCGCTGACTTTTGCGAGCCACGCCTATGATGATTTCCACCTCCTGATGCCGCTCTACATCTGCCGGCGCTGGGAGGGCGAGGCGATCGCGCGCGAAGGCCAGAAACTCGCCTGGGTCCGCGCCAACAAATTGCGCGACTATCCGATGCCGCCGGCCGACATTCCGCTGATCCCGCATCTGATCGATCTGCTGATGTGATTGATTTTCCGGGGGTGACGACCTCATCCTGAGGAGCCGCGGAGCGGCGTCTCGAAGGATGGCGGCATCGGGACTTAATGGTTCGAGACGCGGGCAACGCGCGCTCCTCACCATGAGGGTAGACATTAGGTCGTCTTTATCCCCTTCACCGCGTCCGCCAGACTGGCTTTCGCCGATCCCGGCTTCAGCGGCTTCTGCTGGCTCTCGTGCGGCGCCCAGCCCGACAGCCAGATCACATCAAAGGTGGCGCGGATGCGGCCGTCGGAATCGGCAAAGCGTTCGCCATAGATCTGCGACATCCGCACCAGCGTGGCGCGGCGGGTCGGATTTCGCCGCCGCTCGACCAGGACATTGGTCGCGCCCATGCGCCGCAGATCCGCCATCAGCGCGAACGCGCTGGCATAGCGCACCACGATGCGGTCGACGTCGGTGACCGGCAGCGCGAATTTCGCGCGCTGCAACAGGCTGCCGACATCGCGCAGGTCGACGAACGGCACGACGCGCGGCGACGCCCCGCCTTCGAGTTCGGCTTCGGCCGCGGCGAAGGATTGCCGCAACTCGGTCAGCGTATCGCCGCCGATCATCGCCGCCAGCAGGAACCCGTCGGGCTTGAGCGCGCGGCGGATCTGCGCCAGCACGCCCGGCAGGTCGTTGACGAATTGAAAGGCGAGCGCGGAAACGGCGAGGTCGAGCTGTTCCGGCTGCAACGCCAGCGGTTCGGATTCGATGTCGGGAAGGTCGATCCGCGCCAGTTGGCCGAGGCGGCCGGCCAGCGCGGCGCGGAGCTGATCGCCGGGGGTGCCGATATCGGCAGCACTCTTGAATTCCCGCAATACCGCCTGCAGCCGCTCCGCGGCGTCCTCGGCGATCCGATCGAGCAGGAACGTCGCCGCTCCGCCGCGCAGGGCACGACCCTGCCGGACGTGCAGTAAAGCGCGGTCGAACAGGATCGGCGCGGCGTTCGGATTATGGGCCATGCCGGTTGGTACGCCGATTGGCCCTTGGCTGACAATCCGGCCCCGTTTGAATCCTAATTGACTCTAAAAAGATACTTTTCAGTACCTCGGTTAAAGGCTAGCTTTTTGGCATGGCCACTGAAAAAGCCGAAACCGACCGCGTTCCGATCACCCTGGCACTCTCGACCATTGGCTATCTCGAAAAGCTGGTGAGACAGGGCACCCACGGGACCAGTGTTCCCGGCGTAGCAAGGACCTTGATCGAGGAAGGCATCCGCCTCGCCATCAAGGACGGGCTGTTGTCGATCCGCGACAACGGCAAATCCCCATAACGTGGAACTTCGGGCGGATCGGACGACGGCTAGGCCGGCAGGATTTGGAACAACGGCTCGTAGCTTGGGATCATCAACATGCCCGCCAAAGAACCGACCTGGACCGAGGAACGTCTCGAACTCCTGAAGAGCCGTTTTGCCGAAGGACTGACCTGCCGCGAAATCGCCGATGACATCGGCGTCAGCCGCAACGCCGTCATCGGCAAGCTCTCGCGCCTGAACCTGAGCCGCGAAAAAAGCGGCGATTTACCACGCCCGGCGCCGAAGGATGCCCCGAAGGGCCGCCGCCGCGGTTCGCTGCCGAGGCTGCAATACCGGATACTCCAGGCCGCGTACGCCGAGCCGCCAGCTCTGGCCGATGACGGGCCGATCGCCAACGGACACTCCTGCTCATTGCTGGAGTTGAGCGAAGAGCGATGCCGCTGGCCGATCTCGACCCCCGGCGCGGAGGATTTCTGCTTTTGCGGCAATACCCCGGTGGAAGGTCTGCCCTACTGCCCGGGCCACTCCCGCCTCGCCTACCGGGCGGGCTCGCGCCAGCGCGTGGCGCGGGGGTGATATGTCCGGCGATGCAGCCCGCTTGAGCGCGGCCTGAGGCGGCGCTAGCCTCTCTCCCATGGACGCCGAGGCATCACCAACCCGTTCCATCTCCGGCCAATTGCGCGGCGCGCTTTCCGCCTGCCGCGGCGCCTGGCGGCATGCCGCGCGGATGGCGCTCGACATCGCGCTGCCGACGCTGTGCGTCGCCTGCCGCGAACCGGTCGACGGCGACGGCGTCTGCGCGGAATGCTGGGCGAAACTGTCGTTTATCGCGAAGCCCTATTGCCCGCGGCTCGGCATTCCCTTCGTCTACGATCCCGGCCCCGAACTCTTGTCGATGGAAGCGATCGCGAATCCACCGGCCTATCAACGCGCCCGCGCCGCGGTCCGCTATGACGACGTCGCCCGCACGCTGGTGCATGCGCTGAAATACCAGGACCGCACCGATCTCGCCCCCGCGATGGGCCGCTGGATGGCGCGGGCCGGCCGCGAGCTGCTGGACGAGGCCGACGCGCTGGTTCCGGTGCCGCTGCACTGGCAGCGGGCGTGGGGCCGCCGCTATAACCAGTCCGGTGCATTGGCGCGGATCATCGCGCGGCAGAGCGGCGTGAAGTTCGCCTCCGAAGCGCTCCGGCGCGTGCGGCCGACCGAGCAGCAGATCGGCCTGTCCCGATCGCAACGCGCCAGCAACGTGCAGGGCGCATTCAAGGTCGCCGATAACAGGAGATCCGAGATCCAGGGACGCCGCGTGGTGCTGGTCGACGACGTCTTGACCACGGGCGCCACCGTCGACGCCTGCGCGCGGGCGCTTTTGCGCGCCAAGGCAGCGTCGGTCGACGTGCTGGTGTTCGCCCGGGTTGTCGAGAGCCACAAAGCTCCCATATAATCGGGCAATATTCCTTCCCCAAACCGAGCGCACATGACCGTTGCCATCGAAATCTACACCCGCCCGGGCTGCGGCTATTGCAGCGCCGCCAAATCGCTGCTGACTCGCAAAAAAGCCGCGTTCACCGAGCACGATATCGCGGTCGACCCGACGCTTCGTCAGCAAATGTGGGACCGCGCCGGCGCCGGTGCGACCTTTCCGCAAATCTTCATCGGCGAAACCCATATCGGCGGGTGCGACGAGCTCTATGCGCTGGACCGCGAGGGCAAGCTCGATTCGATGCTGGCGGGCGAAAAGGCCAACTCATGAGCGCTGACAACTCCTTCACGGCCGCCATGGTGCAGATGCGCACCGGCCTGTTGCCCGAGACCAACCTCGAGCAGGGTATCAAGCTGGTTCGGCAGGCCGCCTCCGAGGGCGCCGACTATGTGCTCACCCCCGAGGTGAGCAACATGATGCAGGAGAACCGCAAGGCACTGTTCGAACATCTCGCGAGCGAAGAAGACGATCTCTCGCTGAAGGCCTATCGCGCGCTCGCGGCGGAATTGAATATCCATCTCCATGTCGGCTCGCTGGCGCTGCGCGCCACGCCGGAGCGGGCCGTCAACCGCTCGTTCCTGATCGGACCGGACGGCCTCGTGATCGCGAGCTACGACAAGATCCATATGTTCGACATCGATTTGCCGGATGGCGAGAGCTACCGCGAATCCGCCAATTACCAGCCGGGCGAGACCGCCGTGATCTCCGATTTGCCGTGGGGCCGCATCGGGCTGACGATCTGCTATGATTTGCGCTTCCCGGCGCTGTATCGCGCGCTCGCCGAAAGCGGCGCGTCGTTCCTCACCGTACCCGCCGCCTTCACCAAAAAGACCGGCGAAGCGCATTGGCATACGCTGTTGCGCGCCCGCGCCATCGAGAATGGCTGCTTCGTGTTCGCCGCCGCGCAAGGTGGCAGGCACGAGAACAAGCGCGAGACCTTTGGCCATTCGCTGATCATCGCGCCCTGGGGCGAAGTGCTGGCCGAGGGCGGTACCGAGCCCGGCGTGTTCATGGCCAGGATCGATCCCGCGCGGGTCGAAGCCGCGCGCAAAAGCATACCATCGCTGCAGCACGGCCGCCGCTTCAGCGTCGCCGATCCCAAGGCCGGACCCGAGCATCTGCACCTGGTGCGGGGATCGGCATGATCCACTACAACCTGCGCTGCGCGAAGGGCCATGCGTTCGAAAGCTGGTTCCAGAGTTCGGCCGCCTATGAAACCCAGGAAAAGCGCAAGCTGGTGAGCTGTCCCGTTTGCGGGTCGACCAGGGTCGAGCGCGCCATCATGGCCCCGCAGATCGTCAGCAACAAAAAGGGGCGCGAGAGCGCGCAAGCAGCACCTGCTCCGGTCGCGGCCACCACCACGGAGGTCACGGCACCGGCGGCGTCGACGCCGCTATTGATGGCGCAGGAGCGCGAGCTGCGCGCCAAGCTCAAGGAATTGCGCGAGCATATCGTGAAGAACGCCGATAACGTCGGCGAGCGCTTTCCTAACGAAGCGCGCAAGATGCATTACGGCGATATCGAGCACCGCCCGATCTACGGCGAAGCCTCGCCGGATGAAGCGCGCGCCTTGATCGACGAGGGCGTCGAGGTGACGCCGCTGCCGGTGCTGCCGGACGACCGCAACTGACGCGCAACGCGCCATGGCTGGTGAACCGTTCAGCGCGGGCCGTGACGATATGAGCAGACAATCGGTCCTTTCCTCGCTGGTTCGATTTGATGCACCCTTGGTGGACCTGAAGGCAGCGCTTGCTTTATTCTCTTGGGACGCCGGTCCGGTCATCACGCTGACGCGACGAGATATCGCTGTTGTTCTGGAGCGGTTTACAAGCCGCGAGATCGACGCCGCTACTGTGAAAGAATGGGCGAACCTAGTGGAGTGCCGAGAGGATATTCGGTTCGAGCCCGAGCACGAAACGGCCATTGCGGCCGCGATACACGATCTGGCAAACCCTGACCTTCAAGGTAGACTGGTGGACACGGCGCCTGACTTACTTGGCAGTCTTCTCTAATGGCCATCTACTCATGAGCCCGGAAACGCTGTCATCCTGGCAATTTTGGGCCGTTCTCTCCGCCGTGTTCGCCGCCCTGACCGCGATCTTCGCCAAGATCGGCGTCGAGGACATCAACTCCGATCTGGCTACCCTGATCCGCACCGTCATCGTGCTGGTCACCCTCGCGCTCATCCTGTTTGCGACCGGCAAGCTCAGCCATCCCGGACCGGTCTCGGCGAAAACCCTGATCTTCCTGCTGCTGTCCGGCCTCGGCACCGGCGCCTCATGGCTGTGTTATTTTCGCGCCCTGAAACTCGGCCCGGCGACGCTGGTGGCACCGATCGACAAATTGAGCGTGGTGCTGGTGGCCTTGTTCGGCGTGGTGTTTCTGGGCGAGCGGCCCTCGCTCAATGGCTGGCTCGGGATTGGCCTGATCACCGCCGGCGCGGTTTTGATTGCGTTCAAGCGCTAAACCGCGACCAACAACGCGACGCCGACCACGATCAGCGCAATGCCGGAAAGCTCCCGCGCCGACAGCGGCTGCTTGAACGAGTAATACGCCACGCCTTGCGCGAACAGCACTTCCACCAGCGCCAGCGTGCGCACATTCGCGGCCGCCGTCAGCGCGAACGCCAGGAACCAGAATTGCGAGGCGAACGCGCCCATGAAACCTGCGAAAACAGAGGGCTTCCAAAGCCCCAGGATCTTCATGAGCACGTTGGGCGCGCGCGCCAATAGATAGATCGTCAGCACCAGGGTCTGCACGAACAGTCCCAGCACCAGCGTGTAGGACGCCGCCGTCACGAACGTCACGCCGGGCACCACGATGACCGCGCCGCGAAAGCCGACCGCCGACAGCGCGAACGCGGCGGCGGCACCGAGGCCGAGCAGCGTCGGTTTCAAGTCGGTAAAGCCCTTACCGGCGCCGGGACGTAGCGCGGCAATGACCACGCCGGCGGTCGCAATCAGGATCGCAATCACCTTCAGCACCGTCAGGTGATCGCCGAGGAAAACAAAACCGAAAATCGCGGTCTGGATCGCCTCGGTCTTGAGGTACGCCGTGGTCACCACGAAGGAACGGTCGTTCATGGCGAGCAGCATCATGCCGGTTCCGACAATCTGGCAGAGCGCCCCGAGCATGAGCCACGGCCAGAACGCCGCTGTTGGCCACGGCACGTGGTCTCCGGTCGCCGCGATCACCACGACAAAAAACACAATCGAGAACGGGAAGCCGAACAGGAAGCGGATATTGGTGGCGCCCCAGGTGCCGAGCGGCCCCGTCAACTGCCGCTGCATCGCATTGCGCGCGACCTGCCCGAGCGCAGCAATGATGGTGAAGGGAACCCAGAGCGTGGCGATGCCGAGCATGAGCGGGGGATTTGGTTGAAGGGTGGGAAGGGCAGCCACCGTGCCGGGCGCGGCGCGCGCGGTCAACCGGAGCCGCGTCATGACAGGATTGCGGCCGCTTTCCCGTTCCCGCAAACGGGGCGAGGTTGGAAACGGCGAGGTGAGAAACTACGCCCCCTCCGCCACCACCATGTAGTTCACGTCCATGTCGGAGGAGAGGCTCCAGCGGTCGGCGAAGGGGCTGTAGACCACGCCGGTCTGCTCGGTGATGGCGAGCTTGTTTGGCCCGAGATAATGGGCGAGTTCGTCGGGGGTGACGAACTTGTCCCATTGATGGGTGCCCCGCGGCAGCCAGCGCAGCACATATTCGGCGCCGACGATGGCCAGCGCAAAGCTCTTCCAGTTGCGGTTCAGGGTCGAGATCACCATCATGCCGCCGGGCTTGAGCATGGCCGCGCAGCGGTTGAGGAACAAGCCGACGTCGCTGACATGCTCGACCACTTCCATTGCCAGCACGATGTCGAAGCGCTCGCGCACGTCCATCTGCTCCACGGTGGTGCAGCGGTAGTCGATCGACAAATGCCCCTTGTCGGCGTGCAGCTTTGCCGCCGCAATGTTGGTGGCGGAGGGATCGACGCCGATCACCTGCGCGCCGAGCCGGGTGAACGGCTCGCACAACAGCCCGGCGCCGCAGCCGATATCGAGGATGCGCAGGCCGGACAGGCAGTTCAGGCTCTTGACGTTACGCTCGAACTTGCGGCAGGCGGCGTCGCGGATATAGGTCAGCCTCAGCGGATTGATCTTGTGCAGCGGCGCCATCTTGCCTTTGGGATCCCACCATTCCTCCGACAGCTTCGAGAATTTCGCAATCTCGGCCGGATCGACCGTGCTTCCGGATACGCCTGACAAATTTGACTGCATCGCCATGGACTACTCGATGCCCCTATCGCGCGGTGATGTGATTGCGGAAGTCGAGCGGTGCGGCGATGGTCCGGATGGTCTCGGCACCCTCGCCGACGCCCCGCACCGTGACATTGCCGTAGTTGAGAAGCCGGCCCAGAATGCTCTGATCGACATCGACGCTCTCGACCTTGTCGAGGCTCATTTCGAAGGTCCGGCGCTTGATGAAGCCGGTCTTGTGGACAACGCGCAGATTGGTGACGTCGGTCTCCGTGGTCCAGCGATGGAACCAGGCCTTCACGGTCCAGTACAGCGCGGCAATCGCCACGACCGCCGACGCCGCCAGGCACAACAGGATGATGCTTTCGGTGATGGTCGCGCGCGACAGGATCAGCAGGACCAGCGCCACGATCCAGGCCGCGATCGCCGGCAAATAGAATATCCAGTGCGCGTTGGTCGAATACAGCACCTTTTCGCCGGGCTGCAGGATTTCGTCGATATAACGCCCCATACACTGGCCTCAATTACCCTGCCGCCAATTACCTGCAACAACCCAATCCGGCGCCGTCTTGCAGGGAGCGCCGGAACCCGGTTGCTTGCCCCGAACGACGCCGCTATGTATACGCGCCTTTTGGCCGGCGCGCTTCAGTTTTGCGGGTTGGCCACAATTCTTAACCTCTCAGGGAATGCACCAGTCGTCATGGGCCGCCTCGTGATGAAATTCGGCGGCACGTCCGTCGCCAATATCGACCGTATCCGCAACGTTGCGCGTCATGTGAAGCGCGAGGTCGATGCCGGACACGACGTTGCCGTCGTGGTCTCCGCGATGGCCGGCAAGACCAACGAACTGGTGGAATGGTGCCGCGAGGCGTCCCCCATGCATGACGCGCGCGAATATGACGCCGTGGTGGCCTCCGGGGAACAGGTCACCTCGGGCCTGCTCGCGATCGCGCTGCAGGCGATCGGCATCCAGGCGCGTTCATGGCAGGGCTGGCAGATCCCGATCCGGACCAGCGACGCCCATGCCTCGGCGCGGATTCTCGAGATCGACGGTACCGAGCTGATCAGCCGGTTCAAGGAGCGCAAGGAAGTCGCCGTTATCGCCGGCTTCCAGGGCGTCAACCCGCAGACCGGACGAATCACCACGCTGGGGCGTGGCGGTTCCGATACCTCGGCGGTGGCGATCGCGGCGGCCATCCACGCCGACCGCTGCGACATCTATACCGACGTCGATGGCGTCTATACCACCGACCCGCGCGTGGTGCCGAAGGCGCGCAGGCTCGACAAAATCGCATTCGAGGACATGCTGGAGCTGGCCTCGCAGGGCGCCAAGGTGCTGCAGGTCCGCTCGGTGGAACTCGGCATGGTTCACAACATGCCGATTTTCGTCCGCTCCAGTTTCGACAAGCCTGAAGACATCGACCCGCATGCCAATCAACCGCCGGGCACGCTGATCTGCAGCGAGGAGGAAATCATGGAAACCCACGTCGTTACCGGCATCGCCTTTTCCAAGGACGAAGCCCAGATTTCGGTCCGCCAGATCCAGGACAAGCCGGGCGTCGCCGCCTCGATCTTCGGGCCGCTCGCGGAGGCCAATATCAACGTCGACATGATCGTCC
>Ga0265340_10001211_pt1 | contig 14774 bp, 12 predicted proteins | sample 4CB225metaG_FD_202082 | JGI IMG/M metagenome (GOLD analysis project Ga0265340, IMG submission 202082) | Rhizosphere microbial communities from Carex aquatilis grown in University of Washington, Seatle, WA, United States - 4-CB2-25 metaG | ecosystem: Host-associated > Plants > Roots >...
TAAAACGCATACCATTGTGATGGCGATGCCGGCCATGTCCATGGGCAAGGATACCGGCGTGCCCTGAAAATTCGCACCGGTAAGTGTCAATTTCAACTCTGGCACGAAGATCGGGTTGTCTCCCACGCCGTTCAATTCGATCTCGACCTGTGAACGGGCATAGGCAATGGCATCGCGCGCGGCGCCGATCACCTGCGGCGTGGAGCGCATCGAGTAGGCATCCTGTACCTTGGTCTTCATCTTGCCCGTCATCAAGTCGGAGCCTTCGACGCACTTCATAATATTCCGTGCAGAAGTGATCGCCCCGTTGAAACCGCGCAGCTCGTGAAGCTTTGTGTTGTACGGTTTCAGGTTACCGAGCAGCGCCTCAATGGACATGGCGGCCGCGATCTCCGCCTGTTTGATCCAGCGCTCCATATCATAGATGTGCAGGGCGGACATGGCGGTCAGCATATTCGAGCCGTTGATGGCAGCCAGACCATCACGCGCTTGCAAGCCCGGTACTTCGATCCCCGCACGTTTCATCGCTTCGGCGCCAGGCAGCCGTTCGCCCTGATAAAAGGCTTCGCCTTCGCCAAGGAGGAGCAGCGCCATCTGCGCCATGGGAGCCAGGTCGCCGGACGCGCCCACCGAGCCCTTCTGGCAAACAACGGGGGTGACGCCCTTATTGAGCATCTCCACCAGTGTCTGGGTGATCTGGGGCCTGCAGCCCGAATTGCCGTGCGCGTGGACGTTGATCCTGCCGGCCATGGCTGCACGTACATGTTCGATGGGGGCGGGGTCGCCAATGCCCGCTGCATGGTTATAGATTAGAAACTTTTGAAATTCTTTTACCTGGTCTTCGGTAAGGATTTTTTCCGAGAACTCGCCGATGCCGGTGTTCGTACCGTACATGATCTCTTTATTGGCTAGTTTTTCCTCCAGCATGGCCCGGCAAACCTTAATGCGTTCCACGGCTTCGTGGCTTAGTTGGACTTTCTCGTTATGGCGTGCAATGGCAGTGAGTTTTTCGATTGTGAGGGACGAACCGTCAAGAACGATGGACATGCAAATTCTCCTGCACAGGTTTTTTATTATTGTACTCCAGGGCCGAGACGGGTAAAATCAGTCGCTATGGACAAAGAATACTTACCCAAACGTGCAATGAGCATACAAGCTCACCCCGACGACCAGGATTTTACCGTTGCAGGCACAATTGCCAAATGGACAAAAGCCGGTTGTGAGTTCGTTTCCGTTATTATTACCAGCGGTGACTCCGGCTCGAACGACCCTGCCAAAGGGGCGGATTATAAACCACAGCTTGCGCGCCAGCGCGAGGCTGAACAAAAGGCGGCCAACAAAGTCCTGGGAATACAGGAAACGGTCTTCCTCCATTATCCCGATGGGGAGCTGGTTGCCACCATCCAACTCCGCAAGGACCTGACCCGGTTGATCCGTAAATTCAAGCCGGAGGTGGTCGTGACCGGTGACCCCAGCGGCTGGTTCTACGGAAATGAATATATCAATCACCCCGATCACCGCGCGGCGGCCGAAGCAGCCACGTATGCCGTTTTTCCCTCCGCCGGGACGCGCATGATATTCCCCGACCTGTTAGATGAAGGACTGCTTCCACATAACGTGAAGCGGCTCTATATTCACGGCAACGAAAAACCCGATACCTGGGTTGACATCGGTGAGACGCTCGAAACAAAGATCGAGGCGTTGAAGAAACATGTCAGCCAGGGGGATACACATGACGTCGATAAATGGATGTATGAATGGGCCGAGCGGGAGGGCAAAGAGAAAGGTATAAAATACTCTGAGTCTTACCGGGTGATGATCTTGGAAAACGAAGAGGATCACGGATAAAAGGCATAGGTTTCCTAAAAAATAAACGAGTACGGGGTGTACCACCCCGTACTCGTTTATTTTTCACAGTGAGTAGAGCCCGGTTTTGTTCTGTTGCACGATGGCCATAGCTTATCCTAAGCTATTGAAATAATGCGCCTGAAAATTATTCGGGTTTTAAAGACCTAAAAGGTTTTCATTCGCTTTATAAGTCAAAACTTAACAGGACGTTAACTTCTCCTTTGGAATGTATTAATAGCCGCTGGTTATTATGCTGTTGTACATAATCCAATAAGGAGAGAATAGAAATGTCAAAGTATGTTCGTTCGTTATTGTTTGGTTTAATCGCGATGAGCTTTGTTTTGACAGCGTGTGGCACAACTGCCACCGCGACACAAGCACCGGCTACGACATCCGTCATGCCCGCGGATACTGCAGCACCTGCGATGCCTGCGGCAACCACAGCGCCTGCTGCCATGGCTGATTGGTCAAAAGCCACCTCTCTGGCGGATGGGGGTGGTATGGATGCTCTCGTAGCTGCTGCTCAAAAAGAAGGAAACCTGACCGTCATCACTCTGCCACGCAATTGGTGCGATTACGGCGATATGATGGACAACTTCAGCAAGAAGTACAACATCAAGATCCAGGATGTGAATCCGGATGGCGGCTCCGCCGATGAAGTTCAGGCCATAAAGGATAACCAGCAGAACAAGGGCCCGCAAGCTCCAGATGTCATTGATGTTGGCCCCGCTTATGGCCCGCTTGCATCCGGCCAGAACCCGTCCGGCCCGAACCTGTTAGCACCTTACAAGGTAGCCACCTGGGATACGATCAAGGGCAGTAAGGACGACACCGGTCTCTACTATATTGATTACTCCGGCGTGCTGGCCTTCGAGGTAAACACCACCGTAGTCAAGGACGTACCGAAAACCTGGTCAGACCTTATGAAGCCCGAGTACAAAGGACAGATCGCCCTGCCCGGTGACCCGCGCGCCTCGAACGAAGCCGCCCAGACAGTCTATGCCGCGGCAGTTAACAATGGCGGCACGCTCGATAACATCCAGCCAGGTCTTGATTTCTTCAAGAAGCTGAATGCTGAAGGTAACCTTCTTCCCCTGATTGCCGACTCCGGCCCGATTGCCAAGGGTGAGACACCGGTCTCGATCCATTGGAACTATCTGGCTCTGGCCGACCAGCAGACCCTTAACGGTAACCCGAGCATCCAGGTCGTTTATCCCACCGGTACGGCATGGGGTGGGTACTACTACCAGGCCATCAGCGCCTTTGCACCACATCCTGCTGCTGCCCGCCTGTGGGAAGAGTACCTATACTCCGACGAAGGCCAGAATACCCTGATCAAAGGTTTCTGCACCCCGGCTCGCATGGCAGATATGCTCTCAAGGAACGTGGTACCTGATGCTGCTAAAGCCGCCCTTCCCCCTGCGGATATGCTGGCTTCTGCTACGATCCCCAACCCTTCTCAACTAACCACCGCCCGCGCGGCCGTCAAGGCTCAATGGGATTCGGTAGTCGGTCTGGATATCAAATCTGGCCAGTAACACCTGCCCTTTCTTTTCCATTCTGTTTTATCACTATGGCGTGGCCCGGCGCAGTCGGGCCACGCCAACCCTATAAAATATGGCTGAAATTGTCGCTAAAATCAATCCGACAAAAGCAGTAAATCGATCTGAGGCATTGGCACCGCTATGGAATTGGGTCGGTGTTCTTCCGTTCTTTATATTTATTTTTGTATTTCTCATTCTTCCATCCACCAACCTTTTCGTAGGCGCTTTCCAGGACCGAAATGGGAATTTCACTCTCGCCAATGTCAGTGTGATCTTGGATCCATACGTCCTCAAATCCTATAGCATCAGCCTGCAAATCAGTGTGATCACGTCTGTGCTGGGCGGGGTGATGGGTTTTTTTGTGGCTTATGCAATCACAATCGGGAAAGCGCCAGCCTGGATGCGAACCATCCTGATGAGTTTTTCGGGACTGGCTGCCAATTTCGGAGGTGTGCCGCTGGCTTTTGCGTTTATCGCCACTCTGGGGCATACCGGTTTCCTGACAGCGATCCTGCGAAATATCTGTTTTCCCGCTGCCGGCGGAAGTCAGACATGCCCGTTCGATATTTACCAGGCGGGATTTAATTTGTACAGCGTCACCGGCTTAACCCTGGCATATCTTTATTTCCAATTCCCGCTCATGGTCCTCACGATCACACCTGCCCTGGTAGGGCTGAAGCGAGAATGGCAAGAAGCTTCGGAAAACCTGGGGGGCAGCTCAGCTCAATACTGGTGGAATGTGGCGCTGCCGATCTTATGGCCTTCCATACTGGGTTCAGCCATTCTTTTATTTGCCAGCGCATTTGGTGCTTATGCCACTGCCCAGGCGCTAACCGGGGGAAGCATCTACCTGGTCACGATCCTTATTGGCCAGCAGATACGCGGCGATGTATTAAATAACCCGAATGAAGGATACGCCCTTGCCTTGGGTATGGTTGTGATCATGGCCGTCTGCATCGTGGGCTACAGCATATTGCAGCGCCGGACCGTCAGGTGGTTGAAATCATGAAAGAGAAAAAATATAACTTATGGGCCATATTCTGGGCTACTCTGGCACTGCTCTATTTTTTTGTACCTCTATACGGAACCTTCGACTTTTCGCTCCGCATGGAGAAAGGCAGGCTAAGCTTCCTGGCTTATCAATCTGTATTGTCAGATCCGAATTTTCTGGCCAGCTTCCGATATTCCGCCATCATGGGGATCATTACGGTCATAATCAGCGTCCTGATCTTCCTCCCAACGATCTACTGGATGTATTTAAGACTACCGCAGGCCCGTCCCATCGTGGAGATTATTACGATCCTGCCTTTCATTATCCCGGTGATCGTTTACGTATTTGGTTTAATACGAACTTTTTCCGGCCCGCCGTTCCAACTGACTGTAACTCCTTTTAAGACGGATATCCTGATCACTGCCGGTTATGTAATGGTATCCATGCCCTATATGTATCGCGCCATTGACATTGGTATGCGTTCCATCGACGTCCGGACTCTCACAGAGGCGGCACAAAGCCTGGGTTCGAACTGGATCCAGATATTGGCCAATGTCATTGTTCCAAACCTTCGCATTGCCATTCTGAGTGGTGCGCTGATCTGCTTTGCGACTGTGATCGGCGAGCTCATCCTGGGTGATTTCCTGGTCCGTCCGGCTTTAGGTCCGTATATGGTGGAGGCAGGCAGGGATCAAGCCTACCAACCAGCAGCCATGGCAATGCTTGCCTGGGGATTAACCTGGATCTGCCTTGGCTTACTACAGTATTTCAGCCGTGGCCGCGCCAGCGCCCAACAACTTACCGGCCGCTAATAGATCGTTGAGGTATATATGGACTATCTGGAACTTACCCACATTCATAAATCCTTTACAGGAACTTCGGCAGTTCATGATTTCAACCTGAGCGCAAAACAAGGCGAATTCATTTCGTTCCTGGGGCCCAGTGGCTGCGGAAAAACAACAACCCTGCGCATGATCGCCGGGTTCGAGCTTCCCACATCCGGAAACGTCACACTGGACGGCAAAGATCTGACTCTCGTCCCGCCGAATAAACGCAACGTGGGCATGGTATTCCAATCCTATGCGTTGTTCCCCAATATGACGGTGGAGGATAATATCGGTTACGGGCTTAGGATGGCCGGAAAACAAAAAGCTGATGTCAACCAACGGGTCAAGGAGATGTTGGCGTTAATCCACATGGATGATTATGCTGGGCGGTATCCTTCGCAGATGTCAGGCGGCCAGCAGCAGCGCGTGGCCTTGGCGCGGGCCATCGCCATCCGGCCGCGCGTCCTCCTGCTGGATGAACCGCTTTCGGCCCTGGATGCCAAAATCCGTGTTGAGCTACGCCAGGAAATCAGGCGCATCCAGCAGCAGCTCGGCATTACAACCATTTATGTCACCCATGACCAGGAGGAGGCCCTCTCGATCTCAGACCGCATTGTCGTCATGAACGAAGGAAAGGTCGAGCAGATAGGAACTTCATCCGAAATCTATAACTTTCCGAAGACCGAATTTGTTGCCAATTTCGTAGGCCAGCTGAACCTGCTACCGGTGGAGATCATCAACCTAGCCGACGGGCTGGTAAAGATCGGCGGACAATTAGTTAAAACCAATCAAACCCTCGAGCGCATGAACGGTCATGCAATCCGCCTGGCGGTCCGTCCGGAGGAATTGAATCCGGGTCACCAATCGGATAAGAACAATTTGAGCGGTAAAGTCTCCACGGTCACGTATCTGGGGGCTATCGTGCGCGTGCGGGTGGACGTGGAAGGCCGTCCGGTCTCGATAGATATATTCAATGAAAGAAAACTGCAAATTCCCAAAGTAGGTGAAATGTTCGAAGTTAATTTTGATGCGGATGCCTGCTGGTTGATATGATCGGATTTAGTTCCCATCCGTTAAAAGCTATTCCTTCTAGAACTTACAGATAGAATCCAATATGATTTTCTCCGGACATGAATATAGATTAACCTCCAATTTTCTCCATCAGGATAAATGATGAATACAATACCTTCATGGAAAGACAAAGCCCTTTTTACTCCCGGCCCGCTCAGCACGAGCGCGACAGTCAAACAAGCCATGCTGCGTGACCTGGGTTCGCGCGATACTGAATTCATCGAAACCATCAAAGATGTCCGCCGGCGTCTCGCAGCCCTGGGTGGAAGCCCGGACGAATACACGGCCATTTTGATGCAGGGCAGCGGCACATTTGGAATAGAAGCCACCCTTTCGTCCGTGATCCCGGCTGACGGAAAATTGCTGCTGCTCGTAAACGGTGCGTATGGGAAAAGGATGCTCAAGATCGCCAGCATCCATAAAATTCCAGTTATGGAATTAACTTTTTCCGAAGATACTCAGCCCGATGCACAGGTTCTCGATCAAACATTGGAACGGGACCATTCCATCAGCCATGTTGCCGTAGTCCATTGTGAAACGACAACCGGCATTATCAACCCCATCGAAGCGTATGGAAAGATCGTCAAAAAACACGGGCTCGTCTATATCGTGGATGCAATGAGCAGCTTCGGAGCTTATCCGGTCGATCTATCCGCTTGCGGAATCGATTACCTTGTCTCCTCTTCCAATAAATGCATCGAAGGCGTTCCGGGATTTTCTTTTGTGCTGGCGCGCAAAGAAGCTCTGAATAAAACGCGCGGCCTTGCCCAAACACTAAGCCTCGACCTGTTTGCCCAGTGGGAAGGGCTGGAAGGCGACGGTCAGTTCCGCTTCACACCGCCCACACACTCCATTCTGGCATTCCGACAGGCACTGCTTGAATTGGAAGAGGAGGGAGGCGTTGCCGCGCGTGGGAATCGATACAAGCAGAATTATGAAATCACACTCTCGGCCATGCAAAAGATGGGTTTCAAGACCTACCTCAAGCCAAAAGACCAGGGCTATATCATTTCTTCCTTCTATTATCCTGAGCATCCCAACTTCATCTTTCGGGAGTTTTACGAACGCTTGAGTGAAAAGGGATACGTCATTTATCCAGGGAAATTAAGCCATGCCGATTGTTTCCGCATCGGCCATGTCGGGCGGCTCGATGGGGCAGACGTGCGATCACTGATGGCAGGCATCGCTCAAACGCTGGAAGAAATGGACATACATATCCCGGAGAGGGTACGGGAGTAGAAATGGATTTTATTTATCGTCGTTCTTATCGCGGAGAGATTAAGGCCGTAATCCTGGATTGGGCTGGTACAGCCGTAGATTACGGCTCCTTTGCGCCGACCGCGGTCTTCCTGCGTCTGTTCGAAGCGGAAGGCGTCAAAATAAGCGTCGATGATGCACGCTCAGGTATGGGGCTGATGAAAAAGGATCACCTGAAAACGATCCTGGCTCGTCCGGGTGTTGCTGAAGCGTGGAAGGCAGTTCATGGTGCGCCCGTCTCCAACCAAGACATTGACACACTCTTCAATAATTTTGTGCCCATGCAGATTTCCGTTTTGATGGAATATGCCACACCGATACCGGGCTTAATTGCCATCATAAAACAATTACGCGGGCGAGGCATGAAGATCGGTTCCACGACTGGCTATATCCGCTCCATGATGGATATCCTGGCACCCGAGGCGGAGAAGCTCGGCTACTCGCCCGATTGCATTGTCTGCCCAGATGAGGTGCCTGGCGGGAGACCTTATCCCTGGATGTGTTATCAGAACGCAATGCAGCTTGGGGTCTTTCCGATGCATGCAATGATCAAGGTAGGAGATACGCTGCCCGACATCGAAGAGGGTCTTAACGCCGGTATGTGGACGGTGGGTTTGTCTTTGACTGGCAACCTGCTTGGCTTGAACAAAGAAGAAGTCACAGCCTTCTCTGCAGAAGAGAAATTCACAGCGAGGGAAAGTGCCTCCTCCCAACTATATCAAGCAGGCGCGCATTATGTGATCGACGGCATATGGGACCTGCCAGGTCCATTGAGCGATATCGAGGCCCGATTGGCACATGGAGAACACCCATAATTTGGAATCGGCAGATATCGTGATCATAGGCGGCGGCGTTCTGGGGGGAGCCGTGGCCTATTATTTATCGAAGCAAGCCGCAGGCCGGCGCGTGCTAGTGCTTGAACGCCACATGGTTGCCCAGGGAAATTCGAGCCTGGCGGCAGGCCTGCTTACCCGCGGACGTCTTTACCCTGACCTCATACCCATGGTCAAGGAAACCTATCAAGCCATTGAAGAAATCGAGGAAACAACCGGAGACTCGCTGGACATGCGCCGGACCGGATGTTTATATGCAGCGGTCTCACTGGGCTTTCAGGATGAGATCCACAAACTGGCCGCTGTATCCTCGCAAGCAGGTTTGAAGGTGGAATGGCTCGATAGAATAGATACTGCGCCCATGGTCCCGTGGCTGAAACTTCCGAGCGGAGCCTCCCTGATGTTTATGGCGGAAGACGGTTACATCGATGGATATACACTTGCACGCGGGTATATAAAAGCGGCGCGCTTGCTCGGTGCAGAGATCCGCGAGCAGACGGCCGTCTTATCCTTGCAGCGAACGGGTGAACGGATCAAAGGCGTTGAAACAACGACCGGCCCTATTTCCGCTTCCATAGTCATCGATGCAGCCGGGGTGTGGGCAGGCCTGCTGGCTTATAACATTGGAATCGGCCTGCCGATGGCGCCGGTGCGCAGCCATTATTGGATCACTACCAATCATCATGATTTTTCACCCGACCAGCCTTTCGTCATCCTGCCCGATGCGAGGGCGTATACCCGTCCGCAAGGAAACCGTTTGCTTTTCGGTTTTCGGGAACCACGGGGTGTGAGCGTCGATCCGCGCGACCTGCCCGAACAGATGTGGGGATATACGTTCCAAAAAGACCCAAATGGATGGGAGTCTTTGCTCGAAGGGATGCCTGAGTTCGTGAAATTCTTCCCCCAGTTGGAAAAGATCGAAATTTCAAGCTATGTCAGGGGGCTGTCGAACTATACGCCGGATGGGAGATTCGTCCTGGGCACGCTCCCGGGAATTAAAGGATTTCTGGCTGCGACCGGCTGTGCGGGAGCGGGTATTGCCATGTCCGGAGGAATCGGCCGGGCCGTGGCGGAGCTGGCTCTGGAAAAACCGCCGTTCATCGACCTTGAGCCTCACCGAATTGACCGTTTTGGCGCGGCAATTAATCCGATGGACCCGGTACTACTCAAACAATGCACAGATGCAAGGTCAGGGAAGATCACGGGCTAGACTTGGTCGGGTAGTCGCAGCCTAACCATGAAATACCAAAGACGATATGCACAGGGTACGAACTGTGCATATCGTCTTATTTAACTAAACACGAGTTCCTTCTGGTGGCACAGATATTTCCAATTCCATCGTCGATGGCGTGATAGAGATCCGGCTGGTGTATCCATATAAAGAGTACAATTTATATGAATTGGTTTATGAGATAAGTGGAAGGCAAAAAAATGAATCTTGATAAGTACACCCAGAAGTCCCAGGAGGCAATACTTGCCGCGCAGGGACTGGCGCAGGAATATCAACACCAGAACATTGAACCCATCCACCTTTTGCTGGCGCTCGTCCAACAGGAGGATGGCATCGTACCGGCCATCGTCACCAAGGTTTCAGGCGGGACGCAGGCCCTCCAGGATGAATTAATAAAAGAACTTACCAAACAGCCGAAGATCCAGGGGGGTAACGTGGAAGTCGGTCTGTCACGTTCCACGACGGAGGTGCTCTCCGCAGCTGAACGTTACGCCAAGGGCATGAAGGATGAATATGTCTCCACCGAACATATCCTGTTGGGCCTGATGGATAGCAGCGAAAGCAAACGGCTCGGGCAATTCGGCTTGACCAAGGAATCAATCCTCGCCGCGTTGAAAGAGGTGCGCGGCGCCCAGCGCGTCACCTCGCAAAATCCCGAAGGGAATTACCAGTCGTTGGAAAAATACGGCCGTGACCTGACCGCCATGGCCCGCCAGGGCAAACTCGACCCGGTCATCGGGCGGGATGAGGAGATCCGCCGCACGATCCAGATCCTTTCCCGCCGTACGAAAAATAACCCGGCCCTGATCGGAGAACCGGGCGTTGGGAAGACCGCCATCGTGGAAGGCCTAGCCTCGCGCATCATAAATGGAGATGTCCCGGAAGGGCTTAAACACAAACGCCTGGTCCAACTGGATATGGGCGCGCTAATCGCGGGAGCCAAATATCGCGGCGAGTTCGAGGAGCGACTGAAAGCCGTCCTGAAGGAGATCACCTAATCCGATGGGGAGATCATCCTGTTTGTGGATGAAATGCATACCGTGGTCGGCGCTGGCGCAGCCGAAGGCGCCATGGACGCCAGCAACATGTTGAAGCCCATGCTGGCGCGCGGCGAGCTGCACCTGATCGGCGCCACCACCCTGGACGAGTATCACAAATACATCGAGAAAGATCCTGCCCTGGAGCGCCGCTTCCAACCGGTGATCGTGGAAGAACCATCCGTGGAGGATACGATCAGCATCCTGCGCGGCCTCAAGGAGCGTTACGAGGTCTATCATGGCGTGCGTATCACCGATGCCGCCGTCATTGCCGCGGCCACGCTTTCGCAGCGTTATATCAGCGATCGCTTCCTGCCGGACAAAGCCATTGACCTGATCGATGAGGCGGCCGCGCGGCTGCGCACCGAGATCGATTCCAAACCGCAGGCCCTGGACGATGCAGACAGGCAGGTCATGCAGCTCGAGATCGAACGCCAGGCGCTAAAAAAGGAACGCGACAAGATATCGAAGGAACGACTGGAGAACATCGAAAAGGAACTGGCGGACCTGAAGGAAAAGTCCCATGAACTACAGGCGCGCTGGCAGACCGAGAAAAAAGCCATCACTGAAATAAACACGACCAAGGAAAAAATAGAGCAGACCCGCCAGGAGATGGAACGCGCCGAACGGGAGTCGGACCTGGAGAAGGTGGCCCGGCTGCGTTATGGAACATTGCGCGAACTCGAGAAAAAACTGGCTGACGGAGAGCACCGGATGAAGGAGTTGTATGCCCAGGGAGGCACACTGCTTAAAGAAGAGGTGGATGCCGAGGAGATCGCCGATATCGTAGCCCGGTGGTCGAACATCCCAGTCTCGAAACTGCTCGAGGGCGAGACGCAGAAACTCCTGCACATGGAGGAGCGCCTGCGCGAACGGGTAGTCGGGCAGGAAGATGCCCTGCGGGCGGTCGCGAACGCCCTACGGCGGGCGCGCGCCGGCCTGCAGGACCCCAATAGACCGTTAGGCTCATTCATTTTCCTGGGTCCGACTGGCGTGGGCAAGACCGAACTTGCGCGCGCCCTGGCCGAGTTTATGTTCGACGATGAGCGGGCGATGATCCGGATCGATATGAGCGAATACCAGGAGAAACACACCGTCAGCCGCCTCATCGGCGCGCCGCCCGGATATGTGGGTTACGAGGAAGGCGGCCAGTTGACCGAAACGGTCCGACGCCGCCCATACAGCGTGGTGCTGTTCGATGAGATCGAGAAAGCTCACCCCGATGTATTCAACGTACTGCTTCAGCTGCTCGATGACGGCCGTCTCACCGACGGCCAGGGCCGCACAGTGGACTTTCGCAACACGCTGATCATCATGACATCCAACCTAGGCAGTGAACTATGGCTGGGTGGAAAATCCGCCAAGGTGACGCGCGAAGCGGTCACCCAGGTCTTACAGGCTCACTTCCGGCCGGAGTTCCTGAACCGCATCGACGAGATCATCATTTTTCATGCGCTCAGCCGCGAGGACCTGGCGCAGGTTGTTGAGATTCAACTCCGACATGTGTCCGCGCTGCTCGCCGGGCGCGGCTATCGACTCGATATCAGCCCGGAGGCGCGCACCTACCTGGCCGAAGTTGGCTACGATGCCGATTATGGAGCGCGCCCGCTCAAACGGGCGATCCAGCACGAACTACAGGACCCATTAGCCGTCAAGATCCTGGCGGGGGATTTCAAAGAGGGGGCGACCATTAAAGTGAAGCCAGGCAAAGACGGATTAAAATTTACTGCTTCGACAACCGATTGAAGCAGCCCTCCAACAATGGATTAAAAAAACATATACCGCTTCCAAGCGGTATGTGTTTTAAAGCAAACCTGGTAATGTAAGGCCCTATTTTGACCCGGATAATGTCAGCCCTATGAGATCACTTGATACTATACAGGCGGCAATTCTAGTCCCTTTGATCAGCCCTGCGAGTTCTTCATAGGTATAGGCAGCATTGATCGAGGTGATCAGCCCAGGGCGGATCTCTTGTTGTTTTGCACTTATCCACAAAAACCACTTAATGAATACAGGCATATCTCGCCGCAGGTCCGAGATGAAAATTCGACCTCCGGGTTTGAGGACTCGCCAAATCTCACCGAAGGTGCCGAGAGGGTCTTCCCACTCGTGCAGCGAACCGTTGCTAAAGACTGCATCAAAATTTGTATCTTCGAACGGCATCCTGCACCCGTTATCCTGCACATATCTCACGCGGTCAGACAGGCCATATTCGCGGGAATTGCGTTCAGCCATACTGACCATATCGGGACTGATATCCAGGCCGGTCAGGCGGGTTCCTTCCGTTTTTCGCAGCCACTCCAGGCCCACATAACCCGGTCTAGGGCCGACTTCAAGGGCATGACCATGCCGAATGCCACTCTTGATGATCGCGTCAGTTTCGATCCACCCCTTGTCTCTCATTCCTCGCTGGAAGGCATCATAAATCTGGACAGGAACATCGCCAAGGATTCCCTGGTCTGTCTCTTTTATTCTTGGTTTAGTCATATTTCTCCTTATATAAGTTTGAATATACAAGATAGAATAATTTATATAAAAAAAAGATAACTAAAAGAGTTTTCCTTGTTCGATTTTTTCCAACACCTCCTTCATCCAGGATAACTCAGCAATAAGGTGGGCCCGTGAATGCTCAAAGATCAACGCTGCGCTACCGGGTATATCTGCCTGCGACATTTGCTCCTGCTGATGAGAATCTAGGTATTTGAGATTGGCTTCCAATTGGTTCACCTGCTTGCGCAGATAGCCTTTGACCTCAGCCACGGGCAATGCGTTCATAAAGGCCAACCCGACGTCTATTGCAAAATATTGCCGCTCCGGTTCACTCCATACTTCTTTTAATAGACGTATAAACTCCGACCTGCCGGGCTCCGTAATTTGATAGACACTACGAGAGGGGCGGTTCCCCTTTTTTTCAGTCGCCGCCATCTCGATCAATCCTTCTTCGGATAATTTTCCAAGTGCAAAATAGATCGAACCGAAAGCAATGGACGTCCAATCGCCCATCTGCTCTTCGATGATCTGTTTGATCTCATAACCATGCAATGGTTGATCGCGAAGGAGACCGAGAATGACCAATCTGGTTGACATTTTCTAAATGGACCCTATATATACAAGCTTGTATATTCTAGCATAAAACAATTCTATGTCAATGGGCGTCCAGCGAGCCAGCGATACCATGGCAGTAAACACCGACCGGTAAAGATTTTAGAAATCCTTGTCCGTGGTGTGCTGCGGAATTTCGTGGATATGATAGGGGGTTACCTGATATACATAATAGTTCAACCAGTTGGCGAACAACATAGTTGCGTGACCGCGCCAACTTACCAGCGGGGGCTGGGATGGGTCATCCCCCGGGTAATAATTGATCGGTACGTGGATGGGCAGGCCTTTGCTGACATCGCGGTCGTATTCGCTCTTGAGTGTGAGCGGATCGTATTCCGAATGGCCGGTGACGAAGGTGTGCCGCCCGTCTTTGGTTGCGACGATATAGACGCCGGCCTGGTCGGATTCGGCAAGCATGACCAGATCGTCGACGCGCTCGATGTCTGACCGGCGGATCTCGGTGTGACGCGAGTGGGGGGCCGGGAAGACATCGTCGAAGCCGCGCAGCAGTTTGTTGTAAGGCTGCAGGACGCGGTGTGGGAAGATGCCGAACATTTTCTCCGGCAGCGGATATTTGGGAATCCCATAGCGATGGTATAAAGCGGCCTGTGCGCCCCAGCAAATATTCATGGAAGCAAACACGTTGGCATCGGCCCAGTCGAGGATATCCTTAAGCTCCGGCCAGTAATCTACATCTTCGAACTCCATTTGTTCGACCGGCGCGCCGGTGATGATCAGCCCATCAAACTTCTGGCGGCGGATCTGGGCAAAAGATTTGTAGTGATTGATCAGATGCTCTTCCGGCGTATTTTTCGCTTCGTGCGATATGGTGTGAACCAAGGTCACTTCCACCTGCAGGGGAGAATTCCCCAACAGGCGCAGGAGCTGCGTCTCGGTGGCGATCTTGGTAGGCATCAAGTTCAATATGGCAACGCGCAGCGGGCGGATGTCCTGGTGGCGGGCGCGTCCTTCTCCCATCACGAAGATATTTTCGCTTTCCAGGATGGCGCGCGCCGGGAGTGTTTCGGGGATA
>Ga0265340_10001212_pt1 | contig 14773 bp, 5 predicted proteins | sample 4CB225metaG_FD_202082 | JGI IMG/M metagenome (GOLD analysis project Ga0265340, IMG submission 202082) | Rhizosphere microbial communities from Carex aquatilis grown in University of Washington, Seatle, WA, United States - 4-CB2-25 metaG | ecosystem: Host-associated > Plants > Roots > Rhizosphere...
CACCGAAATGCCGAAGATCAACCCGCCCGCGAGAAACACCTGTTCCATCGGCCAATAACCCGGGTGTGGATATAAAACGGCCAGATTCGTCGGCCAGAATGTCTTTCCCAGATAGCGCCAGTATGAAATCAGAGCATTTCCGATGCGATCGCCAAGTGGGAAGTCTTCCGCCGTCTTCACCGCACCTCCGTGCTGCTGCACCATAATGGTTACGACGCTCGCTGCCGCTGCCAGGACAAAGAATGGGATTTTCTCCATCACCAATCGCCACGCGCGGCCGGGTTTAAACCTCTCCAACGGCCAGTAATCGAGCAGCAACATGACGAACGGCCATGTCACCAGCATCGGCTTGCTCATCAAACCAAGGGCCAGAAAAAGCAGCGATAAAGCATAATTTTGGGTTTTGGATTTTGAATTTTGTTTGTCCGCCTGCACATAGCGGGCGTAGAAAATAAGCGCGAGCAGACCGAAGAAACTGCTGAGCACATCCTTGCGTTCAGCCACCCAAGCCACCGATTCCACATGCAACGGGTGCAACCCAAACACCGCCGCCACCAGCAAGCTCCGCCAGATCGCCCCGGTGATGCAGCGAAGAAACAGAAAGACCAGGGCGGCGTTGACGGCATGCAACAACACGCTGGTCAGGTGATGTCCCCAGGGATTCAAACCGAATAGTTGACAGTCCAACATGTGGGACAACATCGTCAAGGGATGCCAATTGGAGACCACGGGATTCAAGAAAGCCCATTTCACCCCCTCCCAATTCAAACCGCCTTGAACGTGGAGATTTTCAGTGACATAATCCCGATCATCGTAGTTAACGAAGCCACATCGCGTCGCCGGCCAGTAAAGAGTGATCGTCACCAGCATCAACAGTGCCGCCATCAACCACCCTGGAAAACGCGACCCAGCCATGACGGTGGTGGATGCCCTCGTCGGCGCGGGATTGGATTTGGTCGCCGGTCTGCGCATGGGACTCCCCAAAATTACCAGGAGGTCAGGGACTTTAGCATGCCCATTTTGTAGCTGGAGCGGCGGCGCTTTGACAAGCTTGGTCGCGCGGCCACCGGTTCGCTGGCCAACGAAGATTGCCCGGCTGACCAGTGTTTGGTGGCTGGCTGAAACCCCCGCGCTTTCATTTCCACGGTCTGTCACATGAAACGAGGACAGACATGGTCCTTAAATCGTGCTAGAGTATGACAAATATAAAACTCTTTGTGCCATATGTGCGATTGCGCCAACAACTTGTAACAAATAGTTGAAATAGCAGTCGAATAGTCGCCAAAAAAAACCGTAAAATCAGCATTAAACCCAAGTAACACCGTCATGAAAAAATTCCTAGTTATCACAATCGGCGCGGTCTTTGCGACGGCCACGGTTCGTGCGGATATCGCCGCTTATCAAACCGTTGTAAACAGTCAAAATCCCGCGTATTATTTCAATTTTGACGATTCCCTGACTGCGAATGTCGGCTCGGGCACGTTCGGCACAGCCGGCTCAAGCACCGGCTTCACGACTGATTTGTCCGGCAACGCCAATGATGCGCTCCATGTTGGAAATTCCACTTCGGGTTATACGCTCACCACCCCGAACATTATCAACAATGCCGGTTCGTCCACCGCCGTTGGTTCGTTTTCGTTCCTTTTTAACCTGGCAAGCGCCGGTGGCACACAGTACTTTTTTTCGGACAGCGAGAATACCGGAACTGCGCCCGGCAGCGCTCTGGCGCTTGATTTCAGCGGCACCCTCGGCTTTCAATTCAAGGTCGGAAATCATTCCTTCGTCAGCGCGACTTATCTGCCCGCTCCCGTAGCGAATACTTGGTATTATTTTGCGGCCAATTGGAATTTTGACGGTGTTCCCGCCGACGACACGGTCAATTGGTGGATCGGTTCGGTGGGCGGTTCACTCGTCGCGGGCAACAACACCCTTGTGCCCTATAGTTCTTGGGCTGCGGGCACCACGGTGGGCGCCGGTGGAACATTTGATCTCGGCGCCAGGAGCACTCTGGCCTCTTCATCCACCGGGTCGTATGACGAGCTGGCCACTTGGAGCAGCCAGCTTACCTCTGACCAGGTTAACGCCCAATTTAACGCACTCACACCGGCTCCCGAACCATCCTCTTGCGCGATGCTTGGCTTGGGCGGGTTGCTTGTCCTTTGGAAACGCAGGGCTTTCCGGCGTGACTGACGCTGGTGGCAGTGATCGCAGGCGCGGTCGTTGTTTCAACCTTTGCACTGTGGCGGCGGTTTTTGACCGCCGCCGTTTTTTTCCCGGCGCTTCCTTTTTCATCTTGGAGTTCGGGTCAAATGCCGGAGCTGGCATCATTTTCGACATTGCCGGTCGTTTTTAACGGCCGTGCGGCCCCGTTATTTCGCTAATTGCCTTTGCCGCTCAAGATCGGCGGGAGCACAGTGCGCACTTGCACCACATGCATCTGCGAAAAGCTGTGGGTGAATTCCCGCACGGAAACCGTGGCAAAGTTCCGCGTCAATCTGCCCGGCAAGATCGATCGGCTGCCGTTCTTTGGTGGCTCACTGAAACCCCTTGCGCTTCCGCTTCCTCCGGTCTGTCACATGAAACGAGGACATGCGCCGCCCTTAATTCCTGCTATGGTTGTGAGGTTATGACACCCCCTGTGCCAGCCCTAGTGGCTAGTCATTATCTAAATTGGCCGGAAAAAATCACCCAAATCATTCTGTCCTGTTTCCAAAAACGTAACCCCTCTTTTGAGTTATTGACACAGTCCTTAAATCCTGAACTTGCAGTCGCGATACCGCTTTCGCCAGCCGCGGTTTGTTTTATTCATTGGCGGGAGAAAAACAGCCGAAACATTTTGCCCTGTTTCCTTCCGCAGGTCAGCCGTTAAATTTGAAACGCCGGACACATCCAAACCAAACCAATAAAATCTCCCATCTCCCCCACAGAAACCACCAATCCCATCAACCTTATGAAAAAGATCCTCCACCTGTTAAAACCCTTATCGCTGGCGATTGTGGCCGCAGTCGTTTCATTGGCTTTGCCAGTTGGTGCGCAAAGCGTTTGGTTCGGCACAAACAATGTGAGCACCGATACCAATTGGAGCAGTTCGGTCAATTGGCTGCCCGCCGGCGTCCCCAATGCTTTTTCAAATGTTCTGTTTAATGATAGTGGCACCGTGAGTGGAACCGGCACCCCGAACAATGTCGTGGACAGCAGTACCACCATCCTGCAACTGGCTTACCGGCAGACCAACGGTGTTCACAATACGCTCATTCTGCCGGGTGTGACCCTGACCGTCTCAAACACGGTTGCCGCCACCAATTTTATCGCGGGCACGGACAACACAAACGCCGCTTATTCGACGCTCGTGGTGAACAACACCATTTCGGGCGCCCGCGGCACATTGACCATCATCAATACCAATGTCGCTTCCGTCATATGTGTTCGTGAGATAAACAATGTTGCCGGTGCCCACAGTTCAGTGCTCGACATGTCCGGTCTGGACAATTTCAACGCCACCATCGGTAAGGTCTGGGTTGGGGTCTATCCCACAACTGGCCCGACCCGGCCTCAAGGGGTGTTGTATTTGGCCAAGACAAACAATATTACGGCGGTGACGGGCGGGACGAAGTTGGCTCCAGGTATCGACGTCGGCGACACCTTTAGCAGTCCCAACGTGGGCAACTACTTGGAATTGGGCATCAGCAATAACATTGCCGCAGACACCATAGTGGTCGGCAACGAGAGATCCGGCGGCAACTTGATTTTTAATGCGGCCTTCACCAATTTGAATGCGTCATTGTATCTTCGTGGATATACAAACTCAACCTCGCGCGTAAGCGTGTTTAACATCGGAGACGATTCCTCAGCCACCGCAACCATCGGGTCGCCGGCCACGGGCATCGTGGATTTCACCGGCGGGAAAATTGATGCCATGGTGGATTCGATGTCCATTGGAAATGGACAGGCGATTGGCGGCACTGGTGCGGGAACCGCCACGGGAACACTGACCATGAATATAGGGAATTTGAATGTAAATACATTGGAGGTCGGTCATCAAAACATTAATACCACCCCCGCCACGGCCACGACCACCGGCACAGTGAACGTCAATGGCGGCACGCTCACTGTGAATACGTCCATGCGTCTTGGCTATTGGAACGGCGCCGGCGCCCAATCTTCCGGCACACTGGATCTTCAGGACAGTGGCACGGTGCAGGCCAACAGCATTGTTGCCGGTGGCGGCAATGTTGCCGCTGTCAACCTGTTTAGTGGCACGCTCATCGTCTCCAACACGATGGGCTCGGCGGCTTCACCGTTGTCTTCCTTTACCGTTAATCAGGACGTGACGGCGCCGATACTGCAATTCTCGGTGGCTAGCGGCGTGACGCCATGCGAAGTAAAAAGTTTTTCGAGCGACAACTCCGGCGTGATCAACATCGCTTCATTGCCCCCCATCCCACAATATCCGTCTCAATTCCCGCTCATTGCTTATCAGAGCGGCGGCAGCGGAGTCACCTTCGCCATGGGCACATTGCCGGGCACTGTCAAAGGTTACATATCCAACGACAACTCCGGCACGATTTATGTGGTGATTACCAACGGTCCCAGCCTTGCCAGCGTCACTTGGGGCGGTGGCGTCAATAACCTCTGGGATACGAGCACATTGAACTGGACCAACACTTCCGCTGCCACCGTCGCATACGCGGATCCGGATGTGGTGACCTTTAACGACTCGGCCAAAACCAACAAAGTCAACGTGACGGGCACATTCGCGCCTGCCGGTTGGCTGCAAAACAACAATACAAAGAACTACACCTTTAGCGGCATTGGCAACATTGTCGGACCGGGCAGTTTGGTCATGAATGGCACCAACTCGGTGACGCTCTCTGAATCCGGCCTCGACGGTTTCAGCGGCGGCATCCTGGCCAACGCCGGGACGGTTGTTCTGGACAATAATGTCAACAGCACGAATTCCGGCGGGTTGGCGATTGCCAGCGGCGCGACGGTGCAAATCGGCAACAACGACGCCAACGGCGTTCTTCCTACCGGCGTTGTGGATGACGAAGGAACACTGGCTTTCAACCGGACGGATAATTTCATCCTGAGCACGGCCATTCCCGGCGGCGGTGTGCTCGCCCAGATAGGGAGCGGCACGCTCACCCTGAACGCCGTGAACCTTTACAGCGGCAATACGATCGTAACTGCCGGCAGGCTGGCCTTGACCAATTCAGGTTCGATCGCCAGCAGCGCGAATGTCAACGTCACCGGCGCAACACTGGACGTTTCCGGCGCCACGAACCTAACGACTTTGCTTAATCTCAACCTCACCAACGCCGCCTTGACCGTGTCGGTGGGTTATCCCCAAACGAACCTAAATGTGAGCAGCCTGAGCATGGGCGGAACCGGCAACACCCTCAACGTCTCCTCGCTGCCACCGATTGTGGTCTATCCCACCACCGTCACTATCCTTAAATCCGCCAACCCCATCAGCTCGATCAATATGAGCGTTGGCTCGCTCCCCGCCGGTTACGCCGGCACCGTGGTGGCACTCAGCGGGGACAGCACCGCCGTTCTGCTCACGCTCACCAGCGGCCCAACTGGAGTCCGGTCTGGTGTCACGTGGGTCGGTGTTGACGCCATCGGTAATGTGAGCACCAACTGGTCTGACAATAATAACTGGCAGTTGCCCGGCGCCCCGACCAATGTGGACAACGTCCTGTTCAACAACTCGGCGTCAACGACCAATTCGGCTCTTTCCACTCCGGGCGGCGGAGCAAGCGCTCTCATTCCTGCGAACGTCAACAACATCGTGGACAGAAATTTCACGATCGCCTCGCTTACCTACACCAACAAGGGCGGCACCTATCACAATACCTACATCACCAACGGCGCGACGCTCACCATCACAAACTTCCTCACTGTGGGCGGGTTTGATTCCGCAACGCTCCAGCAGGAATATGTGAACATCGCCGGCGGGCCTGGTGCGACTTTGAATGTCAACAATCACAGCAACAACTTCCAGGTCTGGATTGGCGACAGTGCCACCGCTGCCAGCTTTGCCTCGCTTGATATGTCCGCGCTGGACAATTTCACCGCCACCATCAACCAGCTCGTGGTCGGCGCGACCGTCGGCAACGTCGTCAATCGTCCCAGCGGCATCCTTTATCTCGCGAAGACCAACACCATCATAGCGGGATTCACAACGACCAACGATGTCGAGGCGGGATCCACCACCGCCACCACGGCAATTATCGTCGGCGATTGCAACCAAAACCAGGGACCGACAAACGTCGTTTACCTTGGCCGGGCCAACACCTTCTCGGCTGACACCATCGCCATTGCGCGGCAAAAGGACAGCTCCTCCATGTTGTTCAATACGAATTACGCAAACATCGCCCCGTATCCGGTGGTGACATTCGCAGGATACAGCACGAGTCTGGTTTCCAATTTTGACATCGGCGACGGCGCCGGCAACACCGGCACGACGGCGGGCACCGGCGACCTCAACCTGACGGGCGGATTTGTGACTGCCTCTGTGGACACGATGAACGTCGGTCGGGCCTCCGCAGGCGCCACTGGCGTCGGCACGACGACTGGCACTTTGGAATTCGACGCTGGAACCATCACGGCGAATACCGTCAACGTCGGTCTCGAGTCTGCCGCCGGAACGAAAGTCGGCGTGGGAACGGTCAGCGTCAACACCAACACCGTCATTGGCAACAGCGCCCATCTGGTGGTGAACGGCAGTTTGAACCTCGGCGTCAATGTCGACAATGCGGTGGTGGGAACTTCCGGCACGTTGAACATCAACGGCGGAACCGTGCAGGCCAGCACCATCGTGGCCGGTGTCAATGCCGCTCCCAGCACCATCAACCTGAACTCCGGGATGCTCAACGTCACGGGCACGGCAGGCGCGCCGGGCGCGCCGCTCACCACACTGGCGCTCGCTGGCGGGACGGTGCAGTTGAGCGTCAACGGCAGCATCAATGTCACCAACATCGTGGCAACCACCGTAACCACCAACGGCACCACGATTCTTAAAATCGGCTCGCTGGCCAGCGTGGCCACCGGAGTCACTTACCCGCTCATCCGCTACACCGGAACAGCCCCCAGTTTTGGCGGTCCGGCGCTTCCGGCCGGATACACCGGTGTCTTGACGAACATCACCGCCAGCAGTATCGTAGCATTGAGGCTGACCACCTTGCCGTCAGCGGCGCAGCCGGTGCATATCACCAGCATCCATGCGAGTGGAACGACGTTGAATGTCACCGCGACGAACGGGGTTATTGGTGGGCAGTATTATCTGTTGGGCACCACCAATGTGGCACAGCCATTAAGCCAATGGATACGGATATTGACCAACAACTTCGATGGCAGTGGCAATTTGAATCTGTCCACCAACATCATCAATCCTGCGGTGCGGCAGCAATTCTACGACATCGTGCAACCATAAGAATTGACCATGAGCCGCCGGGCGAATCCTTTGGCCCGGCGGCTCAATTAAATCCAATGTTTATTCCCCACACCAAATCTTGATAATGAAAAAAGAAAAAAATTCAAAATCCGCGGCCAAATCGACGGCGTTTACATTGATTGAACTTCTGGTGGTGATTGCCATCATCGCCATTCTGGCAGCGATGCTGTTGCCGGCGTTGGCGAGCGCCAAGGAAAGGGCCAAACGCATCCAATGCCTTAATAATTTGAAACAGGTTGGTCTTGGCGTGAACGTATATGCCGGCGATAACAATGACGTGCTTTTTTCATGCCGGCCGGTCAATACCACCCCCGTCACGTATAATATTCACACGTTGAATCAAGACTCCGTAACGGCGTCCAAGGGGGTTGATCTTAGTGCGGCCTCGACAAATACTCCCTCCATTTGGGTGTGCCCCGAATACACCACTCAAGGTGCCAGTGAACCTGGAGTGGTCAGTTACAATTCAACCACTTCTCCTCCCCAGTTTCAGATTGGTTATGAGTATTTGGGAGGTATCACGTTATGGAATAACACCCAGGGAACCTTTACCTCGTTAAGTCCGCGAAAGCTGGGTCAGTCCAAGGCCAATTGGGCGCTGGCGTCGGAGGACATCTGGTATAGTGGAACCGCTTGGGCGCAGGTCCACTGGCGCGGTGGATCCAAGTTTCCAGCTGGGGGCAATACATTGCTGGTGGATGGCTCGGCCTCTTGGGGCAGAGTGGAGCAAACCTTTGAGATTACTACTTATAACACAACCGACCACCTGTGGTATTGGTTTCAGCAGGACCTTTCAACCATTCCCAACAATAAACTGGTGCTATTGAAATGGAAGCCCCTTCCTCCTTGACGGGCTGTGTTTTGGCCGGTAGCTTGGTTTAAGATATGACTTGTATTGCCCGGCTTCGACGGAATGGTTTGCAGGCCGTGTTTTTTTTTCAGTATGTCCGCTTTGTCTGGCTTCAACGAATTTAAGTTCCTGGGTTTTTCCCGGCCCCAGCGGCCGGCTCATTTCGCAGCCTGACGCGCTTGGCAATCGCATCATTGACGAGTCCGGCGTCGGTTACCAGGGCGGACTCGCACCGTTGCCTTCAACCAACGTCGTTCCGGTGAAAATCACCGTGACGCCGGTTGCCGGCGACAATGTCTTCAATATTCAAGCTGCGATTAATTATGTTTCCGCGCTCCCGCTGGATGCGAACGGATTTCGGGGAGCAGTGCTGTTGAGCAACGGTGTGTATCAATGCGCCAGCACGATCAACCTCAAGGCCAGCGGCGTTGTGCTGCGTGGCATGAGCAGCAACACCAACGGCTCCGGCACCGTGCTCGAAGCCACGGCCACCAATCAATATACGCTGGTCGAAATCACCGGCTCCGGCTCCGCCGCGACTGTCAGCGGCACGACGCACACCATCACAAACCTTTACGTCCCCGTTGGCGCGCGCAGTTTTTATGTGGACAACGCGAGCGGTTTGTCGGTCGGCGACAATGTCTATGTCGAACGCCTCGCCACGACCAACTGGATTCGCGATCTCGGCATGGATTTGCTGGGTCCGCCGCCCGATGTGCCGTGGACGCCCGGCGGCTTCAATATAAACATGGAACGCACCATCACGCACATCGAGGGCAACCATGTTTTTGTGGACGCGCCCATTACCTGTGCGATTGACGCGCGCTACACGAACGGCACCATCCGAAAATTCACGTGGACAAGCCGCATTACGAACGTCGGCATCGAACACATTTTCGGAAAATCCGATTATTTTGGCAGCACGACGAACGAGACACACGGCTGGACATTCATTCAGTTTAACAAGGTCGTAAACGGCTGGGTGCGCGATGTGAACTCGCAGTATTTTGGCTACTCGTGCGTGTATCTTTACGGCGCAAGCAAAAACATAACGGTGGCGGACTGTCAATGTCTGGATCCGATTTCGATCATCACGGGCAGCCGGCGCTATGCGTTCGCGATTGACGGCTCGGAATCGTGTCTGGTGAAAAACTGTTACACGCGCGAAGACCGGCATCAGTTCGTCACGCAAGCGTTGACCACCGGCCCGAACGTGTTTGTGGATGGTGTGAGCGACAACGCCCATGCCGAAGCGGGTCCGCATCACCGCTGGGCGACGGCAGATTTGTGGGACAACATCACCGTCCACGGCAACAACAACGACATCCAAAACGCCGGCAACTACGGCACCGGCCACGGCTGGGAAGGTGCGAGTTGCGTCATTTGGAACAACGCGGCCAGCGGGTTCATCGTGCAAAATCCGCCCGGCGCGCACAACTGGCTCATCGGCTCCGTCGGCCCGATTCAAACCGGCACGGCATGGAACATCGGCTACACGAACATGCCGCACGCGCCGGGCGAATATGATTCTTCCGGCAGTGGCGCAACGAACGTCTTTCCCAACAGTCTTTACTTTTCGCAATTGCAAGACCGCCTCGCCTCGCCGAATTTGCAGACGCGCGACTATTGGCTCGGCGACATTGACGCCTTCAGCAACAACATTTCCGGCGGCGAAAAAGTGTTTTTAGACACGACGTGGAGCAACGCGGTGAAATCCATCGCCTCCGGCCAGCCGCTAGACGGCTTCGATATCGTGACGAACAACCACTGGATTCCGTTCACCTTTAACTTCACACTCGCTACAAACGAACACGTCGTGGCCGCGACGCTTTCATTGGCCGTGCGCGCGACAAATTCAGCGGGCAGCGACGTGCTTTATCTTGGCAGTACCACGAACGTTTTAACGTTTTCAAATCTCGGCTGGCTGCCCGTCGGTACCGGCACCAACACGACGGTTCGGGTTCTGGATCTGGCGAACCAGATCAATCTGCTCACCAACGGCCAGTTGAACGTTGCCGCGCAAGGCGACATTGGAATTGACTGGGCGATGCTCGAATTGCAAGTCGCGCCGAACGTTGCCGCCTTGACCAATTCGCTTGCGCCGGTCGCTGACGCCACCGTTCGCGGCGGCACGAGCGCGGCAAATAATTTTGGAACGGCAACCAATCTGACGGTTCGGCAGGACGCTTCGGCCAGCAACCAGCAACGCGCCTACCTCCGCTGGGATTTGAGCGGCGTGTCGGGAAATATTTTACAGGCGCGGGTCGTTCTGACTCCAATCAGTGCCGGCGCGAATGGAATCGAGCAGGGCGTCGCGGTCGCCAACTCAAACAACTGGGCCGAATCCGGCGTGACCTGGAACAACCAACCCGGCGGTGGCGAGCGTATTGCAACCTGGCTTCCGTCCACGAACGGACAAATATCTTTCGACGTGACACCGCAGGTTTTGGACGCGTTGCAAAATGACAAACAGCTTTCACTGCAATTATTTTCGATCTGCACCAACAGCGTGGATTACGCCTCGCGCGAAAATGCCAGCGTCACCAGCCGTCCGCAGCTTTTGTTTTCACTGGTCGGTTTGCCGCCGACGATTTCCAGCATCTCCGACCAGGCCATTTTGCCGAACACTTTGGCCGGCCCGATTTCATTTACAATCGGCGGGATTTCCGCCGGCAATCTCATCGTCGTCGGCGATTCCTCCAATCCAGAACTCGTGCCGGACGCGAACATTGTTTTTGGCGGCAGCGGAACAAATCTCACCGTTACCGTCGCGCCGCTGGCCAATCAAAACGGCATTGCCGTCATCACCTTGACCGCGACGGATTCGGACGGCCTCACCGCGAGCACGAGTTTCACGCTCACCGTTTCCAGCCACGCGGCGGCGACGATTGTTTGGAACGGCCCCGGCGCTGGCGCGAACAACTGGTCAACCACAAACAACTGGCTGCCGACCGAAGCGCCGGAATTTTTGGATGACGTGAAGTTTTTCGACGCAGGCGCGGCTGGCGTTGCAGTTTCAAACGTAAATAATGTTGTGGACACAAATGTCAGTGGCGACATTGCGTCACTCCAATTTGGAAACACGAACGGCAATCACACAATGTTGATCGCGTCAGGCAATTCGCTGAATCTTTCCGGCACAAACGGTTTTATCGTCGGCACCGAAACGGACAATGGCAGTGCGCAGACCGTTTTTGCGACCGTGACGGGGATTGGCGGCGCGATAAACATCAATAATGACAGTGCAAATCTGATTGTGCGGCAGGGCACGGCCAATGGCGGGGGATCACAGCGCGCGACGCTGGATTTGTCAGGCCTCGGAAATCTCAATGCGGTGCTGAATCAAGTCCTCGTCGGCGTGTCCGGGCCGGTGAACCGGCCGGACGGCACGTTGTTTCTGGCGCGGACGAACAGCATTGTTGCGTCCGGCACGCCCGGCATCAACGCGGCGGACGGTGCTTCAAACAGCGGCGGCCAGAGCCAAATCTACCTTGGAATTGAAAATGAAATTGACGCGGACACGATTACGATCGGGCGGCAAAAATCCTCGGCGACATTGAGCTTCAATCCGGCGTTCACCAATTTTTTGCCGGAAATCATATTGCGCGGCGCGGGACCGGACCGCGTGGCGACGCTGGCGATCGGCGATTTTTCCGCGCAGAGCGCCAGTTCCGGCACGTCGTCGGGCGTCGTGGATTTCAGCGGTGGAACAGTTGATGCGTTGGTGGATACACTATTTGTCGGCAAAGGCCAGACCGGCAACGGCACCGGCCCGACCACCGGCACGCTGACTTTCAACGACGGCACGGTTGATGTGAACACGCTGGAGGCCGGATATCAAAATTCCACTTCCGCAGTCGGGGTCGTCACCGGCATGGTGAATGTGAGAGGCACAGCGCAGTTGCTGGTGAATTCGACGCTGCGGCTGGCGCGTTACACGGGCAGCGGCACGCTTCCGGTCGGCACGCTCAACATTCTCGGCGGCACGGTTGCGGGCGACGGCGACATCATCGCGGGTGGAGGAACTTCAACGATTACCATTAGCAACGGTGTGATGGGAGTCACCGGCACCATCGGCGCGCCCGCCGCGCCGCTCACCAGGCTGGCGCTCACCGGCGGGACGCTGCAGTTGAGCGTTGACGGCAGTTCCGGCGTTGCGGTCGTCGCGGCGACGAGCATAACCACCAGTGGCATGACGACAGTGGACATTGGCTCGATTATCAATGTCACCGGCCAGACGACGATTCCGCTGATCAGCTTTGCCGGGGCCGATCCCTATGGCGGTTTGAGTTTGGGAATAATCCCCGCTGGCTACGTTGCTCGTCTGGTTGACCATCCCGCCAACAGCACGGTTGATTTGAGCATCGCCCCGATCAGCCTCAATCCGGTGAACATCACCGCCATGGTGAACGGCAGCACACTGACCTTGTCATGGCCGGCGGACCACCTGGGCTGGCGATTGCAGGCGCAGACCAATTCATCGAGCATCGGCCTAGGCACAAATTGGTTCGATGTGCCGGGTTCTGCCACAAACTTCAGTGTCAACCTGATGGTGAACCCAGGTCAAGGCGCTGCATTTTATCGCCTGGTATATCCCTGACCAGCCACGATGGTATGACCGGTTCCCAATGCGAATGCATCATTTTTGTAACCTCAAAACCTCAACGTTGGTCTATCATGCGACTATGCCAATGAAGTGTATTTTCCCGGGGTGGCGGTTTTTTGCGCTCGTTCTGGCCGCCGGTTTTGCCTGTGCTGGTTTGACCGGTTGTCTGCATTTCGGCGGCACAGGTCAAGCTGCGGAGGCCACGGCCAGGATGCCAAGGGTTTTTTCCGCCAATCCGCAAACGCTCGTCGCCAGCAAGGCCGCGCTCGCCGCCGGCGATACGACGTTGCAACCGGCTTTGAATCGCCTGCTGGCGGGCGCCAACGACCGGTTGGAGTGGGAGCCCGTTTCGGTGATGGATAAAAGCCAGATTCCGCCGAGCGGTGACAAGCATGATTACCTCAGCCAGGCGCCTTATTTCTGGCCGAATCCCAACTCCTCCAACGGCCTGCCTTACATCAACCGCGACGGCCAGCGGAATCCCGAGGTCAGAAACAGTGCCGACGCCAGGAATTTTGCCGCCGTCTGCGATGACACCCACACGCTCGCGCTCGCCTATTATTTTTCCGGCAACGAAAAATACGCGGCCAGGGCCGCCGAATTCGTCCGCGTCTGGTTTTTGAATCCTGCCACGCGCATGAATCCAAACCTGAAATATGGCCAGGGAATCCCGGGGTTTGTCGAAGGCCGCGCGGCGGGACTCATCACCGCGCGCTGCCTGGCGGACCTGGTGGACGCCGTCGGCCTGCTCGCCGGGTCAAAATCATGGACCACGAACGACCAGCAGGGGATGATTGCGTGGGCCGGTGGTTATCTCCAATGGCTCACCACCAGCAAGATCGGCCGCGACGAGGATGCCGCATTCAACAATCATGGAACATATTACGATGTGCAGGCCGTGTCGCTGGCACTGTTCATCGGCAAAACGGATTTCGCCCGCAAAAAACTCCTGGCCGCGCGCGAAAAACGCATCGCCCGGCAAATCGAACCGGATGGAAAAATGCCGCAGGAACTGCGGCGGACGCTGTCCTTCGGTTACAGCCTGTTCAACCTGAGCGCCGAGATGCAGCTCGCGGATCTGGGTCGCAACGCAGGGGTGGATTTGTGGCATTATCAAACCGCCGATGGCCGGAGTATTTTGAAGGCGGCAGAATTCATGGCGCCATTCGCCGACCCAAATCGCGCGTGGCCCTACCAGCAGATTCAACGGGCCAACCGCCGAGGCCTGGGCGAAGTCCTGCCGCGCGTTGCCGCCGAATTTCCCGACACGAGCATCACGAACGCGCTTAAATTTTTCCGGCCTGAAGATTTTTCCGGCAATACCGAACGGCTTTATCTGAAGATGGCACAACTGCCGGCTGCGAAATAAGGAAATTGCCGCGCAATCCCCAGAAATCTCGCACTGTGCGGCGCGACGGGCAGGTGGACAAATCGATGCCACAATATACACTTCACGCCAATGAAATCGAAACAGCTTCCGTTTCTTATTTTCTGCGCCTTCAGTCTGGACGTGCTCCAACCAGCATGGGCTGACGGTTCCGGGGCGACCAACGCCATCAACCACCCGCTCCCCAATATATCCTTTGAGGTGGCGATGATTGATCACGACCGGATTCTAAAACTCGCCGATCAGGCGCTCGCCTTGAAACCGCCTGCCATTACCGATGCGGTGGCCACGAACAGCGCGGGCGGGTTGCACGATTTCTTTTCGCAGGCGGATTATTCCTGGCCGAACCCAAAAACCACGAACGGGCTGCCCTATATCAATCGCAACGGCGAATCCTATCCTGATGTCTTTACTTATCACCGGATGGCGATGCGCAACATGAAGGACGCCGTGGCCGCGCTCGCCGCAGCC
>Ga0265340_10001213_pt1 | contig 14770 bp, 16 predicted proteins | sample 4CB225metaG_FD_202082 | JGI IMG/M metagenome (GOLD analysis project Ga0265340, IMG submission 202082) | Rhizosphere microbial communities from Carex aquatilis grown in University of Washington, Seatle, WA, United States - 4-CB2-25 metaG | ecosystem: Host-associated > Plants > Roots >...
CAATTTGCTGGACCTAGTGCCTTACCTGGGCAAGCGGCCACGCATACGCCGATGTGCAGAATGTCAAGAGTGGTTTTTCGCTGCGAGGCGGAGTGACCAGCAATGGTGCGACAGGAATTGTAGACAGCGCCACTACGATAGCGCCCCTGAGATGAGGAAGAAAAAGAAACTCTATATGCAAGAGTACCGCGAGGGTCAAAAGGAGCGAGTTGAGCGGGAAAACATACGCGTAGCGTTTAGAGGCCGCGTGAAGCACGGGGCTGATACTGGGTCGAAGCGGAGTGCTAAGAAGTCGTTGCGCTGAAAAGGCACACGCTTTAGAATTTAACCGGGAGCAAGCGATTCGCGTAAACGATTGATTCTAAATGGCGGAGAGACAGGGATTCGAACCCTGGGTACCCTTTCGAGTACACACGCTTTCCAAGCGTGCGCCTTCAGCCACTCGGCCATCTCTCCGCTGGGAATGCGCCCTGCAGAAGCCCCTCGGCAAGGGGCACATTCATTGTAGCGTAAGTTCCACTGATGCTTGGAGCGGCGGGAGAGAACGTCGCATCCGCCGCCCCGAAAAGCGCGCGCTACTTGTCTTCCTTCAACTGCTGGGCCAGATAGTTCTGGATGCCCATCTCGCTGATGGCGTGCAACTGCCCTTCCAGCCAGTCGATGTGGTGCTCCTCGTCGCTCAGAATCTTCTCGGCTAATTCGCGTGAGCCGCCGTCATTGGCGGCGGTGCAAAGCTTGATGCCGTCGTTGAGGCGTTTTACCGCGTCGTATTCGAGTTGCAGATCGTTCTTGATCTGCTGCTCGACGGTGGCGCCGATGTTGATCTTGAAGTAGTCGCTCATGTTGGGCGTGCCGTCAAGATACAGAATTCGCTCCATCAACTTCTCGGCGTGCACCATCTCTTCAATGGATTCTTTTTTCACCAGCTTCGCCATGCGCTGGTAGCCCCAGTTCTCGCACATCTCGGCATGTAGGAAGTACTGATTGATGGCAGTCAATTCCGCTTTCAACGCCTGATTCAAGAACGCAATGACTTTGGCATCGCCCTTCATATCGCCTCTCAGGATTCAGTAAGTGGACACAAATCGACGCAGGCACGAGCAAGAAACGTGTCTGTATGGATCAATTCATTGTAGCGCGTGCATGGCCTTGGGACTATCCGGGACCCAGCGCTCACTTCTCGGCAATCATATACTGCTCAAACTTCCCGTCCGGCATTTCGTAGATGATGATAACCAGGCTCCTGGTTGGGTATTTCACTTCATAGACCCGCTCCGTCATTCCGCCGCGCAGTGAAGAATTCGCCTGGGTGAAGCCTTGCGGAGCTCCCAGAGGCCCCAGGCTGCTGGCGTAGTCCTTCAGCGCCTGATCGTTGAAATACGAATTTGCATTGTCGGTGAACAGGGCCCGGTCGATCTTCCCCTGCTGTAACCCGTCATAAACCTTGCGGACCAATGCGTCCTGCCTGAGATCCATCGGGTTTTCAGCGTTGAAGACCGCGGCCCTTACCTGGTTGCCAATCTCGGAGGCCGCTTCCGCCGCGTCCTGATTGGTCAATACCACGACCGCGATCTTGTCGTCCGGCATCACGATATTCTCGGCCGTGAACCCCGAAACTTCTCCCCCATGCTCCAGCACGCGATGACCATTCACGGTGCTGACGCCGACGCCGAGACCGTAGCGGGCAGCCACGCCGTTCCTCAGCAGGACAGCGGTCTCCATTTCCTTGTAGGAGGCGGGCTTGAGAATGCTTTGCTGCATCAGCGAGATGTCCCACTTGGCAAGGTCCTCGGCTGTCATGGCCAGTTCGCCGGCTGCGAACATCCAGCCCGGGCCTTCTTTGGGCGCGGGGTGCAGCGGCCCCAGCGCATAGCGGAAATAGGCTCCAGGGTCGCCCGCAGGCAGGGCCTTCTCATTGGTGTCGGTGACACTCTTCATTCCCAGGGGAGTGAACACCCGATTGCCCAGCAAAGTCCACAATGGCATCCCGCTGACTTTTTCCACGATGGCGCCGGCAATGACGTAATTGGTGTTGCTGTATTGCCACTTGGTACCGGGATCGAAATCCAGGGGTTTGCGCGCCCATTGGTCCATGATCGCCTCGGCGCTGACCGGCTTCAGCATCAAGGGCGGCACGTAGTCCTGCGGCCAGAAATCCTGATATCCCGAGGTGTGGGACAGCAGCTCACGGATCGTGACTTCGTTGCCGCGAGTCAGTCCCGGAACGTACTTCGATACCGGGTCGTCCAGCGATAGTTTGCCCTCTTCGGCGAGCATCAGTATTGCCGCGGCCGTGAACTGCTTGCTGATGGAGCCGATGCTGTAGCGCATTTCCGGCTGCGCCGGAAGTCGGGGATCGAGGCGGGCCTCGCCGTAGGCTTGCAGGTAAGCGATCTTGCCGTCCTTCACGATAGCGACCGAGGCGCTGGGCACGCCCGTCGTCGCCAGCACTTTATGAGCTATGTCATCGATGTTGCTCCGCAGTTGTGGAGAAAGTTCCGTTTGCGCCTGCGCCGACAAGGTAATTGCAAGCGGGAACAGCAAGACAGCCAGCAGAGAAATTCTCCGGGAAAAGTGCTTAAAGGACAGCATCGCGTGCCTCATGTGAGTAATTTGAACGAACTGTTGCGGGAATGAACCGAGTCGGACAAAAGTCCTCGTGCTTCTGGTGTCTGCATCCTCTGCTCTGAACCCGGGATCAGGGAGTCTTCAAATCCTGGCCAAGCGTGTTCTGCTCCGCCACGTCCACGGTGTCGGGCGTGCTGTCCGGCCCGGCAGCGTCGATCTCCTGAGGAGCTTCCGCCGATGGGCTGCTGGCCGGCGGCGAGGAAGACCGGCCAGTGCGAGATGGATCGGGAACGTAACCATCCAGCAGGCGATGATGCATGCTGTACAACGCCAGTTCGAGCCGGTCTGCCACCTGCAGCTTGTCGTAAATCTTGCGCAGATAGTTCTTGACCACTTGCTCGGTGGTCCCGACTTCGCGGGCGATGTCTTTGTTCTTCAGGCCCTGGGTCACGCCACTGATGATCAGCATGTCCTTTTCGCTCAAGCGCAGCTGCTGTCTGGGGCCAGTGCCCAGCAGGGCCTGGGAGCGATAGGCTTCGATGACCCAGTTCACTCCTTTTTTGTCGAGCCAAGTCTCGCCGGCTGCGACCTTGCGTACGCAACGTACCAATAGCTCCGGCGAGACGGCCCGGGTGAGGATGCCTCGGACACCGCGGCGGAGGTAATCTACTGTCTCCTGCTCGCCAGCCTTCTGAGTGATAACCACGATCTTCGTCCCTGGGAGCGCGCGCCGGGCCACCTCGCTCACCGCCTCGGCCGGGGTCGGCGACAGACCGGTCTCAAACAGAATCACATCGGCCGCGGTGTTGGTGACCGCATCCAGGGTCCGCGGCACGCTATCCGTTTGCGCCACGACCTCCAAGTCGGTCTCCACGGCAAGAATCCTGGCCATACCGACCCGGAAAATGGCCTCCGAATCCGCCAGGATGATGCGAATTGGCTCGGGCTTCGCTCCCACAGCGTCCTGTGGGACCGAGGCAGCCGAAAGCGGCTCTACCCCTCTACGCCCGCGGGCAGCCGAGTTGGCGCCCCGGCTCTCCTGCTTAGACCCGTTCGAATTGATATTCATCGATGACCACCGCAATGCTGTGCCCTTTAGGCTCCTCGGTGCACCGAACCACGCGCCCCTGACACTTCACGAGCACGGGATGATCTGTTCCCAGTATGTCGGTCGGCATTTCAATCGTAAACTCGACCGGCGAGCCGACTTCGATACAAGCATCCGTGTGGAACAGCAGGCCGCCCGCCGAAATGTCAACGGTTGTGGCCTGGCACTCATGGTTCGGCGTCTTCAGATTCACCTGCAGGTGCAAAGGAAAACGGAACGAATTCCGCATGTCGGACTGATGGCCAGAAGTCATAACTGTGTTGCCGACAGAATACAACCAGTAATCGGAGATCCATTAGTTACTAAAGTACCATTGAACTGTGTTACCTCGGCGCAAAAAACAGCTCCGAAGCCCGTAAATTCCTGTTTTGGAAGCAGCTTGGGTCGCCTTTGTGTGCGATCAGGATCGAAGTACCACTTTCGTAGTAATCGAACTCGGTGACGGGGTCGCATTGGCTTCATCGGAATTGCAGAGCAGTTTCAGAGTTGGCGTAGACCTGGTAAAGCCAGCCTTTAGAGCCTGGTACGAAACCCATCCGCGGCTATAAGGCTTGAGCCGCTGCGGTCATTTCTCAATGACCGCAGCGGCTCAAGCGTCTGCCTGTCCGCAGCGAACGCGGCGCTGAAGCGCCGCTCTACCCGTGCTCGCCGGTCTACACCAATTCTGAAAATGCCCTAATAGCGAGTTGCTCTGGTCGAGGATGATATCGTGTTCCTCGCAAGGCTGCCGAAGGAGAAGCCGGCAATGGCAGCGATCAAGACCGTGCTCATCAAGGAAGGCATGCCCAGCGTCGAGCAGGCTCGGGCGCGCCTGCAAACTGAACTGCGGACCGCGCAGCAGAACGGATTCAAGGTGCTCAAGCTGGTGCATGGCTACGGCTCCAGCGGAGTCGGGGGAGACCTGCGCATCGCGCTTCAGTCGACGTTGCGCCAGATGGCACAACAGCGTGAGATCCAGGATTGTATTTACGGCGAGAACTGGCGCACTAGCGACCAGTGCAGTTGGGAACTTCTGAAGCGAATGCCAGAACTGAAGAGTGACAGCGATCTGGGAAAGGGTAACCGCGGCATCACTCTGGTCGTGTTGTGACCTCAGACCCTGGCCAGATGCACACCAAACCATTTCCTGCGGTCGCACCAGGTACGCTCCAGCATGAAGCCGCTCTCCCGCAGGATCGATTCGATCATGGCGTCGGTGTACTTATAGCTATTTTCGGTGTGAATGCGCTCTCCCGCGCTCAACGACACGTCCATTTCAAGCTCTGCAACAAAGGCGCTTTGCGCAACCGTGCTCTCCAGATAGATTTCCATGCGCGAGCAGCGCCGGTTCCACAGGGCCAGGTGGCGAAATGCCGCCAGATGAAAGTCGGCGTCCAACTCACGATTCACCCGGGCCAGGATGTTCTTATTGAAGGCCGCCGTGACTCCCTGGGCATCGTCGTACGCCGGCACCAGAATTTTCGGACTCTTGGCGTAATCCGCGCCCAGCAGCAAGGCATCCCCCGATCGCAGGGTTCGGCGGATGCGGCGCAGCAGCCGAATCGCTTCCGGCGGCTCGAAGTTCCCGATGCTGGAGCCGATGTACAACACCAGCTTGCGCCCGCTGATCCGGCTCAGGGCCGGCACTCCACCGGTGTAGTCGGCGACAATGGGGTTCACCCGTAGTTCGGGAAACTGGCGGGCGAGCTGCTGCATGGCCTCGTTCAAGGCCGACGATGAAACGTCGATGGGATAAAAAAGCGCCCGGCTCTGGCGGCGAAGCAGTTCCTCGATGAGAATGCACGTCTTGCTCGCCGTGCCCGCGCCCAGCTCGATCATGGTAAGCGGGGCCCCAGCTTGCTCCAGTATCTCGGGAGCGAAGGTCTCGAAGATGCTACGTTCGGTGCGGGTCAGGTAATACTCGGGCAGCTCCGTGATCTGTTCAAACAGGGCGGAGCCAATCTCGTCATAGAACAGCTTTGACGGCAGGCGCTTGGGCGTAGCGCCCAGGCCCTCCCGTACGTCCAGGGCAATCGCACCATCGGCTATGTGCAGTTGCTTGCTAGTTGCCATTGGCCAACCGGATGCCCATGAACTGCCAGCGTGCATGAGGCGGGAAAAAGTTGCGATAGGTAGCGCGCATATGCGACTGCGGAGTTGCACAGGAGCCGCCGCGCAGCACCATCTGGTTGCACATGAACTTGCCGTTGTACTCGCCGACGGCGCCGGCCGCCGGCTTGAAGCCGGGATAGGCGACGTACGCGCTTGCCGTCCACTCCCAGATGTCGCCAAACATCTGCTCCAAAGGCTCATTCGACTTGACTGCGCGCGGATGCAACGCCCCAGACTCCAACAAGTTGCCCGACACAGGAACCGCCTGAGCTGCGGTCTCCCATTCGAACTCTGTCGGCAACCGACCGCCAGCCCAGCGCGCGAAAGCGTCGGCTTCGTAGTAGCTAACGTGGCAAACCGGCTCGCTTGGATCCAGGGGCTTAATGCCGTCCATGGTGTAAGTCCACCACTCGCCGTCGCGCTGTTCCCAGTACAGGGGCGCGCTCCACTGATTGTTGCGAATGCAGTCCCAGCCGTCAGAAAACCACAGCTCGGCCTTCAGATAGCCGCCGTCGCGCATGAATTCGAGATATTCGCCGGTGGTTACCAGCCGTGAGGCCAGACGAAACGCATCGAGGTAAACAGTGTGGCGCGGGCCTTCGTTGTCGAAGGCGAATCCCGTGCCTTCAAAACCGACCGGGTATAGGCTTTCGCTGAATCCGGACCAAGCCAAGTCAGCGGTCGAACCGGTACCCGGGGACGTTCCAGCCAAGCCCGGCCGATACGCCGGGCGAAGCGGGTTCGTCCACAGGCCGTGCTTTACGTCGGTGACGATCAACTCCTGGTGCTGTTGCTCATGATTCATTCCCAGCGCTACCAGGTTGAGCGCGTCAGGAGGAAGGTCCCGCGAGAGCAGGTGGAGCATGGCCTCATCGACATGCTCGCGGTAGGCCCTAACCTCCGCCAGCCCCGGCCGCGACAACACGTGCCGCAACCCTCGCAGCGGACGCTCGCCTACAGCGTTGTAATAGGAATTAAAGAAGTTGCGGAATGCGGGATCGAAAGGACGGTAGTCGCCCAGGTATTCGGAGAGCAGAAACGTCTCGAAGAACCACGTAGTATGCGCCAAATGCCACTTTGCAGGGCTCGCGTCGGGCATGGACTGCAAGCTGTGGTCCTCCACACTCAGGGGAGCGCAAAGCTGCGGCGAGGTTTGCCGCACCGACAAATACTCTTCCGCCAGCGGCACGCCGGTGCCCATGGGGACCGTCAATACGTCTCGCGCTGCTCGGCTGCTGGGCATAAGGACCGACAATTCCTCTTGAGATGCAGAATCCTGACAACGCGGCCAGACAACGTAGATCCAGGCACAGATGAGATGGCTTCCGCCGGTTCCGCTGAGCCGCTCCAACAAAAGATGCTCCTGCCGAAGGAAGGCTACAAATTTTCGTATGGGGCGGAAGTATACAGGATTAGGCCCAGATTTGGGTCGGTCTCGGCGCTTTTAATCTGCCGTTCACACCTGGGAGCGACGCGGAGGACTTGCCGTCACTTTGTGGTCCGAAGCGGCGTCGCCGGCGAACGGTCGGGTTCTTCCAGGCTCATCGTAGGATGCTGGTAGCGGCCGCACAGGTCGTTCCATCGAACCTTGAGAATCTCCACGCCCATCTTGAAGCCATCGCGCAACGGATTGATCTTGGACCGGTGGTCGTGTGCCCATTCCACCGGGATTTCGGCGGTCCGCAGCTTGAACTTGTTGGCCAAAAATAGCAGCTCGGGATCGAAGCCCCAGCGCTCAACCTGCTGGCGGGTAAAAACCGTCTGCACCGCAGCTCGGTTGAAAGCCTTAAAGCCGCATTGGGTGTCGCTGTATTTCAGTCCCAGCACGATTCGCAGACCCAGGTTGAACAAGCGTCCGTAGAGCTGCCGATACCAGGGCTGCCGTTCGGTTTGCAGCTCGGCTTGCAACCATCGTGAGCCGATGGCGACATCGTAGCCCTGTGCGATCGCGGCCAGCAGCTTCCCAGCTTCGTAGATGGGCGACGACAAGTCCGCATCGGTGAACAGCATCACCTCGCCTTTTGCGTGCAACATGCCATTACGGACGCTGTAACCTTTGCCGCGATTGCCGGGGTTCTCCAGCAGCCGGACCTCGGGATTCGTTGCCGCAAACTTGCGAACCACGTCGGCTGTGCCGTCGTTGGAGCCATCATTCACTACGATCACTTCGGCTTGCAACCCTTGCTGGCGGACATAATCCAGCACCTTGGGCAGCGAACTGGTGAGCCGCTCGCTCTCGTTGTAAGCCGGGATGATGAAGCTGTAGGTCAAATCCACCAGCGCCTTGTAGCCGGTTCATTGTATGCCAGACGCCAGAAATCCAGATGTTCCGTAAATCTTGCACGACGCCGACTCCACTCTTCGGGCTTGCAGCCAGTGCAAGCCGGGATTAGCCTTCCAAGTAGGGATGTGCACGCTTCGTATCTTCGTACTCATGCTTCTGTCTACGTCTCTGGCCAATGGCGCTTCCCAACCTCACGTTGTGGCGTTGGGAAAGGCGCTTCCGGTAAAGCTGTTCATCGGTGCTGCGGAAGACAAAACCATGGACATGACGGTCCGTCCGCTGTATGTGGACGCAAAGGTCAAGGGGTTCACCACCGGCAAATCACACGACGTTACCGAGCGGGAATTCGTCGTTCGCCGGGCCTTTCGGATCAACGATGCGCTGCCCAGCGACAAGGCCCCGAAGTGGCTTTGGCAGCGCGGCGGATGGCTGCTGGTGGATCGCGTCTCCGGGAAGGTTACGGCGATCAAGCTGCCTGATTTCGATCCGTTCTATTCCGAGGTGAGCTGGTACCGCGATTACGCTGCTTACTGCGGCACCACGGGAAGTGTGGACAAGCTCATGGCGGTCGTCGCCGAGATCGGCGTCAAGAAACCGCTGTATCGTAAGGACCTGGGCAAGGCGAGTGGCGGTGACTTGCCGGACTCCGATTGCGCGCCACCACAATGGGGCCGTCAGCCTGCACGGGTAACATTTCTGCCTAAGAATGGCGATACGTTCACCGTGAACGTGAGTGGACGATTCGCCGATGAGGCCGTCGATTCATCCGACGATGAAGAATAGGAACTCGGAGCGCAGATTCGCTTGAAGACTCTCGACGAACTTCTGGTCGATGCTGAAGAAGCCCACGGACATCTCTGCGCCGGGCAGGTGCTCGGTGTGCGTCTGGCGATGCTGGGACTTGAGCTGCTGGGCATCGACGATCCTCGTGGCAAGGACCGCAAGCGCCTCATTACCTTCGTGGAGATTGACCGCTGCGCGACGGATGCGGTCGCCGTGGTGACCGGATGCCGTCTGGGCAAACGCGCGCTCAAGTTTCGTGATTGGGGCAAAGTCGCGGCGACCTTTGTCGATCTTGGATCGGGCCGGGCTGTACGCGTGTCCGCCAGGGAAAGCTCGAAAGCGCTGGCCCGGCAGATGCATCCCGAAATCGAGAGCAAGAACCAGCAGCAGATGCTCGCCTATCGCGAAATGAGCGCCGATGACTTGTTCAGCGTGCAGTGGGTGAAAGTCAAACTGCCGCCTGAGGAATTACCCGGCTACAAGAGCGAACGGACCGTATGCGAGCAGTGCGGCGAGGGCATCAACTTCCAGCGCGAAGTCAGGCAGCAAGATCGCGTTCTGTGCCGCTCCTGTGCTGGAGAGCGTTACTACGAAGAACTACCCGAAGGCTCGCCTCATTCTTGAATGATCGTCAAAACCACCATGATCAAGCTCCTTCTGCGTCTTCCTGGCATGACCCTGTTTGCGGCAGGCGTTCTGTTCGCCGCCGTCGCTCTCCACTCGCAACAGCCGCTGAGCGTGCCAACCGTCGAGCAGCTTCCTCCAGTTCCCGGACAGGTTTTCACCGTCACCGAAGCGGGTTTTGACAATGAGCCCTCGATCGCGGTGAATCCCGGCAACGCGTCGCAAGTCGTCGCTGCATACCAGACGCCGGCTCGCGTCGTCTACTCGCAGAACGGCGGCAGTTCGTGGAAGCCGGCGATAGGCACGGCTCCAACCGACTACCGTGTTTCCGGCGATGTGTCGATCACCTACGACAAGCATGGCGCTGCGGTCCTCTGCTACATCGCCTTCGATAAGCTGGGCAGCGAGAACTACTGGGCACGCGGCGCCACGCGCAACGGCATATTTGTGCGCCGCTCGTCGGACGGCGGCGCGACGTGGGAAGCCCAAGCGCACACCGTGATCGCGCAGCCGACGAATCCGGGCATTCCGTTCGAGGACAAGCCTTACATCGTTGCCGACAATACCGACAGCAAGTACGCGGGAAACCTCTACATCGGCTGGACCGAGTTCCGCCTCGACGAGTCCGTCATCCTGTTCTCGCGCTCGACTGACGGCGGTCAGACGTGGTCGGCTCCCGCCGAGATCAGCACGCATCACGGACTTCCGCGCGATGACAACGGCGCGGTCGAAGGCTGGAGCGGCGCGGTGGCCAGCGATGGCACGCTTTATGCTGTCTGGGCCGATGGCGACTCTATCGCGTTTGCTTCGTCGCGCGACGGTGGCAAGACCTTCAGCAAGAGCCGCAGCGTGGTCCCGACTGCGCCGTTGTACTTCGCAGTTGCGGGGCTGGACCGCGCCAACGGATTTCCCGAGCTGGCAATCGATCCGCGCCATGGCCGAAAAGGTCTGCTGTATGTCACGTGGAGCGACTATCGCGGCGGCGACATCGGCGTGTATTGCGCAACTTCGGACAACGGCGGCAAATCATGGAGCAAGCCAGTGCGCGTCAACTCCAATCCGGCGCATGATGGGACCGACCAGTTCTTCCAGTGGCTGGCTGTCGATCCGGTGAGCGGAGCGGCCAACATCATCTTCTATGACCGCCGCAGCGATCCTGCCAACCAGAAAACCACAGTGACGCTGGCGCGTTCGACCGATGGCGGGCGAAGCTTCAAGAATTACGCGTGGACGCGCGATGCCTTTATTCCGCGGAGAGATGATTTTCTCGGCGACTACATCGGATTGGCGGCGTTGAACGACAAAGTGTATGGAACGTGGGCGGAAATCGCGCCGCCAACTGCGCCGAAGGACCAAAGCGTTCCAGCCACCAACCGCCGGCCACGGACCATCGTGCGCGTGGGCGTGGCCGACTTCGGCAAGGATCCCCGCTGAGTCAAATTTCCTCGGGAGCTTCGCTCGCCGGTTGCGCGCGCATGACTTCCTCCGCCATGCGCATGAACATTTTCTCCACACCATCGCCCGTCTTGGCGCTGGTGACTTGAATTTTCCATCCTTCCGCTTCCAACTTCTCCAAATCGGGAGTCGTGATTTCCCACTTGTTCCAGAGGTCGGACTTGTTGACCACCAGCATGAAGGGGATCTCTCCTACGGCTTCCAGCGCCCGCTTGTGAATGCTCTTGGCGGTCACCAACGATTCCATCCACGTGCCATCGACGATCAGAAAATATCCGGCGGCTCCGCGGAGGTAGGAGGTTTGCGCCTGCGAGCGCGAATCCTCGCCCGCAAGGTCCCAGAGCAGCAGCAGCACATCCTGCTCGCCGACCTTCACCGACTTCTTGTCAATCTTCACGCCGACGGTGCTCAGGTACTTGGCGGAAAAAATGCCCTGCACGAAGCGCGCTACCAGGCTCGTCTTGCCGACACCGAAAGAGCCCAGCATGCAGATTTTCTTCTGGATCATCGTCTGTCTCCCGGATGCTCCTCGACCTTCAGCGTCACGCTGCGGTTCACTTCCAGCTGATAGGCGGGCGAGCCGTGCCGAATGGGCTCGCTGTTTCCCAAACCGATTGCGGTCATCATCTCCGGCGCAAAACCCCGCTCGCGAAGAGCGTCCATCACGCGCTCAGCGCGCTCTTTGCTGAGTGCCGCATTCTTGCCCTCAGCGCCGGTTTGATCGGCACGTCCGGAAATGTTGACATGAATCTCCCGGCCTAACGCACTGGCGGCCTGCTCCAGCTTGAGCAACTGCTGGTCAATCGTGTCCAGCCGTATCGCCTGGTCCGGCATTAACGCGCTGGAGTTCACCGGAAACAATACCATCTGCTGTTCGATCTGCTGGCTGGAGGAGTCGAATTCGCGTTGCAACCGAAAGCGCTCGTCGAGCGACTCATAGGGCTCGAATTGCACCTGCAGCTTCTCGCGCGCGATGCCGAAGTCCTCCGCCAGCTTCACCGGATCGGCGGCGAAGGGATCGCGCAGTCCCCTGACCGAATAGTGGTTCCAGCCTTTTTCCGAACCGGTGAGCACGATACCGGGTTCGCTGCGAAGCCGCGCCAGATAATGGTCCCAGCGGCTGTTGCGGCGGTGGACCAAGTAGCCGACAGCGACAATAGCGAGCGCGAGCACGGCCAGCGCCGCAATCCACCAACGCGATTGCTGGCGCGGATGGTCCGTCTGCCCGAGCAGGCATTTCTGCAAATGCGGTCGCGCGTCGTCCAGAATGGCGGCGTCTCCGTTGAAGGCGGTCAGCGCAGCAGCAAACTCGCCGTGGATCGACTCATTCGCACGAGCGAAGACATTCTTGAGCTCGGGTGGAGGATTACCTGAGATTTGTCCCAGCAGCAAGGCTTGCGGACCGTGATGCACCAGGTAAACGCCGTCATCCGTTTTGACCTCTTGCAGGTCCTGCGAAGGTTTCTCGGAGATGTCGCGAACGTAATCCTGGAGCGCCGTCAACATGCTGGATGCGAGCTCTGCCTGCTTGATGGCGGCGGTCGGCGAAGCGACCTCCTGCAGCACAGATCCGGTTTCATTGTGGATGAGGATGACCTGTTGCACCTTGTAGCGCAGGCTGCGTGCCAGCGCGATCTCGCCGAATGATTTCCCGGTGCGCCAAGCCTCGAAACGCCACTTAAGGCTCTCCCACGAAAGGCTGCGCTCCAGCAGGAAGTTGACTGACTCGGCCATGGTGCGGAAGGCGTTCGCTACCGCCTTGCGGACGGTCTCGCCAATGATGGGCGCCAGCGACGTGGTCAAAATTTCGGGGTTCTTGTTGATCGAGATTTTGAGCGCCTGCTCGACGATGGGATAGAAGGAGCGCTTCAGGTCCGGGCTGCGCTTGAGTGAAAGCGCGATCGCTTTCCCCAGCACCTGGCTGAGTTCTTCGGCGCGAATCCCAGGATCGTCGAGCCTTCTTTGCAGCGCCTGAAGTTCGACGATTTGCTGCCCGAGCAGCAAGGCCCGCAGCTCGGCCAGTTCATCACGGCTCCGGTCGAACTCAGAATCGTGTTTCAGGTCAGCCGGCGTCGAGCCCATAGGCCGTTCATGCCTCGGTGGCGCCGCGGACCGGCTTGGTGCGGCCCTTGCCGTTGTCGCTCTCGTCTTTCAGACGCACGGCGAGCTCGACAAACAGCGCTGCCAGCGCGGAGCGGTCGGTCTTGGCGTTACGCAACTCCGACACACGGGTCTCCAGCAGCGAGCTGAGCGAGTCGTTGCGCTGCCGGATTTCGTCCAGCAGCTTCCGCGACTCGGCCATCAACTCCTGGCGCGCCGCGCTACGGTCCTGAGCGCCCTTGTTGTCGAGGTCGAGGATCTTCTTGGAGAGCTGCGCTGAGGCGGCTTTCAGCTCGCGCGCAATCTCGTTCAGCGTCTCCTCGCGTTCGTCGCGCTCCGCCTTCAGACGCGAAGCCAGCGACTCGGTTTCCTTCTTGAAGAACGCCTCCAGCGAATCGAGCCGGCGGCGCATCGTGTCTTTGATCTCGGCCGACTCGCGCGCCAGCGCTTCTTCCAGGCGCGCAAAACGCGTCTCGTAATTCTTGATCTGCGATCCGAAGAGGATGTCGCGGATCTTGTCCACACTTGCGCCGCTGGCCTCCGCAGTTTCGGCGACGGCAATCTCTACCGGAGTGGGCTTGGCCGGGGACTTCTCTTTCTCACGGGCTGGAACGGGGCTCACGGTGGACCTCCTTCGTGCGTTGGCCGCAATAATACCGGGAGCAACATGCTATACCGAAACCGGGCGGGTGAGAACCGCCTCCGCAAGAAAGCCGCAGCGTGGACCAGCCCAGCACCGCCCGCAGGCCGCGAACTTAGCCTGCAGGCGAAGCGCGGGCGGTTTCATTTCACGAACTGGAGCGAAGCCGAGTTCATGCAGTAGCGCAGTCCCGTTGGCTTTGGACCATCGTCGAAAACGTGGCCGAGATGCGCATCGCACTCCGCGCACAAGACCTCGGTGCGCGCCATGCCCAGGCTGCGGTCGGTGTGCTCCACCACATTTTGCTTGGCGATGGGGGCCCAGAAGCTTGGCCACCCTGTACCCGAATCAAACTTGGTGGAGGAACTGAACAGGGCGTTCTTACAGCAGATACAGCGGAAAAGCCCCTTCTCGTGCAGGTCCCAGTACTTGCCGGTGAAGGCGCGCTCGGTCCCCGCCTGGCGAGCCACCGCAAACTCTTCCGGCGTGAGCTGCGCGCGCCACTCGGCTTCGGTCTTCACGACTTTCTTGACGCGCTCGGTACCGATCTTTTCGCCCGAGTCTTTGAACTCGACGATTTCCACGGTGTCGCTGGTGGCTGCGGCATTGGCTTCAGAACTCTTGAATAGGCTCATATAGGCTGCTCCAGAAAGAGATAGTAACGCTGTCTTCAGAAAACTTCGACGGTCCGTCATAGTAGGAACCTACGGCCTCCTAGTTTCCGGCGATGGATTGCCGGTACACGTTGGGGAACTGTTGCTGAAGGTTAGCGACCTTCGGCAGATCGTTGTACTTGATGTACGGGTTGTCGGGGTGCAGCGTGGCGTAGTTCTGGTGGTACGCCTCCGCCTGATAAAACCCGTTCAGCGGCGCTACCTGGGTCACGATCGGGTGCGGAAAAACCTTTGCCGCATCCAACTGCGCGATGTAGGCCTGAGCGATTCGCTTCTGCTCGTCGCCGCTGAAGAAAATGGCGGACCGATACTGCGTCCCCTGGTCCGGACCCTGGCGATTTAACTCGGTGGGGTCGTGGGCGACGGAGAAGAAAATCTTCAGCAACTCTCCGTAGGTGATCTTCGAGGGATCGTAAACGACCTTCACCGACTCGGCATGGCCG
>Ga0265340_10001214_pt1 | contig 14769 bp, 14 predicted proteins | sample 4CB225metaG_FD_202082 | JGI IMG/M metagenome (GOLD analysis project Ga0265340, IMG submission 202082) | Rhizosphere microbial communities from Carex aquatilis grown in University of Washington, Seatle, WA, United States - 4-CB2-25 metaG | ecosystem: Host-associated > Plants > Roots >...
CCGAAGGATTGCTGCCACGCGGACCTGCGCACGGCGTCATGGGTGCGAGGTCACGAACGACAAAGGAGCCGTGGAGATGACGACCACCAGTCCCGCCCAGGGAGGCGCGGTCCAGCACGCCAGCTACACAACGAATTTCGGGTCGCTGGAGTCCTACGAGAAGGGCCGCGTCGAGCTGATCGCCGACGACGCCCGGCACTACGCGTTCTCCAACATCTTCGAGGTGGCCTCGAAAATGCCCGCGTGGGAACGCGTCGCCGTGGGCAAGAACTGGGAGTACGTCCTGGAGACGGTCCGCGCTGAGGGGACCTCGCCCTGGTTCACCTCTTCGCACGACGAATTCGCCATCTGCATGGACGATGCCGGCGGCGAGATCCTACTCGAGCTGGTCAAGCTCGACACCCCGCTCGCATCCGACGACGTCGAGGGCGCCGTCCTCGTCGAGGGCGAGCCGGCTGGTCCGAAGATGGGTCGGATCCACCTCAAGCGCGGGCACCAGGCGTTGCTGCCGCGGGGAGCCGCGTACCGCTTCATCGTGGACGGCAACCCCGGCGTGCTGCTCATCCAGACCATCGAGGGACCGCTCACCCAGTACCGCTGGGCCGAGATCTGCCAGACCGTCTGACTTTTCACCCATCCCCGAGCGAGAGAGCGAACCGATGACCATTCAGTTCGACGTCGAACGGTCCGCAGGCCAGAACGCCGACGGATACCACGAGTTCCGGCTGGGCGAGTTCAGCTTCCGCCGGGACGAGTTCTTCGCCTACATCACGTGGCCCACGGGCTCTCACATGATGAGCGTGGACGCCTTCCTGAGGGCCCTGCAGCGCGATGTGGCCTGGGACTTCTTCTACGGCATCGTCAACTTCGACGGCGTCTTCGGGACGGTCAACCACTACGGCACCGTCGACATCTTCGCCGGCCGCTACAACGACTCGTACCGCAAGGCGGAACTCGACTACAGCGAGAACGTCGAGACCCTGGTCATCCGGGAGACGTTCAAGGCCGTCCTGTCGGACTGGACGAACGAATCCTTCGACCCGTTCGCGTCCCCGCACGAGACCGGTTCCGCGTTCGGGGTGAAGAACGGGAACAACGACGCCGCAGTGACGCGCCAGCGAGTCGCGGCCGAGCGGATGGTCGGCCTGCCGAACGACCAGCAGCCGCGCACGACCGAGGCGGGCTACCCGGTCAACCGGATGTTCGCCGACGTCGACCAGACCGAACCGGTCGTCGAGGTCGAGCCGGGCTTCGAGGACGAGGTGGCGGCGTTCAGTCTGTTCGCTTACCTGTCCCGGTCGAACGTGACCTGGAATCCCTCGGTCGTCAGCGTCTGCAAGGACTCGCTGGCCTGCCCCACGACGGAGGAGTACATCCTGCCGATCGTCCACGGCAACGACCGGGTCGAGTGGTTCATCCAGCTCTCGGACGAGATCACCTGGGATGTCGAGGACCGTGACACGGGTGCGGTGCGTTCGCGCGTGGTGATGAAGGCCGGTGACGTCTCGGCGATGCCGGCTGACATCCGCCACCAGGGCTACTCGCCCAAGCGGTCGATGCTCCTGGTGTGGGAGAACAACTCCGGCGCGATCCCGGAGGCAATCGCCTCCGGCAACGCACCGACATACCCCGTCGAGTTCTGATCCGCATGCAGACGAAGTTGTTCATCGGCGGTGAGTTCGTCGACGCTGCGGACGGCGCGACGTTCGAGACGCTCGACCCGCATGACGGGTCGGTCCTGGCGGAGGTCGCCGAAGCCAAGCAGGAGGATGTGGACCGGGCGGTGGCGTCGGCCAAGACGGCCTTCCCCCGGTGGAGCCGCCTGGCCGCGGCCGACCGCGGTCGGCTGCTGCTGAGGCTGGCGGACGCCATCGAAGGGGACGCGCCTGATCTGGCGATGCTGGAGACCTGCGATACCGGGCACCCGTTGCGGGACACCCTGGGGCTGGACGTTCAGCGCACGGCCGCGACATTCCGCTACTTCGGCGGGATGGCCGACAAGTTCCAGGGCACGGTGGTCCCGGTCGAGCAGGGCTTCCTCGACTACGTGGTGCCCGTGGCACTCGGCGTGGTCGGCCAGATCGTCCCATGGAACTTCCCGGTCATGTTCGTCAGCTGGAAGCTTGGACCCGCCCTGGCGGCCGGCAACTGTGTGGTCCTGAAGCCGTCGGAGATCACCCCGCTCTCCGCCCTGCGGATCGCTGAACTGGCTGCGGACATCGGTTTCCCGCCCGGGGTCATCAACATGGTGCCCGGGTACGGCACGACCGCCGGGCAACGGCTCGTCGACCACCCCGACGTCGCGAAGCTCTCGTTCACCGGCAGCTCGAACGTCGGCAGGCAGATCGCCCGGGGCGCTGCGGAGACGCTCAAGCAGGTCCATCTCGAGCTCGGAGGCAAGGGTGCGAACATCGTCTTCGACGACGCGAACCTGGCCGCAGCCGTGAACGGCACCGCGTTCGGCATCTTCCACAACCAGGGTCAGGCCTGTATCGCCGCCAGCCGGCTGATCGTGCACGAGTCGGTCAAGGACGAGTTCCTCGACCGGCTGGTCGCTCTGACCTCCTCGATCCGGCTCGGTGACCCCAAGGACCCGGCCACCGAGATGGGGCCTCTCACGTCCTCGCTGCACCGGGACCGGGTCCGGTTCTACCTCGAGGTGGCCGGGGACGAGGGAGGCACCGTTCTCACCGGCGGCAAGGCGCCCCAGGACGCGTCGCTGGCGTCCGGCTACTACATCGAGCCCACGATCGTGGAGATCGGGCCCGAGGCGCGGGCCGCCCAGGAGGAAGTCTTCGGACCCTTCCTGGTCGTGCACACGTTCAAGACCGATGCGGAGGCGTTGGAGATCGCGAACGGCACGGCGTACGGGCTCGGAGCCGGCCTGTGGACCAGCGACCTCTCCCGGGCGCATGTGGTGGCTCGGGAGCTGCGCGTCGGCATGGTCTGGGTCAACTCGTACAAGCGGGTCAACCCCGGTTCACCGTTCGGTGGCATGGGCGTCTCGGGCTACGGCCGCGAGATGGGCTTCGAAGCCATGCGCGAGTACACCGAGCCCAAGGCCACCTGGATCAACATCGACGCCGCCCTGCCGCCGTTCTACTCGCGCTGACGGCCAGGTCACGAAAGAGAAGAACGCTGATGAGCACTGTCACCGTTTCATCCCAGGAGTTCCGGCGGGCCCTGGCGCACTACCCCACCGGGGTTGCGGTCGTGACGGCCGTAGGCCAGGACGGTTCGCCGGTGTCCATGGTCGTGGGCACCTTCACCTCGGTCTCCCTCGATCCGCCGCTGGTCGGCTTCCTGGCCGACCGCTCGAGCGCCAGCTGGGAGGGAATCCGAGCGGCCGGTCGCTTCTGCGTCAGCGTCCTCGGGGCCGGGCACGAGGACGTGTGCCGGGCCTTCGCCACCAAGGCCCCCGATCGGTTCCGTCACACGACGACTCTCAGCAGCTCCGGGTGCCCCCGCCTGGAGGACGCCGCGCTCTGGGTGGACTGCGAGATCGAGGACATCTTGATCACCGGCGACCACGACTTCGTGCTCGGAGGCGTGCGTGACCTGGGAATCGGCGAGGAGGGCGGGTTGCCCCTCCTGTTCCTGCGCGGTGGCTACGGCGCCCCGAAGATCGCCTCCTTGCAGCTGGAGGCCCCCGGTCTCGGGCCGGTCCTGCGGATGGCCGATGCCGTCCGCCCGGAGGTCGAGGCGTTGGCACGAGAAGTTGGCGTCGAATGCATCGTGCTGGCCGCCGTCGACGGGGAGGTCGTGATGATCGCGGCGGCCGGATTCGAGTCGGCTGCGGTGGGCTCGCGCACGCAGGTGGGCTCGACCTTCCCGCTGGCGGCGCCGATAGCGGCCGTGTTCATGGCCTGGGCCGGCCCGCAGGAGCGGCGCCAGTGGCTGGCGGAAGGTACCCGGCTGGCGGGCGCGGACGTGTCCGGACTGGCCGAGGCGTCGCTGGAGGCCGTGCGTACCCGTGGCTATGAGATCGCCACCGGCCGGGGTGTTTCCGAACGCTTCCGACGGATCGTCCTCGGCGACGAGGGGGAGCCGCAGGCGGACGAGCCCGACGGATTCGCTGAGGTGGTCCGGGCGGTGCTCGAGCAACATGACCCGGCACTGACCCTTCCCCTCGACCAGCTCTCCGACGTCACGGCGCTGATGGTGCCGGTCCGTGGCAACGATGACCGGGTGGTGCTGAGCCTGGGCCTGATCGGCTTCACCGGTACGGAGGATCACTCGTGGCTTCAGCAGTGCCTGGGACGGCTGGAGCAGGCCGCCGATCGAGCCGGCGAGCTGATCGTTGCCCTGGGCCCGGCCTGACCGCAGGCGCCTCTCGGTCGACAGCGGCACCCGAAAATCCATTTCCGGCAACACACTCACTGAAGATGAGGTAGCAATGGAGCACGAAGATAGCGGTGGCGACCTCCCCGTCGCGATCTCGGGCGGCGGCCCCATCGGCATGGCCCTGGCTATCGACCTGGCGCTGCGCGGAGTCCGCGTGGTCGTCTTCGAACGCCGGTCCGAGGGTGCCCGCAACTACGCGCGGGCCAACATGACCAATGTCCGCTCGATGGAGCACTTCCGTCGCTGGGGCATCGCTGATGCCCTGCGGGGCAACGACCCCGTGAGTCCCTTGGTCCGGCGGGACGTCGCCTTCGTCACCCGGTTGAACGGGCACGAGATTCTCCGGTTTCCACGGGCTTACGAGTGGTCCGAGCGGCTGCCCATCGCGTCGGAGGTCGCCGAGTGGGCACCCCATGAGGCGATCGAGAAGACCCTGTACGAGCGGATCCAGAGCCTGCCGCTCATCGATCTCCGGCTCGAGAGCGAAGTCGAGTCGTTCGTGCAGGACGCCGCCGGCGTCACGATCGAGGTGACGACGCCGACCGGCCCGTACTCCATGGCCGCGGAGTACCTGGTCGTGGCGGAGGGAAGCCGGAGCCGGCTGCGCAACGAGGTCCTCAACGTCCGGATGGAGGGCCACCCGGACCTGGCCCGAAGCTTTCTCTGGCATTTCAGAGCGCCCCGGCTGGCGGAGCTCTGGAAGGCGACGCCGATGGCCTCGATGCTGCTGTTCTACAACGAGGACCGCGGTGGTGACAGCCTCGTGCCGCAGTCGGGTACGGACCACTGGGCCTACTTCTGCTCGCCGCTTCCGGATGATCTGGACGGTGACGACTGGGAAGCCTGTCGCGCCATGCTGTTCCGGGCGATCGGTGAGGAGTTCGAGGTCGAGCCGCTCGACGGTGGTGTGTTCATCACACACTCGATGCAGGCCCCTCGCTACGACTTCGGGCGAGTGCTGCTCGTGGGTGACTCGGCCCACCTGGTCTCGCCGATGGGCGGCTTCGGGATGAACATCGGCATCGGCGATGCGGCCGACCTCGGCTGGAAGCTGGCAGCGGTCCTGGCGGGCTGGGGCGGCCCGATGCTGCTGCCCAGCTACAGCATCGAACGGGGCGAGGCAGCCCGGTTCATCCTGGAGGGGTGTGAGCGTAACCAGGCCGTCGGGTCCAAGGAACTCGTTCGCGACGGCATCGAGGAGGAAGGGCCCGCCGGAGATGCGGTCCGGGCGAGCGTGGCCCGGGACATCGAGATCCAGAAGGCGCGGCAGTTCAAGCGGATGGGCGGACAGCTCGGCTACCGGTACTCCTCGTCGCCGGTCATCGTCCGCGATTCCGAACCGACGCCGGCTCCGTCCTTCGAGGACTATGTCCCCTCCGCCGCACCGGGAAACCGGGCGCCGCATCACTGGCTGAAAGACGGCTCATCGCTCTTCGACCATCTCGGGTGGGGTTTCACCCTGCTCGCGCTGGGTGAGGCCGACACGGGCGAGGCCGTCGAGGCGGCCGCCGCCCGTGGCATTCCGCTCCAGGTCCTGAGCGTGGCGGAGCCGGATCGGTCAGCCCTGGCGGAGCTCTACGGCCACCGGGCCCTGACTCTGATCCGCTCCGACCACCACGTCGCCTGGCGCGGTGATCGCCTGCCTGCCGATGTGGACGGCCTGCTGGACATCGTCACCGGGTCTGCAGGTCGGCGCGCCGCTCGGTCCTAATACCCGATTCTCACCGGAATCGTATCCAAGTGCCAATCAACAGAGGGAGATTCATCATGCCCAAGGTAACTCGGCTCGGCCACGTCGGGCTCTTCGTCACCGACCCCGAGGTCATGCTGGAGTTCTACTCGGGTTTTCTCGGCATGACCATGACGGATCGTGACGAGCGGCGCGTCTTCCTGAGCACCCGGCCCGAGGAGGAGCACCACGAACTGCTGCTGGCCAAGAATGCGGACCGGCACACCGACCCGCAGCAGCTCTCGTTCGTCGTCGACTCCCTGTCCGACCTGCGCGAGTTCTACTCCCAGATCCTGGAGCGGAAGTACCCGATCGACCACGTCTCCAACCATGGCAACGCCTTCGGCTGCTACTTCCGCGACCCGGAGGGCAACCGGGTCGAGGTCTACTGGCACACCGACCTGGACTGGCCGCAGCCGTTCAGCGAGCCGATCGACCTGGCTCTGCCGGAGGAGGATCTGCGCGGCATCCTCGAGAAGATGCAGGCCGGCTGAACCCGAGCCGACGCAGCGACCGGAGGATGCGATGAAGGAAGGCATGCTCGCCGAGATGGCCGGATTCCCCGGCCATCTCGGCGATGTGATCGAGGGTTACCACGCGCGGCCCGTGACGACCGGCCCCACCCCGGGGGTTGTGGTCCTGCACCATGCTCCCGGCCTCGACCCGTGGAGCAAGGAGGTCGTGCGTAACTTCGCCTACGCCGGGTTCGCCGCGGTCGCGCCGCATCTCTACCACCGGCGCGGTCCCGGCGACTGGGCGGACGTCGCTGCTGCCGCACGAGCCGACGGCCTGGCCAAGGCCATGCCGGGGGATCAGGTGTCCGGAGACGTTGCGGGAGCAGCGGCCTATCTGAAGCAGCAGCCGGGCTCCAACGGCAAGGTGGGCGTCATCGGCTTCTGCTCCGGTGGACGCCAGGCGTTCCTCGCCGCCTGCGATGTCCCGACGCTGGACGCGGCCGTCGACTGCTGGGGAGGCACGATTCTGCCGCGGATGTCGGAACCGTCCGCCTGGCACCCCCCCGCGCAGGGGGTGATCCACCGTGCCGTCGACATGTCCATGCCCCTCCTGGGGATCTTCGGCAACGACGACTCGAATCCGAACCCCGCCGAGGTCGACGAGATCGAGCGCGTCCTGACCGATCTGGGGAAGTCCTTCGAGTTCGTCCGCTACGACGGTGCCGGACACGGCTTCTTCTGCCATGACAAGCCGAACTACCGGCAGGCGCAGGCCATCGACGGCTGGTCCAAGGTGTTCGCGTTCTTCCGGACCCATCTGCAGGAGGGGGGTTCCGGTGTGCACCTGGATGACTGACAAGGTCGAGCTGGCCGGCAACGCTCGCGGGGTTCCCGAATGGATCTGCGTGACCCAGGCCAACGTGTCCTACGACCACCCGGCCCAGGCACCTTTCGACCATGCGATGCTCATCGATTTCGTGGACCCGGCACAGGGCGTCGGCGCCCGCGTGGCCGTCGAACTCAGTGTCGCCTCGGCCGCGGCCCTGGTGCGCGCCCTGCAGGCGGCGCTCGCGAGTCCTGAGGCGGTTCGCGATCTGCGCGACCAGACGGCCCGCAGCGCGGTCGATCCGTCGTGACCGATGAACCGGGGTCTGCTGTGACCAGTGAGGTGCCCTCAGCGGGCGGCGCCGATGGATAAGGTCGTGGAGTCCCCGGCGGCCGCCGTCGCGGACATCCCCGACGGCTCCAGCATCGCGGTGGGCGGGTTCGGCACCGCCGGCGTCCCCTGGGCCCTCGTCGACGCACTGCACCGGCAGGGGACTGGGCAACTGAGGATCGTCACCAACAATTGCGGCTTCAACGGGGCCGGTCTGGCCGTGCTGTTGAGGGCTGGTCGCATCGATCGGGTCACAGCCTCCTATATCGGGGCCAACCAGGACTTCGCGCAGCGGTACGCGGACGGGTCGATCGAGGTTGAGCTCACTCCGCAGGGGACTCTGGCCGAGCGGTTGCGCGCCGGTGGCGCCGGCATGGCGGCGTTCTTCACCCCCACGGGGGTCGGAACCGTCGTTGCCGAGGGCGGTCTTCCGTTGCGCTACGCAGCGACCGGGGAGGTGGTGCTCGCATCCGACCCCAAGGAGGTGCGCCGCTTCACGATCGGTGGCCGCGAGCGGGACTACGTGCTGGAGGAGGCCATCGTGACCGACTATTCCTTCGTCCGGGCAGCGGTGGCGGATCGCCACGGAAATGCGGTGTTCCACGCTGCGGCGATGAACTTCAACCCCGACGTCGCGATGGCGGGCCGCACGACGATCCTCGAGGCCGCTCGCGTGGTGGAGGTGGGCGAGCTCGACCCGGACACGATCCACCTGCCCGGGGTGTTCGTCCAGCGGGTCGTCCGCGTGGCCGACGAGGTGACGAGGTGACGGCCGGGTGGTCCCGGGGTCAGATCGCCGCGCGGGCGGTCGACGAGTTGCGTGACGGGGAGTGCGTTAACCTCGGCATCGGGCTGCCCACCCTCGTGACGGAACACCTGCCGGCCGGCCTGGACGTGATGGTGCACACCGAGAACGGCGTACTCGGGGCCGGCCCGCCTCCGCAGCCTGGTTTCGCCGACCCCGATCTGGTGGATGCCGGTACTCAGCCCATCACCGTGCTGCCCGGCGCTTCGTTCTTCAGCTCCTCGATGTCGTTCGCGATGATCCGAGGAGGTCACGTCGACACGACCATCCTCGGTGCGATGGAGGTTTCGGCCGCGGGCGACCTCGCCAACTGGGCTGCGCCGGGACGTCTCGTCCGCGGGATCGGTGGCGCCATGGACCTGGTCACGGGGGCGGGCCGGGTCATCGTCCTGACCGAGCACGTCGGCCGCGACGGGGCGCCCAAACTGGTCCAGGAGTGCACCCTTCCGCTGACCGGCCGCGCCTGCGTCGACGTCGTCATCACCAATCTCGGGGTTCTGAACGTCACGACCTCGGGGTTCAAGCTCGTCGAACTCGCCCCCGGCGTCCTGGTGGAGCAGGTCGTGGAACAGACCGGTGCGCCGGTCGCCGTGGACCCGGCCGCACGGCTCATTCCGTCTCGATGCGCCTCACGTCGCCGGCGGTGCTCTTGAAGCGACGTTTGAAAGTCTCGGAGAAGTAGGCCGTGGACGTGAAGCCGCAACGGGCCGCGACGTCCACGACCAGCAGGTGGCGGGAGTCAGGGTGACGCAGCACGCTGTGGGCGAGGTCCAGCCGCCGGGCCAGGATGTGCTGGGGCACACTGGTGCCGGTCTCCGCGAACAGGCGCGAGAGGTGCCGCTCGCTGATCCCCGCGCCTGCGGCCACGTCGGCGGCGCAGAGCGTGGGATCGGTGAGGTAGTCGTCGATGTAGGCCTGCGCCGCCGCGCGATGCGCCACCGGCAACCCGATCTTGCCGCCCATGGCCAGCACGGACACCAGCTCGAGGATGGTTCGCTCGTCCGCCGGCAGCGCGGAGCGGCCGACGGCCCGACCGACCAGACGGACCAGTGCCCGCGCGTAGGGGTTGGCCTGGGCGCCGGCGCCGTCGAGAAAGATGGGCGCGTCGACGGTGGTCATGCCGGTGAGTTCGGCGAATGCGTCGCGCCGCACCTTGACCGCGAGCTCGTCCACCCCGTGGCCGAAGCCGCGGATGAAGGGCCGGTCCACGTCGCAGACCAGCAACTGGCCGGGCCTGACGACGCGCCGCGCCCCGCCGTGCTCCCACAGGGCCTCGCCGCGCAGGGCGGCGTAGACGACGATCGAATCGCCCGGACGGTCGCGCACCATGGCCTCGTCGCGCACCACGGAGTGCGGGGTGACCTGCACCCTCGCCAGGTGAAGTCGATCGAGCTGCAGGTTCACCTCCTGGGCGCGGAAGGGCACATCGGGCGCCACCTGGCACGTCAGGCCGACAAGGGCGGTGGCGTTGTGTCTTTCCCAGACCTCGACGGCCCGGACCTGCGGTTGTGCCGATACCTCGAAGGTCTCCGGCCGGGGAATGTGTCGGCCCATGTCTGCTCCTTCCGATCGTGGTCTGCGTCACACTCTATCTCGTTTCCGCGTGATGGAATACGATTACGACAAGCGAAATCGCGGCGCCCGGGAAGGCGGCCAACGGGCGGCGAGAACCGCCTGCGTGGCGAGGTGGTGTCGACGGGCGCCGGCCTATTGCACGGGGCCGAACGCACTGCTAGCTTCAATTTCACTCTACGGAATGTGATTTCACATATTGCCCCCGGTCGTCCCAGGCCCGCTGCGGCACACGCTCGAGGAAGAGAGTGATTCAGCCCATGATCCGCATGACCCCACGTCAGGCGCCCTCGCGCCGCCTCGGCCGCATCTCGTTCCTGGCCGCTGCCGCAACCACCGCGCTCGTCGTCACCGGCTGCGCCTCCAGCAGCGACACCGCGAGCCCAGCCACAGCCAGCGCCGCCCCCGGCGTGAGTGCGGCGGCTGATGCAAATGCGGTCACCGACTACGTCGCCTACACCGGCGGGACCCAGGGCAAGGCCGACAGCGGCAAGTCCCCGGTGACGATCGGCTGGTTGAACCAGCAAGGCGGAGCGCTGGGATTCCCCTCGGCCACCGAGGGTGCGCAGGCTGCTGTCGACTACGTCAACACCCAGTTGGGCGGCATCGACGGACACCCCCTCGCGCTGAGCACCTGCTACGTCGCGGAGAACGAGCAGGAGGGCAACGCCTGCGGTCTCAAGCTGGTCAACGACAAGAGCGTGACGACAGTCCTCTACGGGACCCTCATCTCTGGCGACCAGGCGTTCCAGGCGGTGAACAAGGGCCAGAAGCCGGTGCTCATGGGTAATTCGATCAGCCCGGTCGACGCCGTTGCGAAGAACGTCTACATCTACAACGGCAACCCGAACTCCATCTTCAGCGGGCTAGCGAGCTACGCCTCATCGGTGGTCAAGGCCAAGACGGTGGCGGTCATCTACCCGCAGGACGCACAGAGCACGGCCGGTGTCGCCATCCTCGAGAAGGCCCTCACCTCGGTGGGCGTACAGATGAAGGCCGTTGGCTTCGACCCGTCGTCGACGAACCTCACCGGCGCGGCCGTGGCCGCCGGGGTGCAGTCGGCGGACATGGTCGTCCCCCTCGTGTCCACACCCCCGGCCTGCATCGCGGCGGCGAAGGCCCTCGACTCTCTGAGCGTCAAGGCGCCGGTCGTCGCAACGGGATCCTTCTGCTTCACCACCGCCACGGCCCAGGGGCTGGGCGGCGAAGCGCCCAAGTGGCAGTCGCTCTCGACCCAGACCAACGTCGCCGACCGATCGCTGCCCGATGTGAAGGCCTACCTGGACGCGTCGTCAGCGGCCGGCCTCCCGGCGCAGTCGCAGACCACATCAGACGCCACGCTGGCCTGGGGGCTGGTCCTGACCGCGACCCGGTTGCTCAAAGAGGCCGGCGGAGCTCAGGCCAGCGAGACCACGATCGCCGCTGCCGCAAAGGATTTCGAGGGGCCGATGCTGCTCGGCAGCTCGGAGATCAAGTGCGGAGCGGTCGCCGGCCAGCCCGGCCTGTGCGGCGCCCAGACGCGAGTCTTCAAGCACACCGGTGGTGGTGCTTTCCAGGCCGTCACGGACTGGCTCGCACCCGCAGGCATGTAGCCGTCGCGCGGTGGCGCACCCGGCACCAGGCAGCCCGGTGCGCCCCGCAGGTCTCCTTGAGGAAATCAGCAGAAGGTGGGCTCATGCAGAACGTGCTTCTCTTCACTCTCCTAGGTCTCGCCTCAGGGGCGATGATCGCGAGCATCGCGATCGGCGTCGTCCTGAGCTGGCGCGGCAGCGGGACGATCAATATCGCCTCGGGCGCCATCGTGATGGTGGCCGGCTATATGTTCTGGAGCCTCCGCACAGGCCATTTCGGTCCCGCGCTGGGGACGAGCGCGGCCGTGGTCTTCACCCTGGTTCTGATGGTCGGGCTGGCCGTGCTGGTCGAGCTGGTGGCCGTCCGGCCGCTGCGATCGTCGTCGCCGCTGGCGAGACTGGTCGCGTCCATCGGTGTGCTGCTGCTGTCCCAGGCCCTGGTCCAGCTCGTGTTCGGCACGGCGCCGCTGAACAGCCCACCGGTGCTGACCGGCCAGGTCGTACAGGTGGTGGGCGTCACGGTCCCGGTCGCCCATTTCATCCTGGCCGGCGTGGTTGTCGCTCTGGCGGCTGCACTTTCGTTGCTGTACCGGTTCACCCGATTCGGCCTTGCGACCCGGGCTGCTTCGGAGAACGAGCGATCGGCGATCCTGGCGGGGCTGTCCCCGGATTCTCTCTCCCTCATCAACTCGGTCCTGGCCTACCTGGTCGCAGGCCTGGTGGGGGTGCTGGCCGCGTCGATCGTCGGCGTGTCCGCCAGCACCCTTCCGTTGCTGGTCGTTCCGGCCCTCGCGGCCGCACTGTTCGCCCGCTTCACCTCCTTCGGGGTGGCCTGCGGGGTCGGTCTGCTCATCGGGATCGGTGAGTCGCTGATCTTCTACGCCTCCACCCAGCCGTGGTTCCCGACCCAGGACGGGCTCGCCCTGCCCGGTGTGCAGCAGGTGGCCGAGTTCCTTCTGATCGTGATCGCATTGTGGTGGCGCGGATCGAGCCTCCCGCAGCGAGGTGAAACGGGCGGCCGTTCGCTGCCCCCGGTGCCCAAGCAGGAGAGGCTCGTGCGGCGTGCCGCACCGGTCGTGGTGGCGTGTGCCGTCGCGCTGGTCGTCCTGCCGGCGGAATTCCGGCAGGCCGTCACGACCGGCCTGGTCGCCACCGTGCTCTGCCTGTCATTCATCGTCATCATGGGATATGTCGGGCAGCTCTCCGTGGTGCAACTCGCCATGGCCGGTCTCGCGGCCTTTTCCGTGTCGCGACTGGGTACCGAGTTCGGCATCGGGTTCCCGTTCGCGCCCATCATCGCCGTTGCCATCGCGACCGTCCTCGGAGTGGCCATCGGCGCCGCCGCGCTGCGGGTCCGCGGCGTCACCCTGGTCGTGGTCACGCTCGCGGCGGCGATCGCGATCGAGCAGTTCGTCTTCGCCAACGCCCGCTGGGGAGGCGGCCAGACCGGGGCACCCGTCGAGTCGCCAAGGCTCTTCGGCGTGAACATCGGTGCTGATGCCGCCATCCGCGGCCTCGACGGCAGCCTGCCCAGCCCTGTCTTCGGCCTGCTCGCTCTGGTGGCCACCACCCTCCTCTATGCCTTCGTCGCCAACCTGCGGCGGGGCGACCTCGGACGGCGGATGCTGGCGGTGCGGTCCAACGAACGCGCCGCTGCGGCCGCTGGGGTGGACGTCCGAGCCGTCAAACTCATCGCTTTCGGGATCGCGTCCGTGTTGGCCGGCATCGCCGGCGTGATGTACGCCTACAACTTCGCCACGGTCGCGGCCAGCAGTTACGGGACCGCCATCGCTCTGACCCTGCTCGCGAGCGTCTACGTCCTCGGCGTCACTCTCGTCCAGGGTGCGGTACTGGCCGGATTCGGCGCCATCGGAGCTGTTGTTCCGTTGATCCTGCAGAAGTGGGTGCTGCCGGAGGACCGGATCTCCATCTACGTCCAACTTATCATCGGAGCCGGCCTGCTCATCCAGCTGAACCTGTTCCCCGACGGGCTGCTCGTGAAGGCAGCCCTCAAGAAGGAGCGCCGCGATCGGCCTTCGCCGCAGCTGAGAATGCGGCAACTGCTTCATCGAGCGCAAGGGGACGCCGGCGCATGAGCACCCCCACCTTGGAAGCACGCGACATCAGCGTGCGATTCGGCGGAGTCCAGGCCCTCGACGGGGTGGACATCACTGTCCACTCCGGTCAGATAGTCGGGCTCATCGGCCCCAACGGAGCCGGCAAGACCACCCTGATCGACGCCCTGACCGGGTTCGTCCCGTGCCGTGGCCGGGTCCGCGTCGATGGGGTCAGCCTGGACCGCAAGCGCCCGCACGCACGGGTGCGCGCCGGTCTGGGCCGGACCTGGCAGGCGGTGGAGTTGTTCGAGGACCTCTCCGTCGCCGAGAACATCGCCGTCGCGGTGCACCGGCCGACGACGCTCTCGACGCTGCGCGAGTTGTTCGGGGCTCCGGAACTGCCTGCGGAGGTGGTCGACGACGCGCTGGCCGCGCTGGGCATCTCCCACCTGAGGGATGCCAATCCGGAAGAGCTGTCGGAAGGTCAGCGCAAGCTGGTCGGCATCGCTCGTTCGCTGGCGTCCAGGCCAAAGGTGTTGTGCATGGACGAGCCGGCGGCAGGTCTGGATACCGGTGAGAGCGCTGTCCTGGGGCGACAACTGCGGAGCCTGGCTGACACCGGCCAGACCATGTTGCTGATCGACCACGACATCTCCTTCGTGTTCGGTACCTGCGACCACGTCGTCGTCCTCGAGTTCGGGAAGGTGATCGCGGCCGGGGGGCCGGTTGAGATCAGGAGGGACCCTCGGGTGATCGCTGCCTACCTGGGTAGCGGCGGCGCCCCGGCCGTTGGGGAGAGCGCATGAAACCAGTATTGGAGGTACACCGGCTGTCGGCCGGATACCACGAAAGCATCGTCGTCCGCGATGTGGACCTGTACGTCGGGCCTGGGGAGGTGGTCACCCTGCTCGGCCCGAACGGGGCCGGGAAAACGACGACACTGCGCGCGATCTCGGGTCTGCTCCAGGCTCGCGCAGGAACCGTCAGCCTGGCCGGCCAGGACCTCTCGTCGGTCTCGCCGACCGAGCGAGCTCGTCGGCGAATCGCCCACGTGCCCGACGATCGCGGGCTGTTCTTCGG
>Ga0265340_10001215_pt1 | contig 14768 bp, 14 predicted proteins | sample 4CB225metaG_FD_202082 | JGI IMG/M metagenome (GOLD analysis project Ga0265340, IMG submission 202082) | Rhizosphere microbial communities from Carex aquatilis grown in University of Washington, Seatle, WA, United States - 4-CB2-25 metaG | ecosystem: Host-associated > Plants > Roots >...
GCTGGCGCGGGCGGCGGGGGGGGGCGGGGCCCGGCGCCCCCCGCGCCGCCCGGCGCCGCCCCCGCCCCCCGCCCCGCCCCCGCCGCCCCCCCCCCCCCCCTCGAAGCGCGTGGCCTTGCCCCCTCACCCTTGCCCTCTCCCCCGGAAGGGGAGAGGGGGCCTTGCGTTCTTTCGCCGTCCATCAAATCGCGGACCAGTTTGTCCGTGGGCGGAAGTTCGGAGGCATAGGCGAGGCGGATCAGCGCCATCTCGCAGGCGGCGACCGGGCGCGCCGCGTCGCGCACCTCGAACAGGCCTTTGAGCAGCAGCGACCAGGCCCGCGTCAGCGACGCCATGCTGAGTTTCCCGGCCATCTCGGCGGCGCGCTTGGCCTCCTTGGACGAGCCGTCGAAGAATCCTTCGGCGTCGGGCGCCACCTTCACGCGGGTGAGGAAATGCACGACTTCGAGCAGGTCCTGCATCACGGCGAGCGGATCGGCGCCGTGATCGTAGAGTTCGCCGAGATCCTTGAGCGCGTCGGCGATGGCGCCTCCCATCACCTTCTCGAACAGGTCGAGCACCCGCGAGCGGTCGGCCAGCCCGAGCATGGCGCGGATGGTTTCCGCCGTGATCGGTCCGGATTCGCCGTGGGCGATCGCCTGGTCGAGCAAGGACAGCGCGTCGCGCACCGAACCTTCGGCGGCGCGCGCGATCAGCGCCAGCGCGGCGTCTTCAATCTTCACCTCTTCCTTGCCGGCGATGGATTTGAGATGCGCAATCAGCTCAGGCGTTTCGATGCGGCGCAGGTCGAAGCGCATGCAGCGCGACAGCACCGTCACCGGCACCTTGCGAATCTCGGTGGTGGCGAAGATGAACTTCACGTGCGGCGGCGGCTCCTCAAGCGTCTTGAGCAGTCCGTTGAACGCCTGCTTCGACAGCATGTGGACTTCGTCGATGATGTAGACCTTAAAACGCGCGCTGGCGGGCGCATAGCGCACGCCTTCGATAATCTCGCGCACGTCGTCGATGCCGGTGCGCGACGCCGCGTCCATTTCCTGAACGTCGACATGGCGGCTCTCGGCGATGGCGATGCACGGCTCGCAGACACCGCAAGGATGGATGGTCGGCTCCGTGCGCTTGCCGTCCGGCCCGATGCAGTTGAGCGCGCGCGCGATGATGCGCGCGGTGGTCGTCTTGCCGACGCCGCGCACGCCCGTCAGCATGAAGGCGTGCGCGATCCGCCCGGTGGCGAACGCGTTGGAAAGCGTCCTGACCAACGCCTCCTGGCCGATCAGGCCGGTGAAATCCTGCGGCCGGTATTTGCGCGCCAGCACCTTATACGGGGTTGAGGATTGTGCGGCGTCCATCGGCTTCCAGAATTCGTTGAGGTGAGAGCCCGGCGGCGACCCGACCCGGATTCGTTACGGCTGCTTCCTTCCGGACCTGACCGGGTTCGCGAGCGGCTCGTCCGCCACCGGACTCCCGAAATGGATATAGAACGGGGAACGCCCGAAGGCGAGTCGGCAATTAAATCGCGTCGGAGCAATTCGTTACGGCGTTCGGGCTACGACCGCGCTGTCGCGCGCTTGCAAATGGCCCTCACCCTTCCGGCGGGTTCGCGACGTTGATCGCCCTGGCGGGCGCTCAACCGTCCGCCACCGGACTCCCGGCTAGAGATATAATGGGTGGCAAGGCGGAACGCGAGTCGTCAGAAAAGAGGTTGTGCACTAATTTGAGAATTTCCCCCCTCGAAGCCATTGCGCTCCCGTCCATACGGCAGAACACGCAAGAGAACCCAGCGCGATTATCCCTATGACAATCGGCAGTTTGTCGATAAAGATCACGACTGACACAGCACCAAACAGCCACAGGGCTGCGCGCAAAATGATGAACAGGACGAAGGCGGCCGACATGCCAATCGCTATATTACCTGCCGTTTGCAGATAGAATTTGAGCATTGCCTTGTCTTCTTATCGCGAAGTCCGCGCCACCAACTTCTCTAGCGTGCACCGTTTATCAGAAACGCCCGCCGCATTCGCGGGCCATGACACTTCTTTTTCCACCCTCCCCTTGAGGGAGGGTCGAAATTTGGGAGCCCTTACTTCGCGAACAAATTTCGGGAGGGGTTGCGCTTCGACAATACCCCTCCCCGAAGCGCTACGCGCTTCGACCCTCCCTCAAGGGGAGGGTGAAGAAATTATTACGGCATCTCGCTGCGGTAGGGATGCGCGGGGTAGACGCCCAACATCACGACGCGGCTGGAGAAGAACGCGAGTTCCTCCAGCGCCAGGCGCACCGGGCGCGACTCGGGATGGCCCTCGACATCGGCGTAGAATTCGGTCGCGTTGAACGAGCCGCCGAGCTGATAGCTCTCCAGCTTCGTCATGTTGACGCCGTTGGTGGCGAAGCCGCCCATCGCCTTGTAGAGCGCAGCGGGCACGTTGCGCACACCGAACAGGAATGTGGTGATGACCGGCGTGCCGTCGTTGGGCGCTTCCTCCGGCTCGCCGCCGACGATCAAAAACCGCGTCATGTTGTGCGGCTCGTCCTCGACATCGGCGCGCAGCACGTCCAGACCGTAAATCTCCGCCGCCAGCGACGAGGCAATCGCCGAAGCGCTCGGGTCGTTCAGTTCGGCGACGTGGCGCGCCGCGCCCGCGGTATCCGACCATTGCTTATCGGCGAGGGCGAGCTCCTTGATGATCTTGCGGCATTGGCCGAGCGCGGGTGTCTGGCTGTAAACCGTCTTCACACCCGCCAGCTTGGCGCCCTTGACCCCAAGCAGCTGATGGCGCACGCGATGGAAATGCTCGCCGAGGATGAAAAGATTCTTCTGCCCGTCCTCCGCATAGCCCTTGATCGCCCGGCCGAATTGGCGCGCCAGGAAATGCACGTCGGCGATGCGGCCATAGACCGAATTCTCCACCGGGATGATGGCGAGTTCGGCGTCGCCCTGGCGCACCGCGTCGAGCGCCGCCTCGAAGGTGGGCTTGGGGACCGCCTCGGCATGGGGCAAGGCCTCGCGCGCCGCGAGGTTGGCGTAAGCCCCCGCCTCGCCCTGAAAGGCAACGCGCTTGGCACGGGTGATCGTCGTCGAAGCCATCAAACCTTTTCCTTGGCGAAAAAGGCGCGCGCCTTTTTCAAGTCTTCTTCCGTATCGACGCTCAGCGGCACTTCGTCCACGCGGACGACGCCGATGCTCATGCCCGCTTCGAGTGCGCGCAGCTGCTCCAGCTTTTCGCGCTTTTCGAGCGGCGATGGCAACAGCCCCACGAAGCGCCCCAGCGCCGAGCGCGTATAGGCGTAAATCCCGGTGTGGAAATAGAGCGGCCCCTCGCCCCACGGCGCGCGGGCGCGGGTGAAATAAAGCGCCTTGCCGCGCGCCATGGTGACGTCCCAGGTCACGACGGTCTTGGTGATGCTGGGCGCGTCGGCGTCAAGATCATCGTCGATTTCGGCCACCAGGGTGGTGATGTCGGCGCCGGTGGTGGCGATGGCATCGACGCAGGCGCGCAGATAGTACGGCTCGATATTCGGCAGGTCGCCCTGCAAATTGACGACGACGTCATGTTCGAAGCCGCGGTCCACGGCATTGAGCGCCGCCCATACCCGGTCGGAGCCCGAGGGCAGCTCGGGCGCGGTCAGCACGGCGCGCCCGCCGGCCTGCTCGACGGCTTGGGCGATCTCTTTTTCGGCCGCCGCAACCACGACCGGTCCGATATTGGCCGCCATCGCCTGGCGCCAGACCCGCACGATCATCGGAACGCCTGCGATATCGGCGAGCGGCTTGCCGGGGAGCCGCGTGGACGCCATCCGCGCCGGGATAATGACGATCGGTTTCATCTGCATTGACCTCTTCGCTCGCTGGGGACCGGTCCGAAAATGGGCAGCCGGCCAAGCATAACCTGTACCTGCCGTAGCGTAAGAACCAAGACAATCCACAAAAGTTCTGCGACGCTTCGCCGCAACGACGCTTCCACATGCGTCTGTAATGTCGCATGTGGTCCTCGCGGGCGGGCCAATTTCCGGCGCAGCGAACAACGGAGCCAGTCTATATGGATTCCTGGGAATGGAACAAAATTGCCGGAGCGGTTCTCGGCACCTTGATGTTCGTTCTGATCGTCAAGTTCACGGCCGACGCGATCTTCGAGGCCCCGGCGCCGTCCAAGCCCGGCTATGTCGTCGAAGGCGTGCCCGAGGCGAATGCGAATAGCGCCGCGACGGCCGCACCAGCCGAAGAGAAACTGCCCGATTTCGGCACCGTGCTGCCCACGGCCGACATCGGGGCGGGCAAGGAAATCTCGGCGCGCTGCGAGCAATGTCACGATCTGTCGAAAGGCGGGCCCAACAAGATCGGTCCTAATCTGTGGGGCGTGGTCGGCCGCGCGCGCGCCAGCCATCCCGGCTTCGATTATTCGAGCGCCATGATGGCGAGCCACGACGTGTGGTCGTTCGGCGACCTGTTCCGCTATCTGAAATCGCCCCAAGCCATGGTGCCAGGCACCAAGATGAGCTTCGCCGGACTGAGGAGCGAGCAGGACCGCGTCAACCTGATCGCCTATCTGCGCACGCAGAGCGACAGCCCGCTGCCGATCCCACCCAAGAAATAACGCACGCCGCGAAGCCGCGATCTACGCAGCCGGCGGCGCGGCGCGTCTGCGATGCGCCAATTGTGGACATAACCCATTCACCTTACGATGCCGAAATCATGGGGGGACTGAATGGCTGACTTCGTCATCATGGTGGCGTGTGCCGTTCTCGCCGGCGCGTACTTCGTTGTCTTCATGCGGTCCCACGGGGCGGCAACGGCCCATGCTGCGAGTGTCCCGGTTCGCTTCAGGTTTGGCTCGTTTACGCGACAGCTTGTCTTCGTCGCGCTCTACACACTCACGCTGCTTTTGGCACTTCGGTTTGGGAGTCGCACCTACCCAGGAATTTGGTACTCTTCGCGGCTGCTCAACGACTTGCTCAACGGTTCGCTGATTTTCTGGATTGCGGAAGACCTCGTCGTCATTGCAGCGATTCTGGCGGTAATCGGCGAACTCCGATCCCATGACGGCAGCGGAAAACGCGATTTTGGGATGCGCGCAATTGCCGGGGTGCGATACTGCCTCATCGGTGTAGGTATCGCGGTAGCGCTGTACGGGTTTTATTTTGCGTTGATCTTATGCCGCCTTCCGGATCGTGAATGGTGCTGAGTTCCAGGGCGCGTGTGACCGGCCACGAATGGCAACTTCTGGCGCATTTCGGACATGTCGGATTGATGTGAGTCTAAATCCGCCCGCCAGCGCAACGCCCCCCTTGCGTGGCGGCCATCGGTGTGACATACTGAACCACATGGTTCAGTATGGCCAAACCCGCTTCGATGCCTCGTTTGCCGCGCTCTCGGACGCCACACGGCGCGGCGTGCTGGAGCAGCTCGGCCGTTCCGACGCTTCGATCACGCAGCTTGCCGAGAAGTTCCACATGACCCTCACGGGCATGAAGAAGCATGTCGGCGTCTTGGAGCAGGCGGGGCTCGTGACCACGGAAAAGGTCGGGCGCGTGCGGACATGCAAGCTCGGCCTTGGCCGACTGGAGCAAGAGGCGGCGTGGATCGAAGCCTATCGCCGGCTCTGGGCGGCGCGCTTCGATGAACTGGACAACGTCATCGAGGAACTGAAACGCAAGGAGAAGGCCGATGGCCGCAAAAAAAGAAAGTGACACGACGGTGGAACGTAAGTCCGATCGCGAGTTGGTCGTCACGCGAAGCTTCAATGGCCCGGCGCGCCTTGTGTTCGAGGCATGGACCAAAACCGAACTATTCAAGCGGTGGTGGGTTCCCAAGTCGTTCGGCTTGACCCTACTGTCCTGCGAAAAGGATGTACGTGTCGGGGGCAAGTACCGTCTCGTGTTCAGCCACCCCTCTGCCCCGGAGCCGATGGCGTTCTTCGGCAAGTACCTGGAAGTGGTGCCGAACGCGCGCCTCGTCTGGACCAATGACGAAGGCGGCGAAGGCGGAACCGTCACCACGGTGACCTTTGAGGAACGCGGCGCCCGGACGCTGGTCGTCTACCACGACCTCTATCCCTCGAAGGAAGCGCTCGACGAAGCAATCGCCTCAGGAAGTACAAGCGGGTTTGGCGAGTCGTTCGGGCAACTGGACGAGCTTCTCGTCACCTTTGGCGCGGAACGGTCATGAAGTCGGACAGCGCGCCGGCGATCGCGCCCAAGAAATAGCCCCCGCCGTCGCGTCGCGCACCGGCGGGGGCCTGGCGTCGTCAGTGGCGCCCGCCATTCAGCATCAGATCGAGAATGATGCCGGAGGTGATCGCCACCAGGATGAAGTCGCCGTCGTCGGTCTGCACCCAGCGATAGCCGCGCGGCGGCTTGCGCAGATGATGGCCCCGCCAATCGTCCAGGGCCACGTAATGCCCGCTGAAATGATCGCCGCGGCCCCAATGCGCGCGGTCATACTGATGATTTTGGTCGAAGTGGTTGAAATCCATGCCCATGGAATTCTGGCCATTGTAGCCTTGGCCCATGTTGCCGTGGTTCATGTTGCCCGGACCCATGTTATTGTGGCCGTGATCGTCGGCCAGCGCCGCCGTGCCGCCGAGCAGCGCCAAGACAAAAGCCGTACACATCATACCCTTCATGGCATCTCACTCCTTGTTCCGGTTGGTTGAGTTTCGTTGAGGTGGGCGCACATCTGCCGCGCCAATGACTGACTGCCGCGATGAACTCTTGCCGATGAAGCATAACCTGGAATCCGCGGCCGGACCATCCGCTTTCCGCGCGCGCGGCGTTCGCTAGGCCGCTGAATTTTCCAAAATGTCCCTGAATTTTAGAGGGGATAAAGCGCAATCACACCACAGTCTTTTCCGGCCAAGATCTTAGCGCGCGCAACGTCGGCGTTTTCTTGACGCGGTTCTCGGCCATGCGCCTGAGCACGCGGTCGAGCGCCCCTACTCCTTCGGCGATATGCGGCCCCTTGTTGAGCATCACGCATTCGGCCTGGACCGCCATCGCCGCGTCGGTCATCTCGCTGCGTGAGGGCATGCCTTCGTGGATCAGTCCGTCGAGCACTTGCGTTGCCCAGATCGCAGGAACCTGAGCGGCCTCGCAGAGCCACAGAATCTCCTCCTGCATTTCGGCGACGCGCTCGAAGCCGATTTCCACCGCGAGATCGCCGCGCGCGATCATCACCGCCAACGGCTGACGGCCGGCGGCTTGCACGATGATTTCGGGCAGATTGAAAACGGCGGCGGGGGTTTCGACCTTGGCGACCATGCCGAGCCGCTGCCAATCCGGGCGGCGCGCCGCCAGTTCCTTTTGCAATTCGGCGATCTGGTCGGCATTCTGCACGAAAGAGAAGCCGACGAGATCGGCATGGCGCGCGACGAAATCGAGATCGAGGCGATCCTTCTCGGTCAAGGGATTGAGATTGAGATCGACGGCGGGAAAATTGAGCCCGCGCCCAGGCTTGAGCTTCACGCCCTTGATCCGGCCCTCGGTCAGGGTCACTGCGAAACCGCCCTCGACCTCGGCGCAAATCGAGCCGCGCAACTTGCCGTCGTCGATCGAGACGACATCGCCGACTTTCAAGCGATCCAACACGCCGAACGGCGCGCAGGTCGATTGAAACGGAAAATCCGTCCGCGCGGGATCGACGCTGTTACAAAGTAGCAGCGTGTCGCCGACCTGGAGCCGGGGCCGCTCCGGCGGAGCGACGACTCTCTTCATCCGCACCTTGGGGCCGGCGATGTCCATCAGCACGCGCAAGGGCCGCCCCGCCGCGCGTGTGTTCTCGATCATGCGCATCCACACGCCGGCATCGTCGTGGCCGCAGTTGATGCGCACGACGTCGGCGCCGCGCTTGGCCAGATCGGCGATGAAGGCCGGGTCTTCGGCGGCCTCGCGGCCGAGCGTGACCATGATGCGCCCGGCGCGGCCGTCGCGCTGCGGACCGAACAGCTCGATGGTGTTGGCGCGGAGCTTTCGCTCGCCGCGGAAGAATCGTTTCTCGGAAGGCGGGCGGCGCATTTCCGATCCCGACAAGCGGGCCAGCGCCCAGGCGATGGTGTCGAGCGTCGTCAGCACATGGCCTTCGGAACGGCCGAGCGAGGAGAGGCCGAGCACCATCAACCGGCGCTGAAGCTGGCGCAAATCGACGCGCCGCATGACCAGGTAGTGCGCGAAATTGAGTGCGCTGGCCGCGAAAGCGGGGCGGTCGATCCGCTTGCGCCAGGTGCGATAAAGCGATCTTCCGCCGCCCCCGACCTCGCCGCGAAGCAGCTCGATGTCATTGAGCAAAAGCGCCAGCGGCCCGGCTTTCTCGTTGCCCATCGCCGCAGACCATCCTTCCCGGAAATCCGTCGCGTGAAATATGACGGTTCACAATCGGGGCGGACCATAGGCGCAAGGCTCGGGCCCGGTAAGACAAACAATTGACGCATGATTTTGACGCATGGGACACACTCTCTTGAATCGCAACGCCAATCGGGCGAGCGTGCCGCTATGGCAAAACCCAATCTCTTGATGATCGTACCGGCCAAATGGTCCGAGCTGGCCAGCGCGACCCCGAACCAAGGCGTGGTCAACATCCTGGTGCACGGCCGCGACGCCTATGCACCCGAAAGCATCGACTATGTGCTGAGCTTTCGCCCGCCCGCCGGGTTGCTCAAGACGTTCGCGAACTTGAAGGCGGCCTTTTCGCTCGGCGCCGGGGTGGACGGCTTTCTGTGCGACCCCGATTATCCCAGGCGCGTGCCGCTGGTGCGCTTCGCCGACAAGACGCTTGCGGCGGAGATGGCCCAGTTTGTCCTGATGCACGTTTTGATCCGCCACCGTCAGCAGCGGTTGTTCGACGAAGCGCAATCCAAGCGCCAATGGCGACAGATGGTGCTGCCGCGCCGCACCGAGGAGACGCGCGTCGCCATCCTGGGGCTGGGCGAGATCGGCGGCTTTGTGGCGCAGCGTTTCGTGGAGCTTGGTTTTCCCGTGTCGGGCTGGAGCCGCACGCGGAAGGATTTTCCCGGCGTGAAAAGCTTCGCCGGGGATGAGGAACTCGAACGCTTCCTCGGTCAGGGCGATATTCTGGTCTGCCTTTTGTCGCTGACGCGCAGGACGGCGGGAATCCTCAATGCCGGGACCTTTGCGGCGATGCCGGCGGGCGGCTTCGTCATCAACGTGGCGCGCGGCAGTCATTTGATCGAATCCGATCTGATCGCCGCGCTCGACCGGGGACATCTTTCCGGCGCCGTGCTCGACGTTTTCGAAGAGGAGCCGCTGCCGAAGGCGAGCCCCTTGTGGAGTCATCCCAAGATTACGGTGACGCCGCACATCGCGGCAATTTCCCAGCCGGCGATCGCGGTGCAGTCCGTGCTCGACGGCATCGCCGCCTTCGAACGCGGCGAGCGCCCCGCCAATATCGTGGATATCGAGACGGCGTACTGAACAGGAGCAACCCCATGGCCGCGTACACCTTGATCCTCGGCACCAGGAACTGGTCGAGCTGGAGTCTGAGGCCTTACTTGGCGATGCGCCATACCGGCGTTCCCTTCGCCGAAGAGGTGATCCGCCTGCGCCACGACACCGCCGCGGAAGACGTGCGCAAACGCACGCCCGCCGGCAAAGTGCCGGTGCTGAAGATCGAGGAAGATGGCCAGAGCTATGCGGTGTGGGACAGTCTGGCGATCTGCGAGACGCTGGCCGAACGCCACCCCGAGGCCAAGCTGTGGCCCGACGACCGGCACACTCGTGCCGAGGCGCGTTCCGCCGCCGCCGAGATGCATTCTTCGTTTGCCGACCTGCGCGACCAGCTGACGATGGAGTTCGCGCGCGAGCTTCCCGCACCGCCCCTGCGCGAGGCGACGAAGGCCGACATCGTACGCATCCTTGCGCTGTGGTCGTCCGCGCTCGAACGCCACGAGGGCGGCTATCTGTTCGGACGCTTCTCGGTCGCGGATTGCATGTACGCACCCGTGGTCTCGCGCTTTCTCAGCTATGGGATCGCCTTGCCGCCGCCGGCAAAATCCTACTGCGAGCGGATGATAGCACTGCCGGCGATGCAGGATTGGGGACGCGCCGCCAAAATTGAAGTGGACTCGGGCTGGTGCGGCTAGACCCGGTTAGTGTTTCGCCGGAGCGGCGAGTTTTCCCATTTCGCGATAGAAGCGCTCGGCGCCGGGATGCAGCGGCGCGGTGAGGCCGCCCGCCGCCTGATCGAGCCGGATGAAGCGCGCCGCCGGATCGCTCGAATCCAGCAAGACGCGGTTCGCCGGATTGAACAAGGCGCGCAGAATGCCGTAGACGACGTCCGGCGACGCCGAATCCTTCACCACCCACAAGGTCCGGCTCGAGATCGTTGCCGTCGCAGCCACGCCGGGATAGACACCGGCGGGAATCGTGACAGCGGTAAGGCCGGGGACGCGCGCCAGCAGACGGCGGCGGCCTTTGCCGTCGATCGGGATCAATTTCGCCACCCCGCGCCTCACCAGGTCGCCGACCAACTGCGCCGGCGCACCGCCCTCGAAGAAGAACGCGTCGAGCTTGCCTTGCAGCATGAGGATGGCGCTGACGTCATAGGTCGAGGCGTGGACCTTGAGCTGCTTTTCCGAAACGCCGTAGGCCGTGAGGATCTCGCGCCCGATCACCGCGGCGCCGGACCCATCAACATCCAGCGAGACGGCCTTGCCGCGCAGATCGGCAACCTTGGCGATGTGCGCATCGGTGGCGACGACCAGCTGCACCGTTTCGGGAAACAAATTGGCGATTGCCCGGACGTGCGTCTGGCGGCCCGGCTTGCGGAAAGCGCCCTGGCCGGCCACGGCATCGGCCACGATATTGGCCTGCGCCAAACCGGAATCGACGCTGCCCTCGTTAACCGCCAGGAGATTGCCGACCGCGCCTTCGCTGGTGCTCGCCGAGACCATCAACCCGGCGGGCCCGCACACGCCGGGCGCGTCGCAACGCGCAAGACCGCGCGGGTGACTGACGATACCGGAGATCAGCTCTCCGACCGGAAAATAGGTGCCTGCCGTCGAGCCGGTCGCCAGCTCGAACGACACGCGCGGCGACTGGGCCTGGCTGACCGCGAGCACAGCCAAGATGGCCCCCAAGGCCCAAATCGTCCGGCGACCTCTCATGGGACATTAATCCCAACCAATTGCGTCGTTATTTGGACGCCGAAACGCAATCACAGTCCAGATTTAAGAGTTTGTTGACGGCGAGCGCGGCATGCTCTGCCGGGGACCAGCCTATCTAACCAAGGCCACCGCAATGCACCCTCAGCTCGCCCGTTTTGCCGCGATTCTTCTGTCGACCGTCGCACTCGGCGGATGCTCGACGGTCTCGTCCATGTTCTCCTCGGACAGCCCGCCGCCGCCCAAGAGCGCCGAAGCGACCACGGGCGCGCAGGACAGCAGTGCGGCCAATTTCGAGGGTAACATCCGTCAGGCACAGATTCTGCGCGTCCAGGGCGATTATATGGGCGCCGTGCATGCTCTGAGCCAGCTCATGCTGGTGGATCCCGACGATCCGCGCGTCGTCGGCGAATATGGCAAGGTGCTGGTCCAGCAAGGCCGCGCGAGCGAAGCCCTGCCCTTCCTCAACCGCGCCGTGGAACTGCAGTCCAACGACTGGACACTCTATTCCGCCATGGGCGTGGCCTATGACGAAACCAACCATCCCGCCCAGGCGCGCGAGGCCTATCAGCGCGCCCTCGCGATGAAGCCGGGCGAAGCCGTGGTGCTCAACAATTTTGCCCTCTCGCGCATGATGGCAGGCGATCCCGCCGAAGCCAGAAGGCTGATCGAGCTGGCCTCCGCGACCGGTTCGGCCGATCCCAAGATCGTGCGCAATCTGGGCCTGATCGACGGACTGGCGGGCGCCAAAGCTGAGCCGCCTGCGGTCGCGATGGCGACACCGACACCCGAAGCGAGCCATGAGCAAGTGGCCTCGCTGCCGCCCCAGCCGCTGGTCTCGGCGACGCCGCTGTCCGAACCCAAGCCGCTCACCGCAGCCAAGGCCAATGTCAAAACCGCTCAGCCGGCCACGACCGTCGTGATGCAGCAGGTGCCGTTCGATCCGCTGGCCGGGCCCGTCGCCAAGCACGATGTGCACAAGCCCGCCGCCAAGCCGCACAAGCTCGCGGCGAAGCCGCAAAAGCAGCCGGTCCAGGCGCTCAAGAACGCGATCCCGGCGCTCAGGCTGGCCAACGACCGGCCGTAGGGCGATTGTTAGTGCGGGGCTGGACTGAGTTTATCCATTCTACTCGATTGTCATGGCCTGCGAATGCAGGCCATCCAGATGACGCCTGTCGGATAGAGAAGGCGAAACCTGGCGTCACTTCGACCTACGCGATCTTTGTCACCTGGATGGCCCGCTGTTGCGGGCCATGACAATGCACGCTTGGCTCCAATCGGTCCAAGACCGTTCCCAAAAATTAGAAGCCATGTGTGAGTTGATCGCGCACGCCGGATTTCCGGCTCACATCATGTGCGAGATCTTCATCACCGCCGGGCCCATGATGACGACGAACAGGCACGGCAGGAAGAACAGGATCATCGGCACGGTCAGCTTGGCGGGCAAAGCGGCGGCCATCTTCTCGGCCTCGGACATCCGCATTTCGCGGTTTTCCTGGGCGCAGATGCGCAGCGCCTGACCCATCGGCGTGCCGTAGCGCTCGGCCTGATTGAGCGCGGTCGCCACTTGCTTGACGCCGGGATGGCCGCAGCGCTTGGCAAGATTCTCGAAGGCCTGCTTGCGGTCTGGCAGATAGGAAAGCTCGGCGGTGGTGAGCGCGAATTCCTCCGCCAGCTCCACCGAGTTCTGGCCGATCTCGCCGGCCACCTTGCCGAACGCCGATTCCATCGACATGCCCGATTCGACGCAGATCAGCAGCAGGTCGAGCGCGTCGGGAAAGGCGTGCATGATCGACTTCTGGCGCCGTGAGGCCAGGTTGGAGACAAAGAGGTCCGGCAAATAGAAGCCGAGCAAGGCGGCGCCCATCGCGACCGCGGTCTTCATGCTGGCGCTCCAGTGGAAATGGGTCACCACGAAGAGGTAGAACAGCGCCACCGAGAACAGCGCGATCGGCATCACAAAGCGGAAGAACATGAAGACGATGTAGGGCGTCTGGCCGCGCAAGCCGGCGCGCGCCATCTTGTCGTGGGAGTCCCCCGACTCGACCAGCTTGGCCAGGTTGTACTTCTCGTAGATCTGCTTGATCAGCTTGGTTGTGCCGACCGGTTCGCTGCGCAGCGAGCCGCGTTTGGTGGCATTGAGCGCGGCATGGTGACGGGCGCGCAATTCCTCGCGCCGTTCGGCGACCGCCTTGAGGCGCTCGCTGAGCGTATCGCGCTCGAGCATCGGCAGAACCAGCGTCACGATGGTCGCGAACGCCAGAATCGCCACGGCCGCCGTCACCAGAAAGTTTCGGTCGAACAGCAGGTCGAGAATATCGATACCGAATAACATCATGACATCCAGGCCGCCTTAATGCGCGAAGTTCATCATCTTCTTCATGACAAAAATGCCCACGCTCATCCACACGACGCAGCCCGCCAACAGCAGGTTGCCGATCCGTTCGGTGAACAGCAGTGAGATGTAGGCGGGCGTCGTCAGATAGACGATGCCCATGACGGCGGGCGGCAGTGAGCCGATGATCATCGCCGAGGCCTTTGCCTCCGACGACATCGCCCTGATCTTGGCGCGCAGCCGCTTGCGGTCGCGCAGCACGGCCGCGAGATTGCCCAGCGCCTCGCTGAGATTGCCGCCGGATTTCAACTGGATGGTCATGACAATGGAGAAGAAACCGACCTCCGGCGTCGGCATGCTTTCGTGCATGCGCTTCATGCCTTGTTCCAATGTGACGCCGAGCTTGATGCCTTCGCACAGCCGCATGAACTCGCCGCCGACCGGGTCGCGAAACTCTCTCGCCACGATCCCGAGCGCGTCCGGGGCGGGCAATCCCGATTTCACGCTGCGCACGATGACGTCGATGGCGCTGGCGAAATCCTCGGTGAATCTTTTCAAGCGGCGTTTCCTGATAAAGGCAACTACCCAGCGCGGCAGGCCGAACCCCGTGACGAACGCGGCGCCCACCGCCACCCATATTGTCTGGCCGGCACTCATGCAGCCGGCGGCGGTGAGAAGAGCCACCAACCCTGAAGCGATCCAGAAGTTGCGCACCGTGAATTTGCCGAGGCCGGCCTGATCGAGACGGCGGCGCAAGGTCATGGCCGGCTTGTTCGCGGCCTGCTTGGTCTCGATGTCCTTGAGCAGTTGCTGCATCGTCTTGCGGCGCTGCGCCTGCGATTCCACTCCGGCGCGCGGTCCGCGCCCGCTCGGCTGCGGTTTGGCGAGTGCCGCGACGCGCTTTTTCGACGCGTCGTTCGCGCCGCCGGCGTAGGCAAACACCGCTCCACCCAGCGTCAGCACCAGAAGAACGGCAATGAGCGCGATGGTCATCGTCAGACCTGCAGCTTGTCGAGTGCGTCCGCCAGATCGCGGTCCATGCCGTAATAATGAGCGCGTTCCCAGAAGGTCGGACGCACGATGCCGGTTCCGATGTGGCGGCCCTTGAGGCGCCCGCTGTCGTCTTCGCCCAACATCTCGTAGGTGAGCAGATCCTGGGTGATGACGACTTCCCCTTCGGTGCCCACCACCTCGGTGACCTTGGTGATACGCCGCGAGCCGTCGCGCAACCGTTCGGCCTGGATGATGACGTCGATCGAGGTGACGATCATCTCGCGGATGGTCTTGGTGGGAAGCTGGAAGCCGCCCATGGTGATCATCGATTCAAG
>Ga0265340_10001216_pt1 | contig 14763 bp, 14 predicted proteins | sample 4CB225metaG_FD_202082 | JGI IMG/M metagenome (GOLD analysis project Ga0265340, IMG submission 202082) | Rhizosphere microbial communities from Carex aquatilis grown in University of Washington, Seatle, WA, United States - 4-CB2-25 metaG | ecosystem: Host-associated > Plants > Roots >...
TTCGATTACTGTTAGTAATCCAAGCACACAGGCAATCCGAGAACAACATCTAGCACCTTGGCATACATCATGCCCATCGCATCGGCTTGGACGAACTCCGAATGAAAGCACGGTCGTCGTTCGCCAAAACCTGAAAATTGGCGCTAGCTATGCGCAAAGCCGACTCAATCGAGCGGCACGCGCCGCACATCCCGGAGGCTGAGTCATGATCAAAGCCAGAATTGCGATTACTAAAAACGGACCCTATCTCGTCGAGGGAAGTGTTCCACTCGCCAACCAGCGCATCGTTAACAATGAGAGGGGCGAATCAGTCGATTGGCACGAGGATGAAGCATTCCCGCACGCGGAGAAGTACGCACTGTGTCGTTGTGGCCAGTCAGCCTCCAAACCTTTCTGCGACGGGGCACACAGTCGAGTGGGCTTCGATGGAACGGAAACGGCTAGCCGTGATCCGTACGAGCGCCAAGCGGAGCGGATCGATGGACCTACGGTGGTGCTCGAGGACGCCAAGCAACTGTGCGCGTTCGCGCGCTTCTGCGATCCACACGGGCGGGTCTGGAACCTGGTTAGCAAGACGGATCAACTCAGCGGACGCAAGCTAGTCGAACAAGAGGCTGGTGACTGCCCTGCAGGGAGGCTCGTCGCAAAGGATCGAGCGACGGGAATGGCATACGAACCCCGCTTCGAGCCCTCGATTGGGCTCGTACAGGACACCGCAAAGGCAATCAGCGGTCCCCTTTGGGTGCGCGGCGGCATCCCAGTTGTCAGCACTGATGGCACAGCTTACGAGGTGCGCAATCGCGTGACGCTTTGCCGCTGTGGCGTCTCCAGCAATAAGCCGTTCTGCGACGGATCTCACGCGTCGACGGGTTTCATTGATGGAAACGAGGAGGCGAAGAGATGAAGGTTATTCAACACCGCGAAATTCGCTGCAGACCCGATATGCTGGAGAGCGACATTCCCGATCCGGCGCAAATGCCCACCTATGCGAGCATACTTGCCTCGCCTAATTGTCAACTTGTCTTTGCGGCACGGAGACGATGATTGTGACTAACGTCGTGCTCCCTAGACTGATACAGCTGCCTCACTTAGAATCATAGTTCGTCGGCGGAAGCAACATCCATGGCACTGCAGTTAAGGTGCGAGCCCGAGCTCCCATCCATCGTTCTTCCCCATACTTTGCAGGACTTCATGCCGCCAGCCATTGACTCGATGGGACAGTTGAGCCCACGCAACTATGAGTTCTTCCAACATTCGTCGGCAGTGCCATTTTCTCCTGATCAGCGAAATTATAGCCTAGCGGCAGCATGGCTCCTTTCGGACTGCGCATTTTTGGCCTACTCGAATCAAAATGCCGAAATTGATGTCGAGGAAGAAATTCGACCCGCGTTGTCGCGTTTGTTTCGGGAGCCCCCGCAGTTGAAGGTATTCATTGGTTCGGCCTACTGCTGGAACCGGGCGGCACCAGATGACCGTATTCAATGTTACGTCGCGCACAATGGATCTTGGGGCGTGGTTGCTTTTCGCGGTACTTTGCCGATTTCAATGTCTAACTGGCTAACGGACGCTGAATTCGTGTTGGAAGCTGATACGGGGTCGAGTTCTGTACGAGTCCATCGCGGTTTCAAGGCGGCTTTGGACTGCTTGTGGCAGCAAGACAACCAGTGCGGCCTCGAGCCCTATTTGAATGACCAGCTCGCAAAGTATCCCAACTTGAAGCTGTGGTTCACCGGCCATAGTCTAGGCGCTGGCCTTGCTGCATTGGCTGTGCACCGCTTGCAACGCGCGCAGGCGCTTTACACATTTGGGTCACCCAAGATCGGCAATCGAGCATTCGTCGACGAAATGAATAGGTTGCGGGTCCCACACTTTCGCATCGTCAATCACCGCGATATCATGACGACACTGCCAACCCTTCACTCGTTCGAACACTGCGGAGTCCCAAAGTATCTGCAACATCCCGGCAGTTTCAAACGCAATTGGCGTTGGCTACTCGCAACGCTTGGCTTTGGCAAAAAAACAAACGATGGTGGACACTTACATAGCCTCTTCGACAACATGAGCAAGTTGGGCCACGGTTTCCAAGAACACGTCGGCATCCTTCGAGCTTGCCTCGACCATTGTCCCATCTTTTATTCAAAGAATCTGTGGAACAAGATGGTGCGTTCGATCAGTTGAACCGGCAACCGCGCAATATCTTTCCCGTTTCACATAGATTTGATATGAGCCACGCGTGTGCATACATCATTGCCTCGACCCACTGCGAATCATCCTCGCAGCAATACCAGCCAGAAATGGATGGAAGACCTTTGCAACGACGCGTGCACGAAGGAGGTTGCGGTGACCTTTGCGGCGCCCCGAAAGGACAATCAAAGGCGCGATCTCTCACTGCGCGTTCGGCACGGATACGAGCTCGTCGATGTTCGGCTGCAGGGTGATCTCGATCCGCCGATTTCTCGCACGTCCCTCGGGATCATTGTTGGAGCTGACCGGATCAAACTCGCCGTAGCCTGCGGCGGACAATAGCTCGGGCCGCATGCCTTGCCCAATGAGAAATCGAACGACCTCTACTGCACGCCTTGTCGACAGTTCCCAGTTTGACGGAAACTGCGACGTTACTATCGGCATGTTATCGGTGTCGCCCGCGACCTGGAAATGCCGATCCAAGATGGTGCGAAGCACAGGCGCGATCTTTGTGAGCGCCAGTTTGCCTTGAGGTTTAATCACCGTGTGTCCAGAATCGAAAAGCACGTCGTTGCGAAGTTCGAGGACCATGCGACCGTTGCGTAGTGATATCTTTAGCTCACCAGCGTCGATCATCTTCTGGAACTTCAGCGCCAGCTGTTTGAAGAGCGCCGCACGGGCATCAGCCGCCACTTGTGCCTTGCGCAGTTCGTCGAGACGCGCCTTCGCTTCAGCAAGCGCCCGTGCGAGACTACCCTTCTCCGCGAGCAGCGAATCGGCGTTCTTGCCGAAGCGCGTGAGTTCTTTGCGGAGCTGGTCGTTTTCGGCGACTGCACCGTCCATTTTCACTCGCATGTCGCGTGAATTTGCTTGCGCGCTGGCCAATGTATTGTTGCACTCCGAGGCAAGCGTGCGAAGTTCCTCGACGGAGGTATTCAAATGATCAATCTGCGCGCGAGCCGTGGCAGTGTCCGCGGCGGATCGCAGATTGTCGTCATGCTCGCGCTGCGCGGCGGTACGTGCATTCTGCAGGTCCTTTGCCGCAGCATCGTATTTACCTTGAGGTACGCACGCGCTAAGCGTTAGCGCCGTAGCGACGAACCCCACGCGTATCGCGTTGTTTATACATTCCTCGGTCGTCCTGTGTCTACTCATGCTTATCCCCTAGCGCTGCTGCATGGACCACGGGCACGATGCGTGCCAAGGTACTTGACGGTAAACTCAGCAGCCAAGTTGCGGGCCGCCGGGGATATTGCCGTTAAACAAGGTAAGGAGTTGCAAATTGCAAAACGTCCTGGGCATCAATCTGCAAGTTGCTAGTCGAGATTGCGCGAGTACCCGATTGTGAGAATCGGCTCAAGGTATTTTTGCCGGCGTGGACCTTCTCCGCGCTGCTGTTTCGGGTAGTAGCTGAGTGAGCAACGGTGAACATGGGCGGTGGTTGCGGTGTGCACTTGCACGATGACCCCGTTAGGCTTCCCTGGACCCAACGAGGACTCGTGCTTTAATCAATAGTCATAGGAACGGTGTCCGGGATGGACAACTATCTTGCCCGAACCTCTGGTAACGGCGACTCTCATTGAAATAGTTTCATCCGTACTATTCAAAGACGTGCTTCGCGCGAGTTCGCCCGAGAATATACCCTTCTCAAACCACCGCAGATCCAACGTTACAGGTTCAAGTGTAAGCTCCGCGCCAACATGTTGTTCGCCGCCGCTGTGCCTGAACGTATGACATAGTTTGCTCGGGCCGAACGGACAAGTCGCCATTCAACTCGCGGAACGACTTGTGTATTTGGGCACGCGGTTTCGGAGCTTGCCAACTAGAGACAACAAGCGCGACTATTGAGATTGTGCATGAGGGATCAGCCTCGTCGATTCTCACGCGCGCGACTTCAGGACGCGTATTGACGGTGTTCGCTGAAGACGCTGCGGCCGTGCGGCGCGAAGTAGTCGCTGAGGTCAAGGAGCGCGCTTTGTCGCCAACGGTCGTCAGTGTTCATTGGCAGCAACTTCCGCCCCTCGAGAGGGAACTGGATGAAATCCTGCAAGCGATGGTGGAGGCAGCTTCAGGGCTTTGGCCCCGTTGGTATGCGACAGTAACTGAGAGATTCGATCGAGAACGGTGGCCGGCCACTGAAATTGAGTTTCGCTTGGACGAGGCGCGAACCAAAACGATGGAAATTTCTGCGGTCTGGTTTCGCAAAGCATGGGCTGCGTGCCAAGCCAATCTCATGCCGATTGTGTCTACAATGACAACTGTCGAGCAATTACGGCAGCTAGCGTTGGCGCTGGATTGCTCGGGGCCATTGGTATTTCTTGCCGTATCGTCCGCAGACGCAACTCGCACAAGGATTCATGCCTTGGCTCGAGCAGCGGAATGGCTCGCGTCGCAAGCGCAGCTTGCGACTGTCTTGGTATTGCCGCCCGCTTGGTTGAATTACGTCGAGCTGGATGTCGTTAATTATAACTCAATCCAGTGGACAGCAACCGCTGAGAAAACCCAGCTGGAACCACCGCTCGTTCCAGGTGAGATGCGTGTCCTGGTGGAACCAACCGTGGGGCAACCACATCCGAGCAGTCTGAATGAGCAGAGGCTTCACCGCGCGCTCCAGCTGGACAATGAGCTTGCGAACTTATTCCAATTCAACCGCCGCGTCATTGGCCACCAAGGTAATAGCTTCTGTGTCGATCTTGTGTGGTCGAAGGGTACGGTCGTTGTCGAAATTGATGGTGCCGAACATCGGCTGCAAGAAAAATTTCGAGCTGACCGAGATCGGGATTATCGGCTGCTGCTTGCCGGCTATGCTGTGTTGCGCGTCACCAACGATGACGTTTCAGAAGATGTCGAACTCGTGTTGGAAAAGATTAGAAACGTGGTCCGATTGCGGAAGAATCACGAAGGTAGACCATAATGACATTTGCTCCAAACCCAAAGCAGGCCTTGTTTCTATGGAAGATGATAACCGGCGAAACCCCCGAGATTCGTGAGCCCTCGCTTGCCAACGCGAGACCTGAGCTCAAGAAAGATCGCAAGTCGCTTATAGACCAGGGCTTTTTGGATACAGAGAAACGCGGGAGAGCAATTCACCTAAGACTCACTGATAAGGCGTGGGGCTGGGCCGGACGATGCGCGGATATAGAACTGATGATATCCCGAGGCCCCGATGGAACCATTGCCTTGCAAGGGTTGTTGCGACGACTAATTCCTTACCTTCAGCAACAAGGCATACCATTGGCTGATTTGTACTCAGACCGGAGCGCTGGGACTGGGGATTCACATAAATCGGCCGAGGTCGAACCTTCAACAGAAGTGACTGCGGTCGCCAAGATCAGAGTTGACACTCACGCTCTTGTCGATCGCATTCGTGCCGCTTGTGTCGCGTTGATCGCAGGGCGACCCAGTAAGGAGATTAGACTGACTTCGCTGCGTTCCCGATTCCCAGAGTCCTCCCGAAACGAAGTAGATGCAGCGCTAATTCGAATGCATGACGCCGGTCAAATTGCGCTCTATCGGAACGACAACAGCGCGGAAGTGACCGCCGAAGACGAACGGGATGCTTTGATGGTGGGTGGCGCTCCTCGGCACGTCCTCTACCTGAAGGGATGACTTATGGACAACGCATTGCAAGCACTGCGACAGGTTGACTTTGACTGGACAGCACACATCGACCAGATCTGGAATGACGGACCTGCCGATGTGAGCAGTCTTCAGGTCGATGCCCGGGAGGAGCTCGGCGAGCGGCTTGTTGCGCTCAACATGCTGCGCTCAGTGCATTCTCCGCTCGGTATTCCACTGTTAGGAGCTGCAGGTGCTGGCAAGACGCATTTGCTCGGTGTGTTGCGCAGGAAGTCGATCAGTGAGGGCCATTTCTTCGTGCTCGTTGATATGACTGATGTGAGAGACTTTTGGGAGATTGTGGGGCTAGGGTACCTTCGTTCATTGCAGAAGACCGGAAAGGATGGGCGTCGGCAACTAGACAATTGGCTTACCGGTTTCATTGCGCATTTCGGGGCCAAGGTAAAGAAGGCCAACATGATACCCCAGCAGCGGCCACCGGGTCTCATTAACACATGTAATGACCTGATAGCCGCTGTGCGAAGCGAGCTCAGAGAGGAGACCCAAGAGCACGAAGACGTGTTGCGGGCATTGGTTCTGTTTGCCTGTGACGACGCGGAGATCAATGATCTCGGATACAAGTGGTTGCAGGGAATCGGAATCGATGACGATGAACGACATCATCACGGATTCCGTGAAGCACGTCGCTCGCCGCAGCGCGTTGTGCGTGGACTCTCGTGGCTACTGTCGCTCCAAGCGCCGACTGTGCTCGCTTTGGATCAACTCGATGCTATCGTGGCTGAGCACAATTTGGCGAGTAGTATTGTGGCTGCGGAGCCTACCGAGCAGCAGCAGGCATCGCTAGCGATCATTCAAGGAATTGCAGGGGGCCTTATAGCATTGCGCGACGTGACCAGGCGCAGTCTCATTGTGGTGTCCACACTGCAGGCCACGTGGAAGATTCTCGAGACTCGAGTGCCCGTGAGCATGACTGACCGATTTGAGAGTCCAATTCATCTCGGTGTGGTCAATTCACCGGACGCCGTAAAGCATTTGGTGCTCGGTCGGTTGCAGCAATCCTATGCAGCAACTAGTTACAGTCCTCCCTATCCGACATTCCCCTTTCAAGATTCGTTCTTCGAGAAATACCACGCCAATACACCGCGGGAAGTGCTGAAGGTATGTGACTCGCATCGCCAGACCTGCAAGAAAGGCGGTAAAGTCGACGAGATTGGGGATACCAAGCCAGTGGCGAGGTCGCCATCACTTGAACCCAATTGGTCGCACCAGATTCAATCTCGCATTGCGGAATTGGAACCAAAAGCGAACATCAAAAAAATGTTCGAAGACGAGTCCGAACGCGAATTGGACATTCTCGTGGAGACTGCATGTATGGCGCTTATCCTTGAGAATGAAATACCCAGCACCGTAATAGCCCGGGTTGACAAGGACTTTCTTGGAACGGGATCCTACGACCTCCTGCACGCGAGAATCCGATTAATTCTCACCGACCAAAGTGAGAGAGAAAGGCACCACTCGTTTCGCTTCTTGCAAAAGTCCCAATATCGCGCATTTCAGTCGCGATTGAAGGCGGCCATTACGGCTTCCGGCATTGACCACTCTCTAAAATTTCGTCGATTGACCATTCTTCGTTGTGGCGCTGCGCCGGGCGGAGCCGCGACACAAGCCTTACTCAAAGAGCTAGAGGATCGGGGTGGTCAGATGGTGGAGCCGTCGGAACGTGAGCTCCGAACACTCTGGGCGCTATCTCAACTGCTTGGCGGCGGTGACGAGCCAACTCACCTTGATGACTGGCTACGTGAAAACAAGCCGGTTTCTCGGATGTCTAGCTTTAGCGTGGCGGCCAAGTGGTTGTTCGAGGAGTTGTCGAAGCCAGTGACAGTGAATCCCGCGCCATTAGCGGGACCGAAAGTTGTCGATTCGGCATCAATTGGGAAGGCGGCAACTGACTTGCTGAGCAATGATTTGCCAATCGGGAGACGTGTAGTTTCCGGAAAACCTGAGGATGTGGTTGTCGTTGGCGTTGGTTCACTAATAAGCCATACTTGCATGTTTGCGGGCTCAGGATCGGGCAAGACTGTGTTTTTGCGTCGCATCGTCGAGGAAGCTGCCCTGCTTGGGGTACCGAGCATTGTGCTCGATGGTGCAAATGATCTGTCGCGACTAGGCGACCGGTGGCCGGAACGCCCTTCTTCCTGGACGGACGAAGACGCACAAAAGGCCGAGAGGTATCATGCAGTGGCCGACGTTGTTGTGTGGACCCCTGGTTTGACAAGCGGCAATCCCCTTGTGTTCAACCCCATTCCTGATTTTGCGTCAATGTTGGCAGCCAAAGGCGACGCGGACAGTCGCGACCAGTTGAATGCGGCAGTATCAATGGCGCGATCGAGCCTTGAGCCGCTGGTCGCGCCTGGGAAGAGTGCGAAGGACAAGAAAAGCAGTGCTATTCTCGCCGCGGCCCTCCAGCGATTTGCCGAGCAAGGTGGCGGTGCAATGCGGAACCTCATCGAAATGCTTCGGGACCCCCCCGACGATGTTGTTGATGGCTATCAAGGCGGTGCGAAGATAGCGCAAGAGATCTCGGAACTCCTATTGTCAGCTACCAAGACTGACGCCTTGTTGCGCAGCGAAGGGTCCGCGCTCGATCCCGCGTTATTGCTTCACTCGTCGCTGCCCGGGAAAGTCCGAATATCGGTTATTAACCTCAGTGGGCTGCCGGGGCAGGAGACACAGCAGAAATTCGTCAATCAGCTTACCATGACGTTGTTTACTTGGATTAAGAAGAATCCACCGAGTGGCGGAATTCCCTCGGGTTTGCTCATCATCGACGAAGCCAAAGACTTTGTGCCATCCGGTAAATCGGTACCGAGCAAGGACAACCTAAATCGACTCGCAGCACAGGCGCGCAAGTACGGACTCGGCCTGTTATTTGCCACCCAAGCTCCGAAGAGCATCGATCACAACATTGTAGCAAACTGCTCAACACTTTTAGTTGGCAAGACTAATTCGCCGGCGGCTATTGCTGCTGTCCAACAGCTTCTTATTGACAAAGGTGGGCCGGGCAACGACGTGGCCAAGCTTGCAACGGGCAACTTCTACCTGTCGACTAGCGCGAACCCGAAACCAATCAAGATTGCAACATCGCTCTGCTTGTCGCATCATCCAGCGACCCCACCCGACGAAAACGGCGTTCTCGAACGGGCGAGGCGGAATCGGGTGCAATGAAGGTAAACGTTTGCAGGTTGTCCCCGGTGAGTAACGATCATCAGCGGCCAACGGGACTCACTGGTTGTCGTACTCGAACACGTTGCGGAAGTGTGAGCCCCGTATGGGCACGGGATTCCATCGAAGTCCGGCGCTCGACGACTGCAATGACAACTGTAAGCCCGGCTCGATAGGTAGCGTGATGAACAAGCGCAAGCTGGACCTAATCCAAAGTCGGACCGAGCGTGCCTACGACGCAATTTCTCGAGGTGACTGCGGAGAAGCAGTCAGCGTCGCTCGCGAACTACTCAGTGAGTATGGCAGCAGCTTCGCGGTTCGGTACAACTGCGCCGGTTTTATGATTGACGCCGGGGAACGACTTGATGACGAGCAGATGGTACTCGAGGGCACTGCAATTCTCGAGTCACTGTACGCAAATGAGAGCATTCGCAGAAAGCTCGGTGAGCGTTTGATCTATAGCCTGGCTAACGGCCGCAGCGCTCCAGCGCACATGCGGTCACGTCGGCGACCATCGCCGGACTTTCAGGTTCGAGACCTGTCAGTAGAGGAGAGGGCGATTTCGCTTTATTACGCGGCGACCAACCGCCTCCGCAATGGGTCACTCGAAGCCGCCATCAACTGTGCGTCAACGCTTCGCCTCGAGGGAAGATACTACGCGGCGATTGATATTCTTGACGGTGTGCTGCACCGCGATCGTGACCACCCCAACGCAAACCAAAAAATGGCCGAAATCCTGTGGGCAGCCTATATGGCATGCCGCGGAAGGGATTTCATGCCGAAAGCTCTCCTTGTAGCGGCATTGTGGCACTATGAGAAAGCTGAGCCGATTTTCAGCGCTCGCAACGAGCCAATGCAGGTAGCGTCAAATCAATCCGCCAGTGCGCGATTGCGCGAGCTCATTGGTGGGGTCTTACACGAAGACCCCGATGAGTTACTGAGTGAGATCGGAAGATGCGCCGTTCTGGGGACTGGTGGACGGGTTGGTAGCCCCCTTGGGCTTTCGCTCTTATCGCGAAGTCCGTACGTAGACGGCGACGACCCGCACCTCATTGGAAGACTTCCTCCCGAGGTCCGCGAATTGTTTGCTGATGTCGTCGGTACCTACGCCGCGGGGCGGTACTTCATGTCGCTTGACCCTCTAACCATTGGTATGGCTGAGTGGCGTGGTTCCGCCCCGTTAGTCGCGGACCACATGATATATGCTAGCGTCCGTCAGTTCTGGAGTGTGCTTGACAAGCTTGCCTGGATTCTAAACCAGCATTTTGAGATCGACTTGGAAGACGACCAATGTCACTTTGCCGTGGTATTCCGTCCGCCGTCCAAGGAAGTCAGAGCGAAACGCGGTCTGTCAGTCGATAAAGGGCAAGTCGTGCGTCATCCGAATCTTGAGCGCGAGAACCCGGGACTGCTTGCGCTGTCGGGGTTGTCATTCTCAATCGGTAGTAGTGGTGTCTACGCTCCAATCAAGCGTCTTCGCCACGCCGTTGAACATCGGGTGCCTGACGCACCGGCTACTCATGATGACGCCGCATTCATGCTGGCGGTCGTGCGAGCTGCAATTCTTCACACCGTGGACGCTATAGTCTGGGATCTCGCTAATAGGCCGGGTTCGCATTGCGACCCAACACAAAAGACAATGGGGTGAACGCTAGTCGTGGTAGTTCGGTGGAGGCCAAAGGTCAGGCCAGAAGCGAGTCCTTTGGTCCCGAAACCACGCAAGAATTCCAAGTGGAGTCTTTGCTTTTCTTGTCTGATGCTTTCTACAGCCGAACCCAAATTTCGGCGGTCGAAGACCGGGGCAAGGCAGCTCTGACCGAGCTGTTGCAACAAGTAAAAGGCGAGAAGACACCCGTTGTCGTAGAACGTGTCGTTGCCGACATCAACGAAATCGTCAGACTCGTACGATTCCCGGGGTGGCAGCAAACAGCCGCCGGCGAACGCGAGGTCAAGAAGGCGCTCAGGAAGAGCCTCCTCAAGTACAACTACATCAGGATACAGAGCTATTCGAGAGGGCGTATGGGTATATCAGGGAGTACTATTGAGGAAGGGTCGGTAGCGCTCGGCGTGACCACAGGCCCTAGTCGCGCGCGTTGACAAGGAGCTTGAAGTTGCCAATAAACCTGGACCGTTCCGTTCGCACTGCCTCGATCGCGTCGCGTGCTCTTACCGAGAGCCAGTCGAAACGTTTCGTGATGCGTCCGATTTGCTCAGCTGTGGGTAGGAGTTCGTCGTGAGCGTCTACGCTTGTGAGCGTGCGTCTGACTATCCCAATGATTACTTCGTCTTCTTGTCCAATGCGTGCGTCACTGGCGTTCAAGTCGATCGGACCACCTTGCAACGTAGCTGTCTGGGCCCTAACAGCGTCAGTGAGTCCGTCTGCAAGCGAAGTGAAGCGCTTGAGCAAGCCAGGTACAACATCTTCAAACGTCTCGTTTGCTTTGAATCGTCGGTTTGCGTACTCATCTGCTTTGGCAAGAAGGGTTCTTTCCTCCTCGGAGTCGATGCGCCGTTGCTTCATTTTGGTGATGCGCTCGTGGAGGTACTCGAGCGTAGCAATGAATCGGGCCAGCCACTTCAAATTGATCTCCTCATCCACTTCATCCTGCGCGGTGATTCGGTGCAGCCAGACTACCGGGTCTTCCAGTTCCTCGAACAGCTGGACCAGAAAACCCATGTCGTGCAGGAGGTCGTAGCACGCGAGCTGCACATCGTTCAGCTGCATGCGCTCGTCGATCTCGCGGTGTAAGAACACGTTCCTCGACCTGGGCAGTACATATTGGAAGTAGTCGTAGGAATGCTCGTGGAGGGGCGCAATTGTACGAAGCGCGATTACTTTTTCCGTGAGTGCTTGTGGGGTGCGATTGAAAGGGTCGACGACGGCAAGCATCTCGGCAAAAAGTCCCTCGACTTGGGTGAAAGTCAATGCGTAGAATGCATGCCACAACCCGCCATCGAACAGTGTGCGAAACTCATCGAAAATCCGCTTTCGCTTGCCAAGACGTGGTAGTTCCTTAGTTGCTCTCTCGAGCCGATCGAAGACGCTTGCTGGCGGGATGTGCTTGTGAAGCTCGATGTAGAAACGCTCTTTGTCCTCGGCGTACAGGTCTCCCAAACGGCGCCCTATGGACACCTTCAAGGGAAGCACTCGATGATGCCAGACATCAATGCGATCGAACCGCAGCCGCACCTTTCCGTATGGCTCCTTCATGGGGTACGGTGCAGCCTCAAACCATTGGAACATGGTCCGCCCCCATAGGTAGCGATCCTCGTCTGCAGCACGCAACGCCGCTTCATCAAGCTCGAATGTCAGGTAGCGTGTAATCGCCGCTCGTTCTTCAAGGTTGCGTCTATAGAACTCGACGTTCGTTCGGCTCTCGTGGTTACGAGGTCGCTGGTGTGGATCGAGAACGTATTCGTCAACACCGGGTAGCTGACGCATATCTTCGAGGTTGCGTTCGACAATTGTCAAATCATCGAGTGCATCCTTAAGTAGGCGCTCGCGCTCGCCGCCCGGTGTGGTGCGAACCCCGAGGAGTTCCCAGACCAAAGTGCGCTCGACGTTCTCAAGGTCTTGACCATCCTGGTAGGCGTCGAGCAGAGTGAGCACGTGGAGGGACAGCTCGTTGAGGGCCTGGTGGTCATCGTAGGCTGGGGCCGTGTCGAAGTCGAAGAGAGCCAGAGTGTGGAAGAGTAGCGTGTGATAGTCCGCTGAGAAAAGCACGCCTTGGTCGCGCAAGCGCGACCTGATGCTTCGGCGCATGTCGTTGAACTTTTCACCTGTGATATCTCGCAGATCCGCGAGGTGGAGCCGTGGCTGCGCATCTTCGACCATGTCAGGTTCCAGCGTACACCTGACGTGTCCGATAGCAAGCTTTGCGCCGCAATGTTCCGATGTTCAGCGCGAGGCGATTCTCGCACGATCCATCACTGCGGCACGGACTAGATCTTGCCGTGTGCCTGGGGCATCCTGCTCTTTGCCGAAATGTTTCCCCTGAACCGACAGTTCATTGTCCTAATGGTGGCCCATGCAGTGGTTTCACTGAGCGCTCGCGATTGGTGAAGACGTGCAACGATCTGCAAATTCGGCTTTGGCCTCGCCGTTTTTCACCGTCGATGGGGTGCTGCTCGCGTAAAGCCACAATATTAAGCCGGACTGCCGCCTCCTGCCATGTGGTAGATTGTGAAGTTGTGTCCAACTGTGACATAAAGGTCGTTGCGACGACCGACGAGTTATTCGATTTCTTGAATCCGCGAGATTTGCGCTGGGCCAATGGCCCCCTGGATCTTCAGAGGACATGGCGACGGGCGTTGGCCCCTGCTTCCGTCAGCGTACCGAGAAACGCTGCCGCCTTGGAAGAATCCTGCAGGGAGGGATGAGGCAACAAGCGTACTAACTCAGATGATGCTGGAGTGGGTCTGGGTACAGCAGTTTCTTGCTCAAGTAAATGAAGGCGGCTTGCGCTTCGCGAGTGGCAACGAATCAGTAGTGAGCACGCAAGCGGGGAAAAGTCTCGCTGCCGAATTCATGAAAAAGTACGGCAACGGTTCAGATTGTTCGCGCGGATGGCCGCCTTTGGATCTTTTGCCCAATTTTGCTTTAGCTCAGCATCACGGAATTCCTACACGGTTACTGGATTGGACTGAATTGTCGTACATTGCGATGTACTTTTCTGCCGTGAAGGCAGCGGCGTTCGCCCGGGACGCCGAGGAAAAGCCCATCAATTGGACTCACTTTTCAATATGGGCACTGAATCGTGCCTACTTATACATGTTCGAAGTTATGGAGAACGCATTTGCGCATGTCGTTACCTTGCCTCGTGCGGCAAATCCAAACTTGCACGCACAATCGGGACTATTCGTGCACTACTGGGAAGATGTGCCTGCCAGCCCCGGCGCTGTATTCAAGCCTTTTCAATTTGACGACGTTGTTGTTCGAGCTCCAGCCGGCCTACGCGTCGCGCCGAACGCAGTGATAAATTTGCCGTCCCCAGCTCTCATTCGCGTTGACGTTCCGGGACACTTAGCTGGACCAGTCTTAAGGGAGTTGGCATTGTTGGGTGTCTCCGCAAGTAGACTATTTCCTGGATATGACGGTGCAGCCAGAGCTGTTCAAGAAAGTTATCTTTGGTAGACCGCAACCCTCGTGGAGCCAAACTCAAGGGGTGTCGGGGCAGAAAGAATTAGTTCAAGGACCAAATCCGATAACGATAGGCGAAGGTCAGCCATGCATACCATGCTGGAATTCCGATTCTGACCGGTAGCGTCTTCCCCGCTGGCGGTGGGGTTGCAGCTAAGCTACAAGATGGCAGGGTTTCCGTGAACGGCGGCAAGACAGCACGATACGGATTTGCGTTCCAGGATCTCATCCTTTGCCAACGAATTCTTGCCTACATTCTGGCACGACGGGCTGCGCTCATTGAAAGCAAAACGGTGCCGACTGTTCGCTTCGGGGTGGAGGCCTCTCCGGAGACAGGTGCACCGGAATGGGATCTGCTGCAACAGGATGGCGAGACAGTCGTCCTGGAAGAGGCGAAGAGCGGGGAATTCTCAGCCAGCGGTCGACGGGACTTCTGGAGACGCGTTCGCGGCTCACTTAGAGGCTTTGGTTTGCAAGGCTCTGATAGAATAGTGCTCAAGCTCACGGTCAATGCCGATTCTCTTCCCTCAAAGGCAGATCACTGGCGCCAATTCGGGAAGCGGTGCGAGCGGATGGCACTGGCTGCAACCCCCCCGGAAGTACCAGCGGAACCACCCAGGCAGGTTCGAACCGTAGAG
>Ga0265340_10001220_pt1 | contig 14733 bp, 11 predicted proteins | sample 4CB225metaG_FD_202082 | JGI IMG/M metagenome (GOLD analysis project Ga0265340, IMG submission 202082) | Rhizosphere microbial communities from Carex aquatilis grown in University of Washington, Seatle, WA, United States - 4-CB2-25 metaG | ecosystem: Host-associated > Plants > Roots >...
GGCCCGCCTCCACTCAGCGTCACACCCGCCGATCGACTCTGACGCGCCCAACACCAGCCCATCCGGCCCTGACGCCAAGCACCAGCCCTATCCGCCCCTGATCACTGATTGCGCCCGCGACATTGTCACGCCGACCGCATTTTCGCGAGCCAACCGGTGATCTTGCACCACGGCGGAGTAGAGCGGAGTAGAGCGGAGTAGATCAGGCTACTTATGGGTGTTTCAGTTCCGCAGATTGCGGTGCCGACCCCTGTTAACGTTCCGCGCACCCGGAACCGGGGGTTGGCACTGGTTAGGCTTGGGATCCGGTTCTGAAACACGGTCAGACACCGCCTCAACCGGTGCTAAAACCACACTGCAAAGGACGAAACAGCATGCGCAGGTCACGGGGACTATCGGCTCTGGTACTGAGTTTGGTCATTGCCGGCGGGGGCGGGCTCCCGGCCCAGGCCGCCATCCTGCATTGCGGCGACACCATCACCACCGACACCGTCCTGACTCAGAACCCTCGCCTGCGACGGAACAGCTCTGCACGTCTCCGTGAGCGGCACCAATACCGTGCACCTCGATCTCGCCGGACACCGGATCAAGGGCAACGGAACGGGCACCGGCATCAATTACCCGCCCGGGGTCGCCGCCGGAAACCTCGAAGTCACGAACGGCACGATCACCGGATTCGCTGCCGCTCTGATCGGTCCCAGTGAGGACCTCCCCATCCTGTCCAACCTCGCGCTAACCAGGATGAACATTACCGGCAACGACAATTGGATGCCCGACTTCGTGCGGCACAATGTGCTCGTCGAGGACTCCAGCATTATCGATTCCGGGGACGGCGGGGCGGGCACCGATTGGGGACAAATAACCGTCCGCAATTCAAAGTTCATCCGGTCCCGGATATACTCCATCAGCGAATCGTACAATTACATCTACGACAGCATCTTCATCGGGACCGGCGCCGGGATAACGTCAGGAAACGACTCGCTCGTGATCGCCACCGGCAACGTGTTCCGTGACTGCGACACCGGAATCTACCTCGCCGATCCCATGGTGTACGTGCCCTCCCGGATCAAGGACAACAAGTTCATCCGCTGCCGGACCGGGGCCGACTTTCCGTGGCTGTCGGGTCCGATCTCGGTACAGCGAAACCTCTTCAGTAAGAACACGGTGGCCGGTCTGACGTTCAGCATCAGGCCCGGACTGGACGGCGACATCTCCGGCAACACGTTCGTGAACAACGACGGCGATGGGCTCACCGGCACCGTCGGGGATCCGGGGACCCCGTCGGCCGCGGTGGTGCGGGTGACCGGCAACCTCGCCGTCCGCAATGCCGGATACGGGATCAACGTTTCGGCGGTCACGGACGGTGGCCTGAACCGGGCCCGCGGCAACGGCGCCGCCCAGCAATGTGTCGGCGTGGTCTGCACCCGCCCCTGACCAGCCCCTGACCGGTCTGGCCCATACCGGCTAACTCGCGGCATTACGGCGATACAATCACCATAGATGCCTTCGCGTAGTTCGGTAGCCAGGTCACCCATGAATATTGGAGTTTCACTGATCGCGGATCCGGGCTCCTGCTAGCGTGCCGTTAATCACACATCAGCCAGACCGATGGTCGTGAATTATCCGCGTCTCCGTCCTGGGGCCCGGGATCCGACCATCAAATGACATTCCGGGGGGAATCAATCATGCGCACACGCCTGGGTATAGCCCTGCTCTTCAGTTTGGCCACACTGATCGTTCCAGCACTTCCGGCCCAAGCCTCCGGCGGCCTGCATTGTGGCGACACAATTACCACCGACACCGTGCTCACCAGGAACCTGGTCTGTGCCGGCACGGCTTTGAACGTGGCCACCACCGGTGCCGCTATGGTCACCGTCGACCTGAACGGGCATCGGCTCAAGGGTAACGGGACCGGCACCGGCATTTCCGTCACCTGGGACTACCGAACTTATCCGCAACTGGGAAACCTCACGGTGACGAACGGCACGATCACCGGATTCGCCACCGCCCTGCTCGGCGCCAACGATCATGATTTTGTTCTGGACACGCTCTCCCTCACCGACCTTCGCCTGGTGTCGAACGGAAACTGGATGTCCCGATCGGTGCGGCGGCAAGCGCTCGTCGAGGACTCCAGCGTCATCGATTCCGGTTCCGGCGGCGCCCACACCGACGGTGGAATCCTGGTGGCCAGGAATTCGCAGTTCATCCGTTCGGGCATCGCCTCCGGATCAGAATCAGCCAGTTACCTCTATGACAACACGTTCCAGGGCGGCGGGTTCGTGAACGGGGCGATCTCCAACCTGGTCGCCACCGGGAACATGTTCCGCGACTGCGACACCGCGATTAGCATGTATGACTCCTACATGCCGTCACCGACTCAGGTCGACGACAACAAGTTCATCCACTGCCAGGTCGGGATCGACTTCGGGCAGATGAGCGGATCGGTTTCGGTGCAGCGAAACCTTTTCAGCAAGAACACCCAAGCCGGCATGGTCTTCGTCTCCGCGCCATTCGTGGATGCGGACATCGCCGGTAACAGCTTCCTGGACAACGGCGGCGACGGACTCACCGGAACCGTCTGGAATCCGGCCAGCTACGGGGGCCTGGATCCGACCAAGATCTCGTCGGTAGTGCGCGTCACCGGCAACCTGGCCGTCCGCAACGCCGGTCACGGAATCAACGTTGCGATGGTCACGGACGGTGGCACAAACCGGGCCCGCGGCAACGGCATCACCCCTCAGTGCCTCGGGGTGATGTGCACCCGCCCCTGACCAGGGTGCGGGCGGCCAATTCGACCGCCCCAACGGCGCCACCGCGCGCAGCCGCCCATGATCACCGAGCTGACCCTCGGATCGGCTACGGCCGCGACACTTCCGTGGGCCCCCATCGGTGATCATGGGCGGGGTGAGGCTGCTCCCCCGGCCGTTCCGCGGGGCCTAGCGGTGATCATGGGCGGGGTGGGGCTGGCCCCGGCCGTCCATTTGAGTAATCGGCTTAGGTTCAATGCCTCGGCTGCCGATGCTGTCGAGGTGCCGCCGGAGCAAGTTGACAGCGCCAGACAGGCCATTCTGAGCGCACTCGGCGATCTGACCGAAGGCCGGGTCCGGACGGCCGGCGAGCTTCAGGTCGCCGTGAACCTGCTCGAGCTCGCTCCCTATCGCGATGTCGCGGCAGCGGTGGAACCGGCCCGGGTCGCCGCCGAGATCGCCGAGGTCGTGGGCGATGAGCAGCTCCGGGCTCAGATCCAGTTGATCCAGGCCGACCTGCTGTCCCGGCAGAGCAAGGCGGCCGAGGCGGGGCGGCTGCTGTTCGCGACCAGCGCCTGGGCCAAGAATTACGGCATCCCGCACGTCCTCTCCCGCAGCCACTACCTGATGTCGATGTTCTACCGGAAGGTCGGCGATCTGCCGAGCGCCCTGGAACACGCGCTGCATGCCCTGGAGTCCACTCCCCTGGATGCCCTTCCCGAGTTGCGGGCCGAGCACCAGTTGGCCGTGGCCCTGGCCTTCGACGAGTCCGGCAATGCCGAGGAAGCCGCCGTCCGTTATGCCGAGGTCGTGGAGGTCGGACGGCGGATCGGTCACCCCCGGCTGAGCATCAACGCACTGAACAACATGGCCTATGTGTGCTGCGAGGAGAATCGGCCGGCGGACGCCCTGCCGCTGATAGCCCAGATGACGATGATGGCTCAGGAGTACCAGACCCCGCTGCACAGCCGGCACCACGACACCGCGGCCAAGGTCGACCTGATGCTCGGTGCCCCCGAACTGGCCCTGGCCCGGCTGCAGAACCTGATCGGCCCCGCGCCGGTGGATCTGCCGGTCGACGCGTCCTCATTGGCGCAATGCCTGCTCACTGCGGCCGAGGCCCAGCGAGTGATGGAAGATCTGCCGGCGGCCCAGAAGACTCTCAACCGGCTGGGGGTGCTCTGCGACGAGCAGCAACTCGGCGCGCTCAAGGTGCAGATGCGGCTGGAGCAGGCCCAGCTCTACGCGGCCGGGCGGCGGTACCGGAAGGCGTACGAGGAGCATCGGGCCTTCCACGCCGCGAGCGACCAATTGCGTTCGGCCGAGCGGGAGGCGCGGGCGCGGATCCTGCAGGTCACCATGGGCGCGCAGGAAGCCCGCCGGGACAGCGCGCATTTCCGCGAGCTCTCGCTCCGGGATCCGCTGACCGGCCTGCGCAATCGCCGCTTCATCAACGACCACCTGGCCGACCTGCTGGAGCGCTGTGCCCGGCTGGGCGATGTGGTCTCGGTGGCGATGTTCGATCTCGATCACTTCAAACTGATCAACGACACGCTCTCGCACGAGGTCGGCGACACCGTCCTGGTCGCGTTCTCGGCGCTGCTCACCGGGGCCACCGTGAAACCCGCGGTCGCGGCCCGGCTGGGCGGGGAGGAGTTCCTGGTGATCCTGCCCCACACCGCCGAGGCGCAGGCCGGGCGCTGGACCCGGAACACCCTGTCGACGATCAGAACGCACGACTGGTCCCTGATCGCCGACCGGCTCGCAGTAACGGCCAGCGTGGGACTGAGCACCGCCCGGGGAACGGGATGGAGCCGGGAACGGCTGCTCCGGGTCGCCGATCAGAACCTGTACGCGGCCAAGCACACCGGGCGCGACCGCTTCGTCGGGCCGTCCTGAACACTTCGGCCGCAACACTTCGAGTCCTAACACTTCGGGCCGTAACACTTCGGGCCATCCTGAACAATTCGGGCCGTCCTGAACTTTTCTAGCGGCGATAGCGCCCGGCCAGTCGCCAGGGCAACGCCCGAACCGCTCGCAGCGAAACCGGGCGGCGACGGACCGCCGTCCGGAAAGAGATCAAGCGCGCTTTCCGGGCGACGTCCTGAATTATCCCGCCGGGCTCGGGCAGCAGGGACCGTGAATAGGTCAGCCGGGTCTGCAGGTTCTGCCACCGGATCAGCTCGGTGGAGGCGCCTGGATTCGACCGGCCGAGCTTGGCCGTAGCCCCGAGGAACGGGCCGCCGATACTGTCCGAGGGCCCCCGTGGATACTCCTGTCCGGGTACCTGCCGGGAGTATTCGCGGAACCGCGAGATCACCTCGTCGACATACAGCACTTCGCCCATGGCCGCGCCGATCAGGAAGATCCAGTGGTCGTGCCGCCAGGCCGAAGGCAGCGGTGAGGCGATTTCCAGGACCTGACGCCGCAAGGCCAGGTTGTGCCCGATCACCGCCCGGCGGCTCAGCACCGCGCGGAACTGGGCCCGGCCCCGGGCCAGGTTGGTGGCCCGCAGCCGGGCCGGCGTCAGCCCCTCGTTCTGCCGCATCGTCTCGCCGGGCACGTAACCGGTGGCGTCCATCTGCTGGCTGTCCCCCACCGTCACCATCAGCTTGGCGTTGTCCGCGAACGGTGCGGTCAGGCGGCTGACGTGCTGTTCGAGCCAGACGTCGTCCTGATCGGCGAGCAGGACGACGTCGCCGATGGTCGCGGACAGGGCGTAGTCGAAGTTGCGGTGATACCCGGGACGCCCGGGGTTCCGCAGCCAGATCACCGGGAACGGGGCGGTGGCGGCGAAGTCCTTGGCGATCTGCTCGGTCTCGTCGACCGACCCGTCGTCACTGATCACCAGTTCGTCGGGGAGCCGATCCTGACGGCGCAGGCTGGCGAGCTGGGCGGCCAGATAGGGGCCACCGTTGTAGGTAGCCATCGCCACACTGACCTTCACCGGGCTACCTCCACAGGACCAGCCAAACGTAACCCAACGTGTCCGTTCACTTACTCCGAGAGATGAAGCATAGCGACTGCTTCAGCGTTTCCCGGCTTTGTCCGTCGCTGTCATCCACCCCCGGCGACCCTCCAGAAACATACCGATCAGTAGTACGAAAAGGGATTAGGCTCCCCCGGGCCAAATGGACCGAAGCCGAAGTTTCCTGGTGTCCGGGCAACTTAGTGCAGTAACGTTCGGGACACGGAACATGGGTCCGGGGAATGGGCATATGTGCCCATCACGCCTGCCGGCAGAGTCGCCCGCGGGTAGAAGACTGGAATTTGGCGGACCCAGATGACCTGCCGGTCGCCACGGATGTCGAGTCATGGGAGTCGTCCTGTATACCATCGGGCAACCATTACCCGACCCATCAATCAACGTTCAGGCCGCGGAAGCTGTGACCCAGCAGGCGATCGGAACGGATTCTCTGCGCATACTTCACGTCGTCACCCTGGTCGACGACCGTTCCTCGTACGGCGGCCCTTTGACGGTTGCCGTCAATCAGTGCAATGAATTGCGCCGGCGTGGTCATGACGCCCGGATTCTGGCCGGCTGGGCCGGAAAGGGCCGGGCCCCGACCTCGATCGAGGGCGTTCCGGCGCATTTGTTCCGAGTCCGCAGTTTTGTGCCGGGCACCCGCTTCTCCGGCTTGCTGTCGATGAAGATGCTGAACTGGCTCCGCTGCAACGCCAAGACTTTCGACGTCGCCCATCTGCATACCGCGCGCGATCTGGTGCCGTTGTCGGCCGGGCAGTTGCTGCGGTTCTCGAGAGTCAGGTACACCACCCAGACTCACGGCATGGTGCTGCCGGACGGCCGGCGCAGCGCGAAGATCATCGACCGGCTGCTCACCCTCCGGGTGCTGCGGAACGCGGTCGCCCGGTTCGTGCTTACCGACGTCGAGACCGCGGCCCTGGCCGATCTGCTGGGCGCGCATTCGCTGACCATCCAGTTGCCGAACGGGATCACCGTCCAGGAGTCGCCCCGGACGCCGACCCAGCCGCCCGACGTCCTGTTCATGGCCCGCCTGCACCCCCGAAAACACGTACTGGATTTCGCTCTCGCCGCGCTCACCCTGATCAAGGAGGGGCACGACGTCCGATTCAGTGTCGTCGGCCCGGACGAGGGCGACCTTCCCGCGCTGCAGGGGTTCATCGGTCTCAACCCGTTGCTGGACGGCCGGCTCCACTATGAGGGACCGATGGCTCATGGCGATGCGATGCCGAGACTGCGCCGAGCCAGCATGTTCGTGCTGCCGTCGGTAGATGAACCCTTCCCGATGACCCTGCTGGAGGCGCTGGCCGTGGGCACTCCCGCGATCTGTACCACCAGTTGCGGCGTCGCCAAGGATCTCCAGGCCAGCAACGCCGCGATGGTGATCGCGCCGGGCGCCGAACCGCTGGTGGTGGCCCTGCGCCTGCTGATCGAGGATCCAGCCTTGCAGTTGTCCCTCTCCCTGGCCGGGCAGCAGGCCGCCCGGGCCGGGTATTCGATGCACGCCGTGGGCAATCGGCTGCTGGCCGCCTACACCCAGACGGCCAGGGTCGCCAGGTGAATTCGGCGGCCCCGGGCCGGGGCAACCTGTTGTGGGTCACGAACGTCCCGACCCCGTACCGGGCCCCGCTCTGGGCCGCGCTCGGCGAGCAGCACGATCTGACCGTGGCCCTGCTGGCCGACTCCGAACCGAACCGGAGCTGGAGCGTCGACCTCGACCGGGACCGGTATTCGGTCGTTTCGCTGCGGGCCCGCACCCTGGCCACTTCCGGCGACTCCACCATCTACGCGCCTTCGGCCCAGTTGCTGAACCTGATCGCGAAACGCCCCCGGCCCCGGGCGATGGTGCTGGACGGCTGGGAATCGCCCGCGTACCTGACCGCCCACTGGTGGGCCCGGCGGCTCGGCGTCCCGGTGATCGCCTCGTACCGAAGCACCTTGGCCACCCACCGGTACACCTCGGGGCCGGTGTGCGTGCTGCGGCGCTGGTTCTTCCACGGGGCCGACCTGGTGCTCACCGCCGGCCAGGCCTCGACCGAGGCGGTGACGGCGATGGGCGTCCCCCGGGCCCGCATCGTCGAGGGTTTCAACACCGTGGACGTCGAACGCTTCGCCGCCGGAGCCGCGCGCTTCCGGGCCGGCCACCGGGCTCGTCCCGGCCATCATTTTCTCTACGTGGGGCAGTTCATCGCCAGGAAGAATCTTCACGCCATGATCCAGGCTTTCGCCGTGATGCGAGACCCGCAGGACACCCTGACCCTGGTCGGCGGCGGCCCGCTCGAGGGTGAGCTCCGGGCCCTGGGTGAGGCGCTCGGCCTGGGCCCGTCGCTCAGCGTCGTCGGCAATCTGGACGGCGATGATCTCGTCAAAGCCTACGCGGCGGCGAACACCCTGGTGCTGCCCAGCTCTCAGGAGGTGTGGGGCCTGGTGGTGAATGAGGGCCTGGCCGCGGGGTTGCACGCGGTGGTGTCGACCGCCTGCGGAATCACGCCGTCGATCGCCCACATGCCCGGCGTCATTCCGGCCGGGCCGGCCGCCGCGGAGCTCGAGGTCGCGCTGCGCCGCAGCCGCTGTACCTGGACGGGCCCGCTCAGCGAGCATCCGGTCACCCAGCACACCCCACGGGAACTGTCGAACGTGGTCCTCGCGGCCATGGTTCAGGTGACCTCGTGAAACTCCTGTGGATCACGAACATTGCGACGCCGTACACCGTGCCGGTCTGGCGGGAACTCGGAAAGCTCACGGATCTGCACGTCGCCTGCCTGGCCGAGACCGAGGCGAACCGGCGATGGCAAACCTGCATGGACGACGTCCCGTCCACGGTTCTGCACGCCCGGCCGATCCGGGCCGGCGCCGAGCGCACCCTCTACGCCCCCTCGCACCGGCTGGTCTCCCTGTTCCGGCAGCGGCCCGAAGTGGTGGTGCTGGACGGCTGGGAATCCCCGGTGTTCTGGCAGGCCCGGATGCTGGCCCTGATGTTCGGCACCCGGGTGGTGATGAGTTACTGGAGCACCACCCAGACCCATCGCTTCTCCACCGGCCCGATCGCCGCGTTCCGGGGCTGGTTCTTCCGCTCCGCCGACGGCGTGATCACGCCGGGCCCGGCAGCCACCGAGGCGGTGCGGGCGATGGGAGTTCCCGAGGACCGGATCACCACCGGATTCGGAACTGTGGACGTCGAACGCTTCTCGGCCCAGGCCCGCTCGATCCGGGCCCGGCTGGTGAAACGCTCCGGCCACCACTTCCTCTACGTCGGCCAGTTGATCACCCGCAAGAACATCGCCACCCTGCTGCGGGCCTTCGCCTCGATGCGGGCCCCGGCCGACACGCTCAACATCGTCGGCACCGGCCCACTGGACGACTACTTGCAAAGGCTCACCCACCAGCTCGGCCTGGAGCAGAACGTGACCTTCGCGGGCCACCAGGACACCGACCTGCTTATCCAGAGCTACGCCGCCGCCGACACTCTGGTGCTGCCCAGCACCGAAGAAGTGTGGGGCCTGGTCGTTAACGAGGCCCTATCAGCCGGCCTGTCCGTGGTGGTGTCCGACAAATGCGGGGTGAGCCGCTCGGTGGCCACAATGCCGGCGGTCTACGTGACCGATCCCCACGAAGGAAACTTGATGACGGCGCTCGCCCAGGCCCGCCAGGAGGCGCAACGGCCCGACATCACGCACCCGATCCAGCAGCTCACCCCACAAGCCTTGGCCTGCAACCTGGCCAGGACCTTCGCCAGTCAAGAGAGAGCGAGGGCAAGCTAATCGCCTTCTCTCAGGGCGAAGACGGGGCGCGGCGGAAATGATCACAATCTCGATCACTTCTTGAGTATGCCGTACGCCATCCCTTCACCCCCGCACTGCGAACCAAACATCCTGACGCTCAATGAACTGGCGACTGAGCCGGCCCGAACAAGGTCTTCCAAGCAGCCAATCGCAATGATTCGAGTCCAATGCTATGCAGGACTTCCTCACCCGGGGAGAGGAGCGGCGAGATGCAAAACCTTAGCGACCCACCAGCGGGCTCAGTAATGATCGTAAACCCTGGTGTCCAACCCGAACTTCAACGCATGGCCGAAGGACTCGAGCGCACAGGAGACTTGCAGAGCTACGTCACCGCCTTCAGCGTGGGCCGGGATTGGACTCTCCCGAAGTGGGCAGTGATGTTTCCGAACAAGATCGAGAATAAGATCATGAAGCAAGTCTCGCGGAGAATACTGGACATACCAGACGTCCGCATCGATCGCACTTCGATCATTAGCGAAGCCGCGTTCATGGCCTTGCACAAGGGAAACAGATTTTCCGGATTGCAGAACTTTCTCCTCACATTTCGCAATCTGGACTCCCAGCGCTCCGCCTCCCGGAATGTACTCGAATCAACTCAAGTCATCGTGGGGCGGTCGACTTCAGCAATGACAATCTTTCGCGCAGCCAAAGAGCTTGGCGTAACGACTCTTCTTGACTATCCCATCGCTCATCACAATTGGTCAAACAGACAAATCCAACGTGAGATTCAGAGCTTCCCAGAATTTCAGGAGAGCCTGTCCAGCGAAATCATTTCTCCAGAGAATTGCACTGCCCTCGATCAGGAGTTAAGCACTGCCGACCACATTCTCGCGTTTAACGATTTTCATGCCCAGACGTTCATCGAGATGGGTGTCGATCCCAGCAAGATCATGGTTCAGCATCTCGGTGTTGATCTCGAGGTCTTCCACCCGCCAACGTCGCCGCGAGTAGGTGAGCGCCCTTTTCGAGTTCTCTTCGTGGGCCAGTTGACGCAAAGGAAGGGCATCGGATATGCGCTCCGCGCATTCCAGGCAGCCAATATTGAAAATTCCGAACTCATCTTTGTCGGAAGATCTATTGGACGTTCCGCTGACATCTTGAGTCAGGACCCACGCGTGCAATGCATTCCACACGTCGATCGCAGAGATCTCACCAGCCTCTATCACACCGCCGACGTCTTCCTCTTCCCGAGCATCGTGGAAGGTTTTGCTCAAACACCGCTCGAAGCGATGGCCAGTGGCGTGCCAGTGCTCACTTCAGCCAATGCAGTGGGGAATTCGCTCCTTACCGAGGACTACGCGAATTTCCTGGTCGACCCCCGCGACGTTCCCAGAATTTCTGAACTGCTGAGACAGCTCCATCAGAATCCAGGCTTGAGACAGAAACTAGCAGTCAAAGGCATGCACCTGGCACAGGCCTTCGATAACAGAAAAGTCTCTCCCCTGCTTGCGAGAGTTGCGTTATCCGTAGGCAGCCAGCAGAAGCGAAGGGTCTCTGCTAACAGAACCACGCAGTCGCCACCGGCTAAGTCCTGATACGGAAGCCGACACAAACACGCCTGATCAACGAAAGGCACAAACCGCACGAATAAGCACAACATTACCTAATGAAACTGGCCATCACGAGGCACCCTCTTCCACTCCTCAAGAACCAGTTGGTCACCCCCTGCTAATTCGTTGAACCATGGCATCGGAGCAGTAACCTTCGTAGCAACTCCAGCGAAAGCGCCCCACCATGAGAAGGTACTGTTCGACAATACGAGCTCAGACGCATGCATGAGAATTGACAAATCAGTCAAAGGATGACTGCCGGCCGATATGTGCGTTCGTCCACGAAACCTTGGGGCCAAATGTCGTCTACACCAATCGGGATCATCCGAAACAATGACTAATTGCTTATCCTTTGAAAGGCGAGAGATCGCCGTTGCGTAGTAGTCCTCGGAACAAGCACCTATGCGTTCCAAGTTGCGTGCCGATTCAAGGTAGTCCCCACGCCGCACATGAACAGCGGCATAGTCATCGCCAGAAAATTTGTCTACCAGGCCAGCCTGGAAATGGGGCGACCCCTGAATTAGAGACACAAGTCGGCTTCTCAGCTTCCTACGGTAGGGTAACAAAGGCGTTGGTTCCTGAAGATACGATCGTACCCAAAGCGATCGACAAGCAACAATTTGCTCGATCATGTCCGCGGCATCGTGGCTTTCCAGTAATCCACGTCTAGGCGCCCGAACCGGAAGATAGGCAGCCAGTGCAGAAGTGCGCTTCTTCCCAAACGTCCGTTCGGTCATGTCCCAGAGAACCGATACAACACGCGGAGCCGTTATATACGAACGTTCAGGCTCGAGATCTATCAGGTGCGCACTTCTGTTCCCTGGCCGACGATATTTCCGAGCGTCGATAACAACCCTCCCGAGGCTTGGAAACTCCTCAAGGATAAGATACGAATAGGCCCACTGAAATAACTGATTTCCGAGGCCTCCTTGAAGCTCTATGAAAACCTCTCTTGTCGAGTGCGTCAGCTCGGTGTCTCTACGCATATGTGCTTCACCTATCAAATATCTGCTAACAATCAGTGACGGCTGAGATCGGCATCGACCATTACCGTTGCCAAGTCAGGCGCGAGGACTTCGGGTCTCCACCCCAGGATCTCCCTCGCCTTAGAAGCATCCCCGATTAGCGAGTCGACCTCGCTGGGGCGAAGGTATCGTTCATCAAAGCGAACATACTTTTGCCATTCTAGGTCCACATGCTCAAAGGCGAACTGCAAGAAATCTCGAACTGTATAGGCGGTGCCTGTGGCCACGACGAAGTCGCTTGGCTCGTCCGCCTGCAGCATGAGCCACATGGCTTCAACGTACTCCTTGGCATATCCCCAGTCTCGCACCGCATCCAGGTTCCCCATGTAAAGATGCTCTTGCTTACCCGCGACGATGGCGGCCACTGCCATCGTAATCTTGCGGGTCACGAAGGTCTCACCCCGCCGTGGAGATTCATGATTGAAGAGAATTCCGTTTGTTGCAAACATTCCGTACGCCTCGCGATAGTTGCGGGTCATCCAGTATGCATAGACCTTCGCCACCCCGTAGGGACTACGCGGCCAAAAAGCGGCCTCCTCGTCTTGCGGTGGCGGCGTAGCGCCAAACATTTCGGAACTACTAGCTTGATAGTACTTGCACTCAAGTCCAATCATTCGGATTGCTTCCAACAGTCGCGTCGACCCGACCCCGGTCGTCAATCCAGTAAACTCAGGCTCGTCGAACGAGACCCGGACATGGCTCTGCGCCGCAAGGTTGTAAACCTCATCGGGCTGTACCTTTTCCAACAAAGTAACAAGGCGCGAGCCATCTGTGAGGTCTCCGAAGTGCAGAAAAAGCCTCGCCGCCGAGTCATGCGAATCCTGATATAGATGATCGATTCTTCCCGTATTGAACTGGGACGATCGACGCATGATTCCATGAACCTCATACCCCTTCTTCAGCAATAGCTCTGCCAAATATGAGCCATCTTGACCCGTGATCCCCGTAATTAGTGCCCTTTTCATGATGAAGCGCCCCAGAGTGTGTAGGTCTGCGTGAGTGTCTGCGTGAGTGTCTCTGACGATCCGTTGAAGAATAGAAGCTGCCCGATGGCCGCTACTCGAAATCTATCTACCCGAGCATGAGCAAAAATCTACACATTCTCGGGCACCGAGCATCTAACCTCACCCCCGCTCGATTCTTCCCTTCGCGCTAGCCACCATTTCGGCTCATGCCTGCAGAGTTCAAAGAAACATGCTCCGGCCGCGACAACATAAGAAATCAACGTGACATATGCGGCGCCCAATGCGCCATAGCGATGCGCCAAAGGATAAAGTAGAATCAACGTGACAATAGCCGCCAAAGTGGCTGCACGCCACTGTGCTCCTGGTCTCCCTAGAGCGATCAATGAAGAACCACACATGTCCACAACCATCGCCGGCACGGACGCTGCGAGAAGAATAGTAAAGATTGGAGCAGCAGTCTTGAAGCTATCTCCGTAGAGCAGCGAAACAATCCACGGGCCAGCCACCACGGATATTGAGGTTATTAGGACCCCGAGAGCCAGCGCACCAAAGAGAGGAAGTGCCATAGGTCGAGCAGATCTCGAGCCCGCAATGCGGCCCTCATAAGTCATGCGTAGGGCCGCTGATATCAAAAGTGGAACTTCACCCAGTCCCGCCGCGACGGCATAAATGCCCAATTGCCTCGCGCCGGCGACAGGAAGCAATACAAGTTGATCGAGCCGAACCAAGACAACAGATGACAGCCCGACGCTCCATGTTGCTAGTCCGAATCGTCTGAGATTGAAATCCAATTCTTCATGATTCTTCTTAATCCCTCTCCATCCAAAAGCCGGAACCAAGAGACAGACAGCCAGCGATGCGATATGCGCAAATGTGGCTAAATCGTGCGTCAACAGGCCGGCAAATGCAAAGACCGCTAGGAAAGCTAACCTCGATACGGATTGGGCCCATCGTTCAATCGCGAGGATCATCGTATTCCCGCTGGCCGTGATCGGTGCACGAAGTAAGTTGCCAGTGAGTATGACCGGGATGCCTAGAATTATCCACCAACTGAAGTGCGCGATGTCGAGCTCTCGCAAAATCACCAAACACATTGCCGTCGCCGTAGCGGAACCCAGATAGGTCCAGATAGCGAGTCCGAAAACTTGCGGATTTACAGCTCCGGATCGCGCGGCTGCAACCATCAGACCGTTCGATAGACCTAAATCGGCAAGGAACGCAGCTAAGCCAAGAACCGCGATCGACGCAGCGAACTGTCCCCGAGCTGCCGGTCCGAGACCCCGAGCCAAGATTGGACTAGCAGCAAATGCCACCAGCGCAGGTCCTGCGACACCGAAGAGAGCCCAGAGAATCTTTCGCTGAAATATCGACTTCAACATCACGAAATCTCGTTCTGAGCTAATGTATCTAGCGGAATAGTTTTAAGCGCTGAGAGGCGAGTCCAGGTTAGATACACGCTGGAGGGGACAGGATTCCTTTCGACGTGTCGCAGAAGTATCAAGCGGAATCCTTCAAGCAATCCGCTCAGCATGGAAATAGTGCCGCCAACTCTAGGACCCAGAGTCAACGTACGCCACAGTGACTTGGACCACAACGTCGCAGCAGCCGCAAGGGGAAGATTTTCCCAGGCAAAGAGGATATCATTTCGTCGTCCGTAGAAATGCATATTGCGCCAGTTTCT
>Ga0265340_10001225_pt1 | contig 14686 bp, 12 predicted proteins | sample 4CB225metaG_FD_202082 | JGI IMG/M metagenome (GOLD analysis project Ga0265340, IMG submission 202082) | Rhizosphere microbial communities from Carex aquatilis grown in University of Washington, Seatle, WA, United States - 4-CB2-25 metaG | ecosystem: Host-associated > Plants > Roots >...
ATAGGAAACGTTCAAGCGAGCGAGGTCCAACGCGGCCTCGGCGGTAACGACGCGTGCCTGCGCCATGTCGGCATTCGCCCGCGCACCTGCGATTTTTGCATCCACTGGATTGCTGCTATCCAAATTGCCGCTCGCTTCGGCCACTCGACTTTGGGCCACACGTTGCGAATCCTGTGCGGATAGCAATTGTGCTTGAGCCGCTGCCACTGATGCGTGCACCGAGTCGTACATCGTTAGCGCGTTGTCTAACTGCTCCTGTGAGACGGCATTGGTGGCAAGTAGCTGTCGCGTGCGCTCCAGATCGAAGCTGGCCTTCCTGTCTTCGGCCTGTGCACGCAACAGTTGGGCCTGAGCATTGGCAATCTGTGCTTTGGCTGAGCTTACCTGTGCCACGCTGGTCGAGACCTGGGCTTTTGCTGTATGCAGCCCGCCGCGCGCAGTCGCTTCAGCCACCTGCACCTGAGCGTCAGCCGCCGCCGCCTGTGCTTTTGCCGCACCGAGTTCGCCTACGGCCTGCTTGAGGCGCGCTTGCCAATCCGCGGGGTCAATCTCGAGTATGACGTCCCCCTTCTTTACCAAGGCATTGTCCTTGACGTTAACGATGCGCACGACTCCGCCCACTCGCACGGAGATGGGCACTACGTCAGCCTCTACCTGTGCATCGTCTGTCGTTTGTCGATTGCGGTTCAACTCGCGAAAAGTGAGATATCCGCCAATACTCAATGCCGCGATGAGACCGAGAACCAGGTAGCGCCGCAATCCCGGGGCGCGCGGGGTGGGTGGGGTGACGGATGGCAAGGCGGCAATGGGCGTTGCTTGCACACTTTGCGGCGATTCTTTGGGCACAGAGACAGGTGCAGACATGATCACTCCATTTCAACGTGAGGCAAAGGTGCTAGGGCGGCCACTTTGGGCGCCCGTAGTAATAGAAGCAGGGGGAGCACGACAATGAATGCCATCGCGCCTACGACAAACAATTTCTCGAACGCCATCATCATGGCCTCGCGGGCAACATTGCCACTGAGCATTCGCAGTGCGAGTTCGCGAGCGGTGCCGCTATCGATGCCTCGCGCCTGAAGTCCGCCTTGGAGCTCAGTTAGCCGGGTCAGTACGACAGGTCGTTCAGCAATGACGTGGGCCGACAGTGTCGAGCGGATCTGAACTCCATAGCGTGAGAGCATGGTGGCAAATATCGCGAGCCCAACCGAGCCGCCTAACTGTCGCATCAATGAAGACAGTCCTGTTGCATCGGGCAGCTGATGGCGCGGAATCGTCGAGAGTACGACGGTCTGCATCGGCACCATGATTAGGCTCATCCCTATACCCTGCAATACGATGGCAGAGACGACGTTAATAGATGTGCTTTGCAGGGTCAGACCGCCGAGCATGTACTGGCCGTAACCCATGCCAATCAGTCCCAGTACGGCCAGCACCCAAGGCGGGAATCGGTTATAGATCCGCCCTACAATCGGCATACACACCAACATCGCTAGCGTACGTGGCATCAGCGCAATGCCCGACTGCGTGGCGGTGAATCCGAGCAATTCCTGCATGAACAGTGGCAACAAGAACATGCCAGACATCATCACCGCGAACATCAAGGCGCTCACGATGGTTCCCGATGCAAAAGTACGGTCCTTGAAGAGTCGGAGGTTGACGGCTGGCACCGGAGCCGTCAGCTCACGGAAGACAAAGGCGACACCGGCAAAAAGTGCCAACATCGACAGCCATACGATGAGCGGCGACTCGAACCAGTCGTCGGCTTGGCCCTCTTCGAGCACGTACTGAATTGCACCGAGTGCCGTCCACAACAGTCCGATCCCAGCCCAGTCCACGTTTTTGCGCTGCTTTATCGCTTGGGCATGCATGGCCGCTTTTAAATCTGCGGGCTCTTCGACGAAACGCCACACCATAAAGAGCCCCACGATACCGACGGGGACATTGATGAAAAAGATCCACGACCAGTGGAAGTTATCGACGATAAAGCCGCCCAAAGTCGGACCCACTGCTGGACCAATCATTACTGCCATCGCAAACAGCGCCATCGCTGTAGCCTGCTCTTTGGGTGGGAATGTCTGCCGTAGGATTGCCTGTTCGGTAGGCTGCAGTGCCCCAGCCCCAAAGCCCTGGAGCGCTCGGAACATCACCAGTGACGTCAGATTCCAGGCGATCCCGCAGAGAGCGGAACCTGCGATGAACAGCACCAGGCACGCCATGTAAACGTTCTTTTGCCCCCACAGTCTCCCGAGAAAGGCTGTCAGCGGCATCACCATGACCGTCGCGATGGCAAATCCAGTCGAGATCCAAGTGATCTCCTGCACCGTGGCACCTACGGCTCCCCGGATCTGTGACAGTGCAACGTTGACAATGGATGTGTCGATCGCACCCATCAAAGTGCCGAACGTGACTGACAGGGCCACGATCCACTTGTTGGTGCGTTGTGTCTGAGGCGCCGGCATAATCATCGGTTACTTTCGCGCCCACCCACGCCGTCGAGAAAAGCGCTCACGATCGCTTTTGGTAGGGCCTCGGTCGCCAGTAGCGACGGAGCCTCTTGTGTCACGGCGAGCGCCGCATGTATCAAGCCCACTAGCAGATGCACCTGCAACCCGTGGAAATCCGGCGCAAGCTCGCCGTCCTGGCGCGCCTTTTCCAATACTGGGTCAATCACGGCAAGAAACCTCTTCCGTGTCTCCGCATGACGAATCATGCGGTGGGGTGTTGCCTGAAGCAGCAGCAGGCGGAGCCGCAACTTCTGCAATGACACGGCGACAATCTCGGCAATGATCGACTCAAGTAGACTTCGAAACGGTTGCGAGCGATCGCGCACAACCGCTTCAAGTCGCTCCAGCAGATTCGCTCGAAGTTTATCCATGAGCGCTTCCACCAGCGCTTGTCGATCAGTGAAATAGTTGTACAGCGTGCCCACTGACACGCCTGCTGCGGTCGCCACGTCTTCGAGCCGCGATTCGAGCCCGCCCTCTGAGAAGACATGCTCGGCCGCATCTAGAATGGTATCCGCGACAACTTCCTTGAGGCGCGCTCTCAGAGTATGTGTGCGTACTCTATTGTCTGAATCAGGATTCAATAAGTATTGAATAGCTTCATTATTCGATATTGCAAGGCATATCTCAGAAATTAGTCCATTGGGCCGAACATCCCGAGGTGCCGGGTGATGCCTTGTAGATTCTAGTGGTCACGTCCACGGGTATGCTGACTACCAGCCATGAGCCCTTTCGGAACCGCGCCGGAACTCTCGCCCGAGTGGTCCCCGGAGTAATGCTCAATCGCCCGCTCTAGTGTTCGAATGCCGACACCGTTATCATGGGGTCATGGCAAAAGAGGGAACTGTCGAATGGGCTAGTCAAATGCTGCGTCTCGGTGCCACCGGCGTAGAACAGTGGAACGAGTGGCGCCAACGACATACAGGCTTTCTGGATTTGAGCGGAATCGATCTTAGCCGAGCCCAACTCTGCGGCGTGAATCTGCGCGGCGTTAAGCTCTGGGATGCGCAATTGGCCGGGGCTGATCTGTCGCGCGCCCAACTCGCAGGAGCCTATCTCAATCGGTCCAATTTGTCAGAAGCACAGTTGAACGAATGCAATCTGGCAGCGACGAATCTGCGTGACGCTGAACTGCGCGCGGCCACTGTGACGGCGGCTAGCTTGCGATACGCCCTGAATCTCACGCAAGCACAGCTGAGTGCTACTTTGGGGGAACCGCAAGATGTTCCGGAAACGCTGCTTTGACTAGTTTGAGGACGCCCGACGCGCCGGGGAGCAAAGTAGGTTTATGACAGAGTTTCTAGTTTCAGAGCGCTGCGTTGAGCGGGTCGTTGCGATCGCCCTTTGCGTTAAACACTGACTTGCTCTTGGACGCAGATTTCTTAGCGGCACGCGGAGTGGACTTCACCGCCGCTAATTTCTTTGGAGCGGCCATGCTCGAAAGGCTATTTGCTACCGGCGTAATCGTCGACTTCTGATTCCCTTGCAACCCGGCGAGCGACTCGGGCTTGCTTGGTGTGGCGCGCTCGGCCGCGGCCGCTACGGGGTGTACAGCAGGTTCCGCAGGCGCAACGACCGGTAGCAGTGCTGCCGCTGATGCGGTGGCGTGTAGTGTGTGCTCGTGAGCTTCTTGGACCAACCACGGCAACCGCACTGGCGCGAGCTCTCCCGCGGACGCGACCAATTGCTCGACTGCCCGTGGTGTACCAAAAGGCGGGCCGCCAAACAGCTGCCGCTCCAGTTCAACGTATTGTCCCTGCTGCATGGAAGCCTGTGCCCACGAAAACAGCACGTCATGTCGCTGCAGCGTTAGCAGCGCAGCAGCGGCAATTGCCAGGCGCAGCAACCAGCGTTCACCAGCTGACTTGGTGGGGGGCGCGGGCGCAGCAATACTCAGCGCCAGCGGCGGAGCCGAGGTGGTCAACGGCATTGGGTGCGCCGGAACCACGCTTTTGGCAATCAACGCTGATGCGGGTGCTGCCTGCGGTTTTGCTACTGGCGCGGGCCGGGTTGGGGCACGTACCGGGGCATCGAGGCCTGCCACCGTGCCCAGGGGCAACCATTGCGTCATGCCCTCTTTCCAAATCGGAGTCTGCTCGTTGATAATGTCGCAGCGGAAATAGTCGTCGAGCTGCTCAAGCGTGAGTTGTTTGACGTTGCCAGGTTCAACTGCTGCGTACCAAGTGTCTTCGTCTGCGTCGTCAGGCTCCTCGCCAATCAGCGTTGAGAGCTGAGCCCAACCGGCCATACCCTGCTGCCAAACGAACGTCTGTCCATCAACCACACCCAGTCGGTAGAAGTCATCGAGCTGGTCCAGGGATACCGTGCGAACATCCCCGGGACCCATGGCCACCTGCCATTTACCCTCGGGTTGCTGCGCTTGGCTGGCTTCAATGAGCGAGCCCACTTGCAGCCACTCCTTCATCCCGGGCTGACAGATATACGTTTCTCGATTGATCACGCCCAAGCGATAGAAATCCCGCAACTGCTCCGCGGAGAGTTCCCTCACTTCTCCGGGACTCATTTGCACGAACCAGTGCGCCTCCTCCGGTCTTGTTGCGAAGCCACTTACTTCGTCGTCAACCGCATCGAGTAGTTCGAGTTCCTCGATCTCTTCAACCCGATAGTGGGCTGGATTGGCGGGCCTACTATTCAACCTCGGATACGAAGACACACGCAAAAAGTACCGGCAACTGCCGGTCGCGACAAGGGGGAGCCACGATTTTTCCCCATTACCACCAAAAGGTCTAACTAGTATGTCTTGCTCTCACTCTTCCGATGCTGGGACCCTTTCCAGCGTTCTTTTTCACTAATCTCAAGGCGATAGCGAGGCCTCCGGTGTGCAACAGGAAACCAATTTTCCCGGTAGGCCGGCAAAGCAGTGGTGATCACTTACTCATTATATTCTCCGACAATTCAACCGGTCACGCGCCCCGAGTGTTAGCCGGCGCGAGCATTTCAAGTCATGCTGGTGTCCAAGCAGCCCAACCGTTCATCATATTCGGGCAGATTCAGACTCCAGAAAACGCAGCCAGTACATCAGAACGGCGGGCTTCGCGGCAAGGCGACGCAGCGGAGTGGTGGTCCTTCGACCATTCCGAAGCGTCATCGGAGGACCATGACGCCGAGCAACTAAGGACCCCTACTCCTAATCGTCATCGAAGGACCATGCGATGAATGCTAAGGCCAACCAGTGAGGTTCGGATGGCAAGCAAAGACTGGCAACGCATGGACAGCATCGACGAGATTGCCTCGATATCGGGCAACCGTGGGCGCGGTTGGCGGATCTTTTCGTTAATCCTGCTGGTGGGGGCAGCGACCTTCGTCGCTGCGTACTATCTGCCGCTGTATCGCGCGCACACCACACTCGTTGACAAGTTTCGAAGTCTCTCGCGTGAGGCAAACACTCAGCACAAGCAGCTAACCGAGACGATTGACACGCTCAAACAAGTGGCGGCCGAGCGCGACCATCTCAGTGAATCGTCGCGCAAAGAGCAAGAAGCCAGCAGTGCACGCGCGTCTCAAGTCGACAGCATCGAGCGAGAACTGCGCACCCAGCTCAAGAAATTCATTGGGCCAGCAAAGCTTGGGATGGAACAACAGAAGGGCAAGCTCGTGTTTACCCTTGCCAGCCCAGCGCTCGTTGCAAAAACCGGGGGCGCGCTTGCAGAAGCGGGCAAATCCGTGATCTGCGTTATTGGTGCTGCGGCAAAGGCAGCGGACCTGGGCATTCAAATTCACGCTGCGGTTGCGGCAATCGACCCCAAAGCCACCGATTGGCAGGTGTCCGCACTGCGGGCGGGAAACGCCGCACAACAGCTGGTTGACAAGTGCGGGGTTGAATCCAAGCGTGTTAAACTGCAGGTGACGCCGGCTTCGCCGAGGGTCGACGCCATGTCCCTCATTATAGAAATAGCGCCTGGCGCGTGAGCTAGCGGGTACTCACGGCGACTTTTCGACCTTCGGACAATTCTGCGCTGGCGACCTGAACGATGCGTTCGTTGCCACCGAGACCGCTGGCAATGTCGATCGTGGGGCCATTGTCACGCTCGATAACCACCGGGACCAGGTGAAGTCGGTTGTCGGGAGACACCGTCGCAACGCGAAGACCTGCCGCATCATTCAGTAATGCGGTGGCTGGGACCTCGTAGATCCCATGCGGCGTCGGCAGATTCAATGACACCTCAGCGTACATTCCCGTGAGCAATTCGCCTTTGGGGTTTGGTACTCGAATTTCTGTGTTCATGGTGCGCGTGACCATGTCAAGTGCCCCAGCCGAGCGTGCCACAGTTCCGACGAAAGCTCGCAAAGGATATTCGCGGACGCGAACCGTTGCGGGAACGTCATCGGCAACCGCCAGTGCAAGCCCTTGTGGTACTTGGACGAACACGCGGACAGGATCGGTGGCCGTGACTTTGAAGAGGGGAGTACCATTACCTTCTGTCACCAGCGAACCAATGTCGATACTGCGCGCCGTCACGAGTCCATCAAAGGGTGCGACAACGCGCGCGAATGACTTCAGTTGGGTCAATCGCTGGATGTTGGCTCGCTGGGCATCGATCATCGATTGCGCGACGCTCACGTTGGCTAGGTCAACTGCCGCTTGAGCCCGGCTCTTGTCGAGCTCCTGTTGGGTCGCAATGCCTTCGGGCGCCATGCGCTCGAAACGCTTCAGATCCAGTTTGGAGAATTGACTGTTTGCGCGCGCTTGCAGCAGGCTTGCCTGAGCCTGCGCCAACTGGGCGCGTGCTTGATTGAGCTGTTGGTCGAGCTCCGGCGTATCGATCGCAACCAGTTCTTGACCCGCTTTCACACGGTCTCCAATATCGAAGAACCAGCGACGGACGTAACCGCTTGCGCGCGGGTAAAGCAGTATTTCCTGCAGCGGCTGTACGCTGCCAGGCAAGCTCAGCGCTTGCCGACTCGATTTGAGCTTAGGAGTTAGTACTTGTACGCGAAGCGGCCCGTCTTCCCGCGAGTTAACAGCAGCAGCAAGCTCCCGCTTGGCCTGTTGCCGGGGCAGCCAGCGTGACAGGAACGCTGCGCTGGCGATGGCACTTGCCACCAGCAGCAAAGCAACTGCGCGCCGGGTGCTCAGGAGCGCTGGGCTCGGCAGCTCAAAGCTAAGGTCGTTCAAGGGTGGTGGCTCGCTTTGAGTGGCAGCTACTTGCCGGGCTTGCGCGAGCGCTGAACGCAATTCCTCTTTTGGAGGCAGGATCAATCGGCTCATGAATTCGCGAGCTCCCTGTCGGTAGTGGGTGTTTTGCGACGAAGAATCGAGTACATGACGGGCACGAAGAACAGTGTGGCAAAGGTCGCAACCAGCAGCCCACCGATGACGGCTCTGCCCAATGGGGCATTTTGCTCGCCGCCTTCGCCAAGGCCAATCGACATTGGAAGCATGCCGATGATCATGGCCGTGGCCGTCATCAACACAGGCCGCAGACGCGTCATGCCGGCGGCGAGAGCCGCCTGTTTAGCCTCGCGCCCGCGCTTACGTTGACCGTTGGCAAAAGTGACGACCAAAATGCTGTTTGCAGTTGCGACACCCACGCACATGATGGCGCCCATGAGGGCTGGTACGCTTAGCGTGGTTCCGGTCAAGTAGAGCATCCACGCAATGCCCGCCAATGCTCCGGGCAAGGCCATCAAGATGATGAACGGATCGAGCCACGACTGATAGTTGACGACCATCAACAGGTAAACGAGCACAATCGCAAATACCAGTCCGTAGCCCAAACCAGTAAACGAGGACTTCATGCTCTCTGCCTGGCCCCTGACATAGATCTGGGCTCCGCGCGGCAGGTGAGCTTTCGCGCGCGCAACGATGGTGTCTACCGCGGCCGCCACCGAGCCAAGATCACTGCCGTCAACGCTGGCTTGTACATCGAAGGTTCTGAGCGAATTGTAGTGAGTGATGTTTACCGGTCCACTCGTGCGTGAGAGAGCGGCTACGTTCGAGAGTAGCTGAGGTTGATCATTGTTGGTCACTGATAAAGGGGTGTTCTCGAGTGCCGTGAATGAGTTGTTCATGTATTGGGGTGTTTGAACCGCCACCAGGTATTGAACTCCACGCTTGGGATCGAGCCAGTAACTTGGCTGCACCTGTGTGCTGGAGGCAAACGATACGAGCAGATCATTGGCGACGTCGCGCGCCGTCAGACCCACTTGCTCCGCCATGGACCGATCAACGTCAATGCGCAACTCGGGTTGGCTCGAGACTTGAGCCAAGTGTACGTCAACTGCGCCCGGAACTCGGCGGATCGCACTCAAGAGCCCCTCAGACACGGCATAGGCGGCGTCTTCCTTTCCTGGCGCGGCCACGACTTGCACGTCAAGGGGCGCAGCCAGTCCGAAATTGAGTACTTGGTTCGAAATGTCGGGTGCCAAGAAGAAGAACGTCGAGTCAGGAAATTGCCGGGCCAATGAGCGCCGCAGGCGACGCACGTATAGCTGTGTGGGCGCGTGGTCCTGGTTGAGGGCAATTAGAATCTGACCGTCGGCTGGGGATATCAGCGCGCCCTCGCTGAGCGACAAGTTGAGGCCGCTATAGGGGGTTCCAATATTGTCGATGAGCGTTTGCAGTTCCGCTTTGGGTATGATTTGACGAATCGAATGCTCGATGTCGGCGAAACGAATCTCGCTCTGCTCAATGCGCGTGCCAGGTGGGCCGCGCACGTGTAACTTGATGAGCCCGGCGTCCACGGTGGGAAAAAAGTCTCGCCCGAGCAATGGATAGAGCGCGAGTGACACCCCGACTGCCAAGAGAAACCCGGCGACCACCGGCGCGCGTCGCTCAAGTGCCCACGCCAGCCAACGACCGTAGAATGTGCGCAGATCGTCCAAGCGCCGCTCAAATCCGGACACGAGTCGGCCAAACCCAGTGGGCGCCAGCTGACCGTGCCGCGCGCTATTCGTTGCAAGTAAGTATCGCATCATCGTGGGTACCAAGGTGCGCGAAAGGAAATAGGAGGTGAGCATGGCAAACACAACTGCCAATGCCAACGGCACGAACAACGACTTGGCTGCGCCGACGATGAACACAACGGGCACGAACACTATGCAAATGCAAAGCGTCGAGACGAACGCCGGAACGGCAATCTCGGCCGCCCCGTCGAGAATCGCACGTACTATTGGTTTACCTTGGGCCAAGTTGCGGTGGACGTTTTCGATTTCAACCGTTGCGTCATCGACCAAAATACCTACGGCCAATGCCATTCCCCCAAGCGTCATGACGTTGAGGGTGTAGCCGAGTGAGGCCAACGCGGTTATCGAAACGAGAATAGAAAGTGGGATGGATACGATAACGATCAACGTGCTGCGCCAACTGCCGAGGAATAAGAGTAACATGAGCGCGGTGAGCCCGGCGGCAATCAATGCTTCTTTCACCACGCCGTCGATCGCGGCGCGCACGAACAGTGACTGGTCGAAAATTAGTCGGGCCTTGAGTTCTTTGGTGAGCCTCGCCATTGTCTGAGGCAGCAGCTCGCGTATGTGTCGCGCTATGTCGAGTGTGCTTGCGCGGCCAATTTTTAGTACGGACATCAAGACCGAACGTTTGCCCCCAACATGAACCATATTCGTCTGTGGTGAATAGCCGTCGCGGACGTTGGCCACGTCGCGAACATAAATTGTGGTCCCGCGCACTGATTTCAATGGGAGATTACCGATGTCCGCCAATGCGTCGGGGCTCGAGTTAACCAAAATTGGGTACTCGTTGTCGCCCATTTTGGCGGTACCGGTCGGCAGTATTAGGTTCTGCAGTGAAATGGCCGCAATCACGTCCTTCGGTGACAGGCCCCAGGCAAACAGGCGAGGCGGGTCGATGTCCACCACCACCTGGCGTTGCTTGCCACCATACGGCCAAGGAAGTTGGGCGCCTTGAACCATTGCCAGGTCAGCGCGCACGAAATTGGTTCCGTAGTCGAATAGCTCTTGCTCACTCAGCGTGTCGCTCTCAAGCGCGGTTTGCACAATCGGCACGTTTGACGCGCTATAGCGGATGATGAACGGAGGCGTTGCGCCGGGTGGCATCTGGCGCAGCACCGTTTGGGAGATGGCCGTCACCTGGGCGGTTGCAGCTTCTACGGCCGCGCCTGGTTGAAAGAAGATCTTGATTACCGACAGCCCGGTCAATGTTTGGCTGTCTATGTGCTCGATGTCGTTGACCGTTGTCGTCAGCGCTCGTTCGTAATTCGTAACGATGCGCCGTTCCATCTCCTCAGGGGGCAAGCCCGAGTAGTTCCAGACAACCGAGATCACGGGGATGTCGATGTCTGGAAAAATATCCTTTGGTACTTGTAGGATGGTGGCCACACCGACAATCACGATGAGAAACGCCATCACGACGAAGGTGTAAGGTCGGGCCAGAGCGAGGCGTACAATCCACATGTTTGATCGTCTGATTCATTCGGATACTTGGGGCTGGGAGTCTGGTTTTGTCCACCGCCGTGGTATTCGAAAACCGCCGGCAAGACACCCCAGTACAGCGGAATCGCGGCCCGTAGGTGAGTGACCCCAGCCTGCGATGCTTCGTGCCGCATTACACAATACTCACTTGTGCATCACGAGTTGAGGATTAAGCATGTGCTCGCATTGCAAGGAGGCGAATCATGAAAAATGTCAAATCGGTTCCCGATGGCTATTCGACGGTTACCCCGTTTCTCAATATCAATGGCGCTGCTGAGGCGATTGAGTTCTATAAGCAAGCCTTTGGCGCTGTGGAGCGCCATCGCATGCCGGATCCCAACAACAAGCTGATGCATGCCGAGATCGCCATCGGCGACTCGATAGTAATGCTGGCGGATGCCGTGATGAGCCCAGCCACCCAATCTTCGTGTCATATCTATGTCGATGACGTGGACGCGCTGTGGTCACGCGCCACAAAGGCGGGTGCCGAAGTCATTATGCCGCTCGCTGACATGTTCTGGGGAGATCGCTACGGAGTCGTGGCCGATAGATGGGGCAACCGCTGGTCAATTGCCACACACAAGCAAGACCTGACACCCGACGAGATGCGAAAACGTAGTGAGGAAGCCATGAAGCAGATGCAGCACGCGTGAAGTCTGTTGGCGATTGAGGGGCAGCCGCGATGGCTGGGCGCGGCTGCCAAGACGCGGATAATGGCATTTGGACGCAACTACGGTTTACGATTGTCTTTGCTCAAGCGATAGAAGTAATAGGTGGCCGTGTAATCGATGCGCACAGTGGTCCCCGCGTGAGCGGCGTCGCAACCGCTGGCTGGCGCTAGGCCTCCCTTGGTGGCGAGGCGCTGAATATAGGTAACCTGAGCCATACGACCGCTACCCGCGTGTGAGCTCGCTTGCAGTAGGAGCTCAGGAATGGCAGTCGGATCGGCAGTAAACGACGCAGTCTTGTTCCCGACGACTTTGCTTCCGTCCAGGTATTCCCACGTCGGTCCAGCATAGTGCCGGCCAACGACACCGGCGCGATGGTCGCCAAGTGTTGCTTCTGGCGCCTGGAGAGTCCAAGCAAAGGCCGTTGCCATAGTCTTGCATACATAGATTTGAACCCCTTCGGCATCGAACAAGAACGCGAGACGATTACCCTCTGGCACCGCGAGTGTTGGACTTGGCAGTACCGGAGAGTACTCGGCTGAAAACGCCTCCTGTGTTACCGAATCCAACGCCGAATCGGAGCTAGTCTGTCTGTCCGTGGCTCCGCAAGCGAAGAGAACGGCAGGAGCGAATAGTAGCAATAGCGATGAAAGGACGCCGAAAGGTGCTCGGAGGGCCAGTGCGATTGCCGTTCGAAACATGGTGGTTCCCTGGTATCCTAGTGCCGCCCTTCCAGTTTCGAAGCCCCATGTCGCAACCCACCATCGGGGGTGGGTGGACCATGAAGTGTGCGATCACGCCGCTTTGTCCTGCCGCCAATAGTCCGTGGGGCACTATTGTGAAGCCAGAGTCCCACCAAACCGGGTGGCATGCCCCCGAAAGTCGGTGCCCCAGAAAAAGGTGAGGTTTCGAGCAGGCGCAATCATCACTGCGGCAGCGGATACGCGCGCGAGTAGGTGACCTCGACACCGAGTCGACAGCCAGCTTCGATTCCGCGCAGGAGGCTCGAGCGGCGGGGAAACTGTGCAACAATGGGCGCACCATTGTGAAGCGTGGCTTCGACGCGGACGCGGTCACCGATAGGAAGCACGCGGTTGGCAACCGCCAGTCCCTCATTGTCAACACGGTACAACTTAATGTCGTAGGGACGAATCACCAGACGTACTGCGCCGTCGTCGGGATACGAGTCCACCGGTATATCTAGCGCACCGAGTTTGACGTGACCGTTGCGTACGACGGCGTCGTAGACGTTGACTTCGCCCACGAACCGAGCCACGAATTCAGTGGCGGGGGTATCGAGAATCTCGAGCGGTGTGCCCTGCTGTTCAAGTCGGCCCTTGTTGATGATGAGGACTCGATCGGCAACGCTGAAGGCTTCTTCTTGATCATGCGTTACGAACAGGGTGGTGGCGTGCAGTTCATCGTGCAATCGCCGCAGCCAGCGTCGCAGTTCTTCGCGTACCTTGGCGTCCACGGCTCCGAAGGGTTCATCGAGCAGGAGAACTCTCGGTCTTGGCGCGAGCGCACGCGCGAGGGCAACGCGCTGACATTGTCCGCCTGAAAGTTGATGAGGAAATCGAGATTCCAAACCCACGAGGCCCACCAGACTAAGCAGTTCGTGAACCCGACGTTGTTGTTCGGGACGCGGCACCTTCTGCACCTTGAGGCCAAAGGCGATGTTTTCACTCACCGTCATGTGCTTGAACAGCGCATAGTGCTGGAAAACGAAACCAACTTGGCGTTCGCGCGTGTGGACATGATCGACCCGCTCGCCCCCGAGTTCGACGCTGCCTGCGTCAGCGTCTTGAAGTCCGGCGATGATGCGCAGGATCGTGCTCTTGCCACCGCCTGACGGCCCTAGAAGTGCCAACAACTCGCCGTCCGCGATCTCGAAGCTGACCCCATCGACTGCCGCAAACGCGCCGAAGTGTTTGGTAAGGCCGTTGATGCTGATTGCCATTCTATACTTCCTTGCGCGGGGCCTTGAGCCATTCGAGTATCCCGAGCACAATCATGCTGACCACCGCTAGGACGAGCGCCATGCCGAAAGCTGCGCCCTCCTTGCGCTCTTCGGTTGCCGCGTAGATGAAAGTCGTGGCGGTCTGTGTCTTGCCCGATATGGCTCCACCGAGGACGAGGACTGCGCCAAACTCCCCGAGAGCTCTGGCTAGGGTGAGCGTGACCCCACAAGCTAGGCCGTGCTTGATGTTTGGAAGTGTGATGCTCCAGAATGTCCGCCAAGCTGACGCTCCCAGGGTTACGGCTGCCTCTTCGTCAGTGGTGCCCACTTCAACGAGCACGCCTGCGACCTCGCGCAGTGTAAAAGGCAGCGTGACGAAAAGGGTGGCGATGACGAGCCCCGGAAAGGCAAACGTCACCTTCCAATTTGCGGCCTCGAGTGGAGCCTGTAGCCACCCACCACGGCCGAAGATCAATAGGAACGCTAGCCCGGTCATCACGGGTGAGACGGTGAGCGGAAGATCCACGAGTGAGTCGAACAGCTTACGGCCCCAGAAGCGTTGGCGAACGAGCACGAGTGCCGCAATGATACCGAATACACCATTGACGACGACCGCGATGGCCGCCAGCACTGCAGTTAACCCAAGTGAATGCAAAGCTTCGGGTTGGCCAAGCTCCATGAGTACCGCGCCAAAACCACTTTCCGCGACGCGTACGACAATCGCAGAGATTGGCACCAGGATGAGCAGGCTCAGGTATCCAATGACGGTGACGAACAGGAGGGCTTTCCAGGGAATGCGCATGTTGTTACCTCTAGGTTCGTTTGTATGCGGCAAGGAACCGCTCGAGCCCGCGCACGGCCAGTAGAAGTGCCGAGGCCAGGGCGAGTAACACCAACGAGACCGCGGCTGCAGTGTCAGACGCACCGCTCTCCACTTCACCAAAGATGTAGACCGGGCCCGTGAGGGTTCTGAGCGGAATGTTTCCTGACACAACGACAATTGAGCCAAACTCTGCCAGGGCTCGCGCAAAACTTTGCAAAGTGCCCGTGGCAATGGCTGGCAGCAGCGGCGGTAGCAGGATCTGAAAGTAAATCCGTACGTCACTGGCGCCAAGCGTGTGAGCTGCCTCCTCTTCTGCGGGGTC
>Ga0265340_10001226_pt1 | contig 14684 bp, 12 predicted proteins | sample 4CB225metaG_FD_202082 | JGI IMG/M metagenome (GOLD analysis project Ga0265340, IMG submission 202082) | Rhizosphere microbial communities from Carex aquatilis grown in University of Washington, Seatle, WA, United States - 4-CB2-25 metaG | ecosystem: Host-associated > Plants > Roots >...
GCGAACCGCGCTGACATCCAGCGATATTAATGCCAGGTATGAGGCGTTACATGAGATCTTAAGACTTGAGCCTGTGATCGGCAAGATCAAACGAAAAGTAATTGATCCTGTCGCGATCAACAGTAATGGTGAAGTCCATCATATCCCAGCTGAGGCAAAGATTGAATTCCATGTATTCGATGTCAATGCAGATGGACAAGCTATCAAAGTAGAGCCGGAACGACTCCATCCCCATCGCGACCTGGAAAAAGGGACGTATCGCTCCTTGATAGGATTTGGCTCCGGCCCGCATCGTTGTGCCGGAGAACATCTGGCGATTGCGGAAACCGATGTGTTTCTCCGCAAGTTATTAGCGATCAAGGGTTTACAAATTGAAAAACTTCCAAATATTATCTACAATAAAACAGTGGAAGGTTATGAGATAAACGACTTACAAATCAGGGTGGATTAATTACCTTTTTGTGATGCAGACCCAATCTTCCTGTAAATCGACCGTCAATTGGGTTTGTGATTTTTTGAAGACCCTTCGGTTTTGAAGTGGAAAATGCTCTAAAAGGGGGGAATCGTAACGAGGAACGGCAAATTCAAGGATGATTTGTTGTTCCCTACAGTATCCTTTCAACACTTGTATCTACGATTTGCCTGAATAAGTAAAGTGTATAATTTATAGAGAAGAAGTCAGGAATAAATTGTCCTCCAACCCGAATCCTAAGTTCGACTTAGTCTCTCTGATAACCCAACATGGGCTTGAGCCATTTCTGCAGTCCTCGCACATATTGGTGGGTCTATTAGATTCAACTGGCAGAGTGGAATTGTCGAACCCGGCTTTTGATTCTCTCAAGAAAGTCGTTCCGGAATCAACTACTTTCAGGGAGATCGTTTTACCCGCTGCCCAAAAAGAATTCGATAATATTTTGCTATACGCCCGACGGATGAACAAAATAACCCAGACAAAACTTGAGCTTGGCTTACAAGTACAACCTGGTCTGTTCGATTGCATGTTCATCCCGCTCGAACCCGACCATTTTTTATTCTTTTGTGAACCGGTCTCTGCGTTTGAGGAAGAATTAAGAATAAAAGAATTGGAAGCGAAACTACAAAGTCTAAAAATCACAATAGAAAATAATAAAATTGAGCTGCATGCCGTCATAGCCCAGGCGGATGAAGTATCCCATACCGATACTTTGACCTTCCTGCCCAACCGTAAGTTCATAATCGCAGACCTGCAACGCCAGGTTACATTCTCCGAGCGGTATGATGCCCCCCTAAGTGTATCGATGATAGACCTTGATTTTTTTAAGAAAGTCAACGATGCCCATGGTCATATGTCCGGTGACGAGGTATTAAAGTTTGTTGCTTCGGAATTACGCGACCACATCCGGCAGCCGGATGAGATCGGGCGATTCGGCGGCGAAGAGTTCCTGGTGATTCTGCCAAACAGCAGCCTTAAAGCCGCTTGCGAACAGGCGACCCGCCTGTGTCAGCAAGTACGGTCTACGCCCATTATTTCCGGCGGCAAGGTAGTCCGAATGACGATCAGTATCGGGATTGCACAGTTCCATAACCATCATGAGAACTGGGAAAAATTATTAGATCGCGCCGACCAGGCACTTCTTCAAGCCAAGCAAAATGGACGCGACCAGTGGGCAATTCTGGAGGGATAGTTCGAGAATTTGGAACGTTCAATCCTGCCGTACGTATAATTTAATAGTCATACTCTTAAATTGCAAACCTATTTTCGATAGACCGATATTGTATAAGGTAAGAATATATTATCCTTCAAGGTGCTTAATTCTTATGTGCTTACAGATCTGGATCAAAACAATTGGAAGTTTGAACATTAATCGGAGCCGAAGAGCTCCGATAATTATTTAATTAGGAGAAATCTGATGGCAAAGATAGACAATCTTGTACAAGACTTTCTCGCCCAGAAGAAAATCGCCGTCATCGGTGTTTCGGACACGCGCGAAACCGGCTGTAACTCAAACTATAAAAAATTCAAAGACGCAGGCTATCAAGTCTATGCGGTCAACCCCCACATCTCGACCTATGACGGCGCGCCATGTTACCCGGATTTAAAATCACTGCCAGAGAAGCCGGATGGTGTCTTTATTTTGGCCAATCCGCAGGTGACTGAGCAGATCGTCCGCGAATGTGTGGAATTGGGTATCAAGCGGATCTGGATGCACTGCATGATGGGGACGAAACCCGGGTTGGCAGCAGGTATGACCAGTGTTTCACCGGAAGCGGTCAAGTTATGTCTTGAGAATGGGATCAGTGTCATCCCTGGATCATGTCCTAACCAGTTCCTAAGGCCGGATTTCGGTCATGGAATGATGCGGGGTCTATGGAGGTTATTTGGCTTTATGAATGTGGATGGTGGTCTCTCACGGTGATTCAATTGTAGGTGTTGCTGTTCGGCCATGAGAAAGGAACGGGTTCTTTCGTGCTTGTCTACCGTATAACTCATGATGACAAGGAGTGTTCGCAAGTGTGAACACTCCTTTTTTGCGCCTCGTTTTTCCTTATTTACTGTTTATAATCTACTATAAGTATATCGGTGCCAACCTCACGACAGGAGTTTGATTTAATGCTTCCAGTTTTTGCAACAAACCGTCTTGATCTTTACCTGCTTCAAATCAGCTCGGCCATCTGGCTCATCCCGGAGTTAATCTCTTCTTTAACCCAGAATACAGTCAGTGGTGCTCAGACACGCGATCGCGCGTCGCGGTTTGTATTATTAATCAGTATATTTGTTGTGATCTTTCTTGGTATTCGAGCAGCCTTTAATGCCAGCCAATTCGCCATCCCCGGGGATCGAATGCTGATATTTGATATAGGCATTTTCCTGATATTGGCGGGTGCAGCCTTCCGCTGGTATTCAATTTGGGTTCTCGGGAAATTTTTTACCCGGGTTGTTTCCATCCAGGCAGGACAAACGGTAGTTGAGAAAGGCCCTTATCGTTTCATTCGCCACCCATCTTATAGCGGAGCCATGCTCTCATTTTTAGGGTTTGGTCTGGCTCTCACAAACTGGTTGAGTTTGGCACTGATCATACTTGGAACGGTGATCGGTTATGGTTATCGTGTAAGTGTGGAGGAAAAAGCCCTAGTGGAGGGTCTAGGCCAGCCTTACCGCGATTATATGCAGCATACCAAGCGTTTTATCCCGTTTGTATTCTGATGACTGATTCAATAATTTTGCGAGGGCGAAATGAAAAATAAATTTCCCCTGTATGGCTGGTTCGGACTGGCTCTGGCAATTATTTTCTGGGTAATCAATTGGACCTGGGATGGCGCGCGTACGCAGTGGGGTTTTTTTCCGATGTGGCTGGGTTACTGCCTGACCATGGATGCACTTGTTTTCTGGCGGACAGGAACTTCCCTGCTGACGCGCAGCTGGCGAAAATATGTAGGTCTCTTCCTGGTCTCTGCCCCGGTCTGGTGGATCTTTGAGGCTTTAAACCTCCGCACACAGAATTGGATCTATATTGGGACCGATGCCAACACCACACTTAGTTACACTTTTTGGACGACCTTGAGTTTTTCCACGGTTATCCCGGCGGTATTTGGGAGCACAGAATTCCTTACCAGCTTTGATTTTGTCAGACGCCTCGGGCGCGGACCAGTCATACGCCCTGATAAATTGATCACCATCAGCTTTTTCGTCACAGGTTGGGTTATGCTGGTACTCCTGTTGATCTGGCCTATGATCTTCTTTCCTTTTATCTGGTTGTCACCATATTTCATCCTGGAACCGCTCAACATATGGATGGGCAACCGATCCCTAACGGATTGGACACGGGACGGGGATTGGCGACCGGTCATTTCTCTCTGGTTGGGCGTTTTATTAACGGCGTTCTTTTGGGAAATGTGGAATTTTCATTCCAACCCCAAATGGATCTATCATGTCGCCTGGGGCGGAGGCTTCCACATTTTTGAAATGCCCCTGTTGGGTTATGGCGGTTACCTGCCATTTTCCCTCGAGCTATTTGCGATGTATCACCTGATCGTGGGGCTGTTCGACCATAAAAAGACCGAGTATGTTAAAGTTGTCCCGGATCAGCTCTCCTAAATTTATTGAATACAAGGATTAGTATGCCAGCAAATATAGAGATCAAAGCCCGTGCGCGTAATTTCAGTGCGATCCGTTCGCGGGCCGAGGAGCTATGCGACTCGCCAGTGGAGATCATTCCGCAGGTGGATACATTTTTTCCCACCGACAAAGGGCGACTCAAACTCCGGGAACTCGGCCCGTCGCGGGCCCAGTTGATCTATTATGAACGCCCGGACCAGGACGGACCGAAACGGTCGGATTATCATCTTTTTGAGACGGACGATCCCGTTAATTTGAAAACCACTCTTTCTCTCGCCCTAGGCGAACGAGGTGTCGTCCGGAAGACTCGATATCTTTATCTTGTCGGCCAAACCCGCGTGCATCTCGACGATGTGGAGGGGCTGGGTCAATTCATGGAACTGGAAGTTGTCCTGAATCCTCAACAGTCCGATGCAGAGGGGCAGGCGATTGCCGAAGATTTGATGTACAAACTTGGGATTGAAAAAGGCGACCTTTTAGAAGGGGCCTATATGGATTTAATGGAAAACAAATAGAGCAATAATACCGTGAGAGAGCGTTCTTACCTGACGCGATAACAAGATTCGAAAGGGATCTCATGCCTAAAATTAAAAGTATCAATCATGTTGCGATAGTCGTAGAAGACATGGATCAATCACTTAACTTCTGGCGCGATGCTTTGGGAATCGAGCTGCGTGAAGTGCGCGACGTTCCCGCCGAGAAATCGCAAGTCGCCTTCCTGCCCCTGGACGGTTCGGAAGTGGAATTGGTCAAGCCCACATCGGATGATTCGGGAATTGCAAAGTATCTGGCGAAACGTGGAGAGGGACTGCACCACCTTTGCCTCGAAGTCGATGATATTGAAGGAATGTTGGCTCAGCTGAAGGCGAAGGGCATTCGCCTGATCAATGATGAACCACGCCAGGCCCCTGATGGTAAGCGCTATGCTTTTGTTCATCCCGAATCCACGAGTGGGGTGTTGGTTGAGCTTTATCAGCTTTAACTATATGTTGACTTCGGGTTTGTATATTTTTAATAACAGAATAAGAATCAAGGATTTTGTTAAATATCTGCGGAGATCATTACAACCGTGCCATGTTTGAAAAGATTGAAGTCCTATTAAACGGCGAATGTGGCCTCGATCCACAAAAGCCCATCGTGGTTGGCGTTTCAGGTGGACCGGACAGCCTTTGCCTTATGGATATTCTTCATCAGGCTGGTTATTCAGTCGTAATCGCCCATTTCAATCATAAGCTGCGTCCTGAAGCAGATGTTGAGGCCAGGGCTGTCGAAGAAATTGCCCGAAAATTCAGCGTTCCTTTTGTGGTGGCTAGTGAGGATGTAAATCTTCACGCACAAAACGAAAAACTTTCCATTGAGGAGGCGGCGCGGATCCTTCGTTACAGTTTCCTTTTCGCCCAGGCCCACGATTTTAATGCCCAGGCTGTTGCAGTTGGCCATACTGCTGACGATCAGGTAGAGACCGTATTGATGCATTTCCTGCGCGGGGCCGGTTTGAACGGTCTCAAAGGCATGTCATACCGCGCACAACTTTCGATATTCGATATGGAAATCCCCGTTGTCCGGCCTTTACTGGACACCTGGCGCACAGAGACTGTGGCGTATTGCACATCCCATAATCTCGTTCCTCATTATGATCCCAGCAATGACTTGCCTGTCTTTCTCCGGAACCGCGTGCGGAATACATTGATCCCTACACTTGAAACCTACAATCCACGATTTCGTGAGGCAGTCTGGCGTTCTGCTCAAACGATCTCCTACGATCAGGCTTTGTTGAGTGATGCGCTGGCAGCCTGGTGGAAACAATCCGTCCTCCAACAAACCGAGGATTATGTGAAACTGGATCTGGACTTCCTTTCGAGGCAAACCATAGGCCTCCAAAGGCAATTGGTCCGCCGCGCCGTTGAACGTCTGCTACCTTCACAGGAAATAGTCTATTCTGTCCTTGAGAGCGCCTCGGCTTTTATAGCGGATCCCAGTCAGGTTCGGATAGATTTGATCGGGGGCTTGGTCCTTTTCCGTGAGGCTAACGCGCTTTATTTAGCTCAATCGGAAGCTGAACTGCCGCTTGACCTCTGGCCGCAAATGCCTAAAGGGATGGATTCGATTCAAATTTCGTTGCCTGCTCAAGTGTCCCTCTCCGATAACTGGCAGTTCTCATCTGAAAAATGGGAGCCTGCGGAAACAGCCTGGGAAAGGTCTTCCAATAATGAAGACCGCTTCCGAGTTTGGTTGGATGCAGATAATCTATCAGATAAACTGGAATTACGAATAAGACGTCCCGGTGACCAGTTCGAGCCGCTGGGATTGGAAGGTCATTCACAAAAATTATCGGACTTTTTCACAAATGTAAAATTGCCTCGACGGGCGCGGGCGCGCTGGCCATTGTTATGTTCGGGGGATACGGTTATATGGGTGCCCGGCTATCGCCCCACCGAAAGATTTAAATTGAAGGAGGTCTCGAGTAACATTATTTATTTCTCGCTTACATGTCGAACGGAAAAGACTGAAATATAAAAAAGCCGCTCTCGTAATCAGAGGGCGGCTTCGTTATTAAGTGGCTTCGCTTAGCTGACGCAATTTGAGGTGGATCTCGCGCCACTGGATCTTTGAGATCCCCATTTTCTGACGAACATTATCCGCATCCAACCCTGACTGAAAGTCGCGCAGAACGCAGGTCCAGCGGCACATGTCGAAAGAGAGATGTTTTTTCAATCCCGCTTCGTCGCCCACGTCTTCCAGCAGATATTCAAGCCGGCGCGGCGACCAGGGGAAGAGTTGATCAACGGGCTGGTATTGTTCGAGATATTCCTTGTACACTGCAAGCCAATCCTCAGGAAGATCGAGCTTACGTTCCTTATAGCGGTTGGCAGGGCTGGCGTAACGGATGAACACTTGCGCGCCACCGGGCTTATCAAGATCAATATGGTTGAGATGGATGCCGAGGCATTCGCTCTTCTTAATACCCGTGGAAAGCAGTAGGTATAACAGAGTGAAGGGTCGGGCATCGGGCTTTGGGTCGCGGCGATGACGATCAGCGGCAGCCAGCACCAGGTCCACTTCTGCTTCATCCAAAACCTGCGGCAGCGGGCTGATGGCTGAGCGCTGCAGGACCTTTTCAGCCGGGTCGACCATCAAAACACCGTATTGATTCAGCCAGCGAAAAAGGGATTTGGTCGAGGTTATCCGGCGTGCCAGTGTTTTTGGACTGCAGGGAATATCGCGCTCTTTTTCCATCCATTCAAAAAAGCGATTAAGGTCATTGGTGGTAACCGCACCGATGGTGCGATCCGGAGGCAGAAACTGAGTTAGCAGATGCACATCCGATAGAAAAGCTTTTATGGTATTCGGTGAGCGGCCCTGGTCTAAAAGAAATGACTCCCAGGCTTTGATGGCAGGTGCAAGAGGTGTTTGCGGGGAAATATGAGCTGAATCTTTTGAAGGCATTATCTCTCCTTCGTTATTAGTAAAATAGGTTAATAATCGAGAATATATAGCGCATAGCCTTTGCGTATAGTTTAGCGAAGTTTGTAGTGAATGTCAATCACTCCAATACTTCATACGGATGCTGAGAGGGGAGGAAGAGAATTTAGAAAAAGTGGATGTGCGTGGGTATACCTTCCCATGCATCTACTTTTTCAGATACTTAAAGGGGGGTTGTGACCAGATACCAGATATATATGATGTCAAGCAGGGAAATTAATGCGAAAGATCCTGAGGTTGGAAGCAGGGTTGGTAATCGCTGCCCAGCACCAGCCGATAGCTTGTTGTACTGTGGGGGTCAGGCATTGAAACCACTCTCGCAGAATAAAGCCCAAGACTATTCAGAATGGTGTTACGCACATTGGGATCCTGCGCAGCCGTTGAGTCGATCAGTACTGTATTTCCGTAATCCTTCCGGTCAGCCGCTGAAATATTCGTTTCATAACCTGCGTAGTTGAGTCGACTTGCCGCGAGCGCGTCCCATCCCACGAACGGTGTGCCGTTCTGCACTACAATGGAAACCGTTTGCCTTTTTACCGCCGTGGTAGAGAGGGTTGTTGCTTCAACGAGCAGCTGCTGAAGCGCCGTTTGATTGGGAAGAAGCACATCCGCGCCACCGGGGGTTACCCAGTCTGAGACGTAAGGCGGGCGCAGGTAATAACTCCGGATGTTGGCATTGGTCAATTTTGGTGCATAGAGAGACAACTTGAGCAAGTCTGCCAGACCGAGGTCCGTAGTGATCGTACTGGAAAAGTCACTATAGAATTGGGGAATACGGGTCAGCATATTTGTTTTCAAAGCCTGATTGAAGATGGCACGCAAAACCTCCTGCTGCCGGCGGCCCCGGTCGAAATCGCTGGATTGCAGCCGCGAGCGTGCGTACCATAAAGCCAGCTCGCCATCCATGTGAACAATTCCCGGCTGGACCGTGTAAAGTGACCAGTTATTTTCATTATTCGGGTCATAGCTGGGATCGATGAGATGCCAATCGGTATAAGGACAGGCCACAGGAACATCGACTCCGCCGAGCGTATCCACAATACGTTGGAAACCGCCAAACTCAACCATGGCAGTGTGATCGATGCGGATGCCGAGGTTGTAGGCGATCGTATCGCGCAGTAAACCAGGGCCGCCGTCTTTATAACCATTAAGTTCGCCGCTTTGATAGGCAGTATTAATGCGCTGCATCCCAACACTGGGAATATAGATCCACAAGTCGCGTGGAATGGAAATCATCGAGACTTGCCCCTCTTTGGGCCACAGGATAACCAGCACCATGGTATCAGTTCGGAACGAACCGCCGGGGCGTTTGTCCGAGCCGATCAGGAGAAAATTTACCGACCCATTATTGGAGAGCAGCGGCAAAGGTGCGGGTCCTTCTCCGGATGTGTCTGGCGCCGGCGGTGCTGCTGCGGTTGGGAATAACGAACTAAGATCAATTGTTGGACTGGGCTGCGCCGGAGGAACTTGAGTGGGAGAGGGAGTTGTTGTGGGAAAGAATGGCTCAAGAGTGGGGACTTCTATGTAATATAGCGAAGTGGGTGTCGCTTGCTCAACAAAAGGCGGCTGAAATGGGGTGGGAGTGGGTGAGGCATTTGGCGCAGAAGTGATCAACACGAAAGGAAACTGCTGTACAGGTGTGGGAACCGTGCCACAGGCAGCAAGCAAGATTGTTAGCAGAAAGAACAGCCTGCGCAGGAATGACTTCATGGGATTCTTAATCGCTCTGAAATTAACGCAAACCAATTATTATTTTTATTTGCCCCATCTATGGCGATGTTGTTGTAGGGCTTGGTCCACTTGTAGAAGTTGGGAGAGGCGATGCCGTATAAGGCAACGGAGTTAATGTCAGCGGTTCGGTTGGAAATTCGGTGGGTGTATAAAAAACGGGGATGTAAGTCACGCCGGGCGTGATCGTCGGCACATTGGGTACCCACAATCTTTCACCCGTAAAAATGATGTCCGAATATGATTTGCAGTTGGCGCGTTCGATATTACTTAAGGAAACGCGATATAGCACAGCGATGTGGTAAAGCGTATCACCCTGCTGGACGACATAGCCCCGGATCCAACCAGGAAACGGTCCACAGGGTGTTGTTGTGCTTATTGGGGGAGGAGGTACATAAATATTATACCCAGCCGGCAGGCCCTGGGCGGACAGGCAATTGGCCTGTTCCAATTGTTCAGGACTGATTTGATATCGCGCCGCAAGGCTCGAGAATGATTCGCCAGGCTGAACAGTAATTAATATCCATCCGGAGGGGGGAATGCAATTCACAAGTGCAGAAATCGTTTGGGTCGACGATGGAATAATTATAGGAGTTGTTGTGACCACGACTTGGATCAACGGCGTGGATGTCAATGACGAGGGAGTCAATGACGAGGGAGTCAATGGTTGTGAAATAGCGGTTGGGCTGGGCGTGAGGGTGGGAGACAGGGAATTGTTATTCCCTTCGGCCAGCGCCAATGACAAACCGCCCACGACAAGTACTATGGAGATCAGGGCATATAAGAGACCATTCCCCACCTGGCGAGCAGCCTGCATTATTTGATTTCCTTCCTGGATCGCTGCTCTGTGGATTCTTTTACAACTGGCAGGAGTACATTGAATGTAGCACCCACACCGGCTTCGCTCTCGACCCAAATCCGCCCGTGTTGTGCCTCGGTCAAGGTCTTTGCGATGGAAAGCCCCACACCTGTGTCGCCGACACCCTGAATCAAAACGTTATCGGCGCGGTATAAACGAGTGAATACCCGCGGCAGGTCCTCTTCCGGGATGCCTCCCCCGCTATCGGTGACCTGGATCATGACGAAATCGCGACCCTCTTCGGATGTAGTCCGGACTTTGAGGCGGATGGTGCCTTCAATGGGTGTGGCTGATCCAGCGTTTTGAAGCAGATGAATGAGAATTTGCTGCAATGCTTCGCGATCTGCGTTTACCGAGGCCACCTTTTTTGGAAGCTCGAGATGCATAGAAATATTCTTCTCGCGCACCTGGCTGCTCGTGTACGCCATTGCATTATCGATGATGAGATTGAGATCCATTGCTTCAGATTTGAGGTCCCCCAGGCCCACTTCCAAGGTGTTGAGCTGGATCATGTCGTCGATGAGGTTGCCGATGCGTTCCGTGGAGGCCTTGATGCGTTCTATGAATTTTCGTTGTAACGCCCCAAGAATACCCACCGATTCGCCGAGTAGCAGATCGGTATATCCGATGATTGACGACATTGGCTGTCGGAGCTCTTGAGAAATGGAGGCAATCACCTCCGCTTGTTCATTACTTCGCCGCCCGCTTTCGTTTGCTTTCTCGAGCTTGAGGAGCTTGATATTCGTATCGGCCAATTGAGTTTGCAAACGCGAAACATCCTCATGGGCTGCCTTGAGATCATTTTCATCTGTTTGAGGTTCAGAGAGTTTGCCGTTGCTGCGTACAAGCTCAAGTTCCTGTTGGAGTTGTTGGATCGTCCGCAGCGACTCTTCCTGGGCGACATTCACAGCCGCTAGTTCTTCACTTGCTTGTCCTCGTTCCTTGAGTGCGGCCTCATCCTTCTCAGACTGCAAATTCATCGCTTCGATTTGACGAGATAACTCGTCGTTACGACGTTCCAATTCAGTAACCTGATTATGCGCGGTATCCAACGCCTGCTTGACTTGTTCCCCTTGTTGTTCAAGCTTCGTCACTTTCTGGCTTCGTTGTATGATAGGCACGAGGGAAGCCGCGATGTTCACGAGAAATGCCTGGTCTTCCGCGCTCCACAAGCGATTGGAGTAAGGTGATAACAGGATCACGCCGCCCAGCGGGTCTTTATCGGGTGTAACGATCGGTACGCTGAGCAGATGACCGGGATTGGCCAGTCCGAGTATTTCCCCAAGGCCCTTGATGTCGGACGAAGTGCTCGAAGCCGGCAAGCGGAGCGGCCGACCGCGTTGCAAGGAATTGGTCAACATCGGGATCGAGCCCTTATTCAGGCTGCCACCTTCCAAATTCTCTTCCCGAATCAGGTCGTATCCGCTTGCAAACATCATCTGTTTTTTATTGTCGGTAAGATAGACCAGGAAGCACAAGTCCGCCAGCATGGTCTGTGCGATTGCGCGTGTGATAGCATGACTTACCTTAGGCGCACTCGATTCGGCGGCCAGGGCAAGTAAGGCGTGAAAAGTCTTTGGATCACTTGTGTAGCGCTTCGGTCCAACGGTGTGTCCCTCTTGCTCTGTTGAAGTAGTATTTTCTGTGGTGGTCGAACCGAGGAAACGCTGTGGCAAAGTGAGCAGGATGGGAAAAGCCGTTATATATGCGAGACGGACGATCCCTGAATAATTTCCATTTTCCTGGAAAAACAGGTGCCCGGCATGACCGAGGAAAGCGATCCCCAACATGGCCAGCCCGTTGCCAAATCCGTTTGGGCGACGGAGCAATAGGACCAGGATGCCAATGAAGATTAGGATTAAGGATGCAACTTGCCAGAACAGTTCATCCAAGGTGCCATTGTAAGTAGTGATGGAAGATTGCGGACCCCACGTCAACAAACCAAGTCCTGTAGCAGCGGCAGTAAATAAACTAAGTAGGATGGCAGCTGCATCCGCCGGGCGACTGGGCTCCGGAAATGCCCACAACCAAATAATCCAGATAATGCCAAACAACGTGAAAGCCCGTTCAAGGGGAGGCAGGATTGAGGTAGGGGAAATAAAGCCCTGCCAGCTTAATCCGCTGGAAGCAAAAAGCAGAAGCTGTGCCCCAAGTAAAAGTGCGAGGCCAAGTATCGTTCGGCGGGCCTGGGGAAATTCACTCGAACGCCAGTGGATGAAGGCGGACTGCAGCGCACTGGCGATTGAAAACACCAGCACGAGATAATAAATAAGGCTCCCGGCCGGAGAGGTCAGTAAAGAAAAAATCTGGCTGAAAAGTGCACCCATCCAGAGGCGATTATACTGCGAGTTATTAAAAATATGCCCCGGTGCGCTTCCAGGGGGTGATATACAGGTTTAGTAAAAATTGTTGTTATTGTTCTTTTTAATAGGACAATTGACTCTTGTTTCCTTCCCTGCTAGACTTGTTTTAATGTCAAAGTCGAACTTATCGATCAATCAACATGGCGATCATAACAATGGTCATTTATGGCGCTGGTTGGTGCCAGGGTTGGGTATCAAACGCTGGACGTTCGTAATCCTGGCAGGTATCACAATGTTGGGCTTAGCCCTGGCAAGTATTTTGCTCGACATTTATCGGACGGATACGAATAATTCCACGGTTCTAACATTACTTACGTACGCATCTTTGCGGTTCCTGCCGCGGTTTGAACGTATAGTCATCTTTGTTGGGCTAGGCTTTGGATTGGTAAGCTTCGGACTTTGGAAATTAAATCGTGCCTTACTGCTTCCATTTTTGCGGCCGGGGCAGGCGGTTATCGATCAACTTTCAGACTTTCGCCGGCGGGAGCGTGGGCCGCACGTAGTTGCCATAGGCGGAGGACACGGGTTATCAACCCTGTTGCGCGGACTAAAAACGCAAACTGGCAATATCACTGCCGTGGTGACTGTGGCCGATGACGGGGGTTCGTCAGGACGACTGCGCGAGAGCTTTGGCATCCTGCCGCCGGGCGACATCCGAAACTGCCTGGCTGCCCTGTCCAATGACGAAGCACTGCTCGCCCAACTTTTTCAGTACCGTTTTAGCGGCGCGCCAGATCTGGACGGACATTCATTTGGAAATCTGTTTATCACCGCGCTCACAGATATCACTGGGAGTTTCGAAGAAGCCGTAGCTGAATCAGGACGTGCCTTGTCGGTAGGTGGAAGAGTGCTCCCATCCACCCTGCACCAGGTCCGTCTGGTTGCTGACCTGGTGCTGCCGCATACGGCCAATGAGGTAAGGGTCGCGGGAGAAAGTAAAATCCCTGAAATGTCAGGAAAAGTCCGGAGGGTGTGGCTGGAGCCGAACAACCCGCCTGCCTTTCCGCCCGTCCTGCAAGCCATCCTGAATGCGGACCTAATCGTGATCGGACCAGGCAGCCTTTATACCAGTCTCCTGCCGAACCTTCTCGTCCCCGATCTATTGGCGGCGATCCGTGCCAGTCGGGCGATCAAAGTTTACGTATGCAATATTGCGACACAATCCGGAGAAACAGACCTCTATTCGTGTTATGACCATGTACAGGCGTTGGAAGAACATGTAGGTAAAGACCTGTTTGATGTGGTACTATGTAATGAGAATAATGAGGGGGAGCCAGGTTTGAATTCGCAGTGGGTACTCCTGGATGACAAGAGCAACAGGGATAAGCGTTATTATTATGCCGATCTTACGGAAGACGACCATCCGGGACGGCATGATTCGGCGAAACTTGCTCACGTTCTCATGGATCTTTTTTACGAGCGCACAGGGCCTTTAAGAGCCTAAAATCCCTACTGTAAACGGACGGAACCGGCTTGGTGTGGGGGAGACCCTTTGAATCTTACAGATAGGGTACAAGTTGAGTGACAAATATCAGTAGCCAAATCATTCTACTTGAGTTAGAATTCACAATCAATTTAATTTATTTTCGGAGGTTAACATGACAGTCAAAGTTGGTATCAACGGATTTGGCCGTATTGGCCGTCAGGTCATTAAAGCAATACGCGAAAACCATTCCAAGGAACTTGAGGTTGTCGCATTTAATGACATTGGCGATCTAAAAACCATGGCGCATTTGCTCAAATACGATTCGAATTATGGTCGCTTCCCCGGAACAGTGGAAGTCGCCGAAGATTCCCTCGTGATTGATGGCAAGAAGGTCAAGGCTTTTAAAGAGACCGATCCTTCCGCCATCCCGTGGAGCAGCCTGGGTGTTGACATTGTGATCGAGTCAACCGGTCTATTCACAATTAAAGAAGACGGTGTCAATAAGAAAGGCAAAACCGTCAAAGGCGCAGTCAATCACATCACCAAAGGCGGCGCTAAGAAAGTCATCATTACCTCTCCGGCAGAGGGCGAAGATCTGACAGTAGTGCTCGGCGTCAACGAAGATAAGTATGACCCCAAGCTTCATAACGTTGTATCCAATGCATCCTGCACAACCAATGGTCTGGCTCCCGCTGTGAAGGTAGCCCACGATAAATTCAAGATCGTGCG
>Ga0265340_10001227_pt1 | contig 14683 bp, 12 predicted proteins | sample 4CB225metaG_FD_202082 | JGI IMG/M metagenome (GOLD analysis project Ga0265340, IMG submission 202082) | Rhizosphere microbial communities from Carex aquatilis grown in University of Washington, Seatle, WA, United States - 4-CB2-25 metaG | ecosystem: Host-associated > Plants > Roots >...
GGCGCAGATGAAAGCGCACCGCGCGTTCAAGATACTGAGGTCCATTGCGGTGGTCGTGATAGAAGCAAATGCGGCCCAGGCAATCGTTGAGCTTGCCTTCCAGTTTGCGCCGTTGTGAACCACGAGCGCAGTGTGTGAGCTCGAACGCCCGTTGATACGCATCGCGTGCGTCGAAATACGCGAACCCTTGGTAGCGAGCGTCTCCGGCACGGACTAGATATTCCAACGCTTTCTTTGCGTCCCCGGCCTCGGCAAAGTGGTGGCCCAACTCTGCGGCGGGGTCGCGGTCGTTCAGCGTCGTCTGCGCGAGGATCTGGTCAGCGACACGTTGGTGCAGGTTCTGCCTCTCAACCAGACCCAAGCCTTGGTACAGAACCTCCCGCAACCGTGGGTGATTGATGTTTAGATTGCGATTCTCCAGTTGAATCAATTCCCCGCGCCGTAATTCATCCAGCGCGTCGAAGAACTCCGCATCCGACGTGTTCATCAAAGCGCGACTCAACTGCAGGCTCGTGGCTCGACCCACCACCGCGATAATTCGTGCCAAAACCAAGGCTGGCGGCGACAGTGACGCCAATCGACGCTCGATTGCCTGCGAGAGATCAAGCGGCAATTCGACGCCTTGCAATGAATCGGGTAACACAATCCGCGTGCGTTTTCGCTCGATGAGTCCCTGGGTAGTCAGGGCGCGCAGAATTTCGATTACGAAATACACGTTGCCCGCTGTGGCGCGTTCGAGATCATCAATCAGCGTTGTACTGGGCGCTGCGGGGCCCAGTGCCGCGACGATGAGCTCGGTGATCTGGGCCTGCGTCATGCGGTCGATTTCAAGCAGACGAGCGCTTGCAAGCCAGTGTGCCAATGACTGCGACACGGGCTCGCCGGTGCGATTCGCCGCCACGACCGCGATGTTTCCATACGTGCCGGCGCTGTTGAGCCCTGCCAGCGCATCGACGCTGGCTGCATCCGCCAGGTGAATGTCGTCGATGGCCAGAATCACGCGATTATGCTTGGAGATTCCATCCAAGAAAGCGGCAAACGACTGGTGCAGCGACTGCTGCGCGCTCAACGGGTCCAAAGCAGCTTCGCCCCGTTCGGTAGTCGAGTAATTGCCGGTTGGTAGTAGCGTGCGGCGACCACCCATGCGCGCCAGAACTGCATCGGCACCGGGCAAGTGGGTGAGCGGTGCCAACAGCGCGCGCAAAACCTCGAAAGGTCCGCCTGAAAAGCCGCGGCCGGTAGCCCTGGCCACGACAGCGCCGCGAAGCCACATTTCCAGCAAAATCTCGTCGAGCAATCGCGTCTTGCCCGTGCCCGCTGGCCCCACGATTACAGTCGGAATGGGTGTGCCCGCGAAGGCCCGATTGATGTCTCCGCGCAGTTCCGTCAATTCGCGATTGCGCCCGACCAGTGCGGGGGTGTGCAAATACACGGTTGGGTCTGGTTGGAAATCGATGTCGGCCAGTTCTGCCAGTCGCGAAGCGACTTCCATTGCGCTCGCTGGGCGACTCGCTGGCTCAGGCATTAGTAAGTCACGCACCAGACGTGCGAACTCAGCGGGTACGTCAGGACGAATGGCGCGCAAATCCGGTGGGCGCTCGGTCTTGGTCTTTAGCAGTCGCACGCCCGTCGACGTGTCAAAGGGTAGTCCCCCCGCGGTTATTTCATAAGCCAACACACCGAGCGCGTATAAGTCTCCTTTGGCGCCCGTGGGTGAGCCCAACCACGCTTCGGGAGCCAGATATGCGAACGTGCCCGCAACAGCGCTGCCAACGCGCTCGAAGCGTTCGGTGAGCCCACAGTCCATCAGCTTTACTTCTAGGGGTTCATCGGGGGCGCTGGGTAAGATGCGAACATTGGATGGTTTGACGTCGCGATGGGCATAGCCGCGTACGTGCATGAATCCCAACGCGTCAACGATCGCGAGCAATACGTGGAATACGGACTGCAGCGGAAGGTTGCGCAGGGCCGACAAGTCGACGCCACCCAATAGCTCCATCGTGAAGTAGGAAGCGCCCGTATCGAGTACGCCATAGTCGAACACTTGCACCAGTCTCGGGTGCCGCAGCCGAGACATTGCGTGGAATTCCTGCTGCAGATACAGCCGAACGTGAGGTTCGTCGTCGGCGAGACTTAGTAACTTGAGCGCCACATCGCGACCATGCAGGCTGTCATGCGCACGATATACAACGCTCATGCCGCCCCGTCCGATCTCGGACATGACTCGGTAGCGTCCCCCAATGACCTCATCTGGGGCAACGCGCGGCGGCCGGCTTGTTTGATTCATATCGAGGGCTAGCTAGTTCTCTGCGAACAATACGTTGTCGCTAAAAGTTGAAGGTTTTGGGCTCACTTTGGCGGTCTCGTTTTTTTCAATGCTGTTTGGGCAATGGTGCGCCAAAACACTGGAGCGGTTCGCGATGGTCCTTCGATGACGCCGAGGAATGGTGGTCCTTCTATGACGTCGAAGAATGGTGGTCCTCCGACCATTCCTAAGCGTCATCGAAGGACAACCATTCCTCGGCGTCATTTCCAAGAAAGGCTTGTTACGTTAGCGGGCAGGTCGGGCCCCTACGCACGGCACTTTGTTGAGTAATTCCTGAGACTTTTGCACTTTCCGTAGGAACCGCCCTACTGCTACGGCACAATTCTGTCCACGCATGCGGAGATCGAGCTGCGCCTGACTTTTTGCACGCCAGCTTGACTTCATTCACCTACAGCAACTATAGGCGCCGCTCCCAGGCATTTCCGGAGGGGCATAGACGCACCTCGGACCTACCTCGGACCCACAATGTGCCGCGCAGAGCGCCGGTGGCTCTGGAATTGCGGGATAAAATGGGGGTTTCCAGGGGGCGGTCGGCTCGCACCACCTACCTCCGCTCTCGACAGCAAGCAGCAGCGGCAGCAGGCAGCAGCCGCAGGCAGCAGCGGCAGCGGCAGCGGCAGCAGCAGGCAGCAGCGGCAGCAGGCAGCAGGCAGCAGCAGCAGAAACAGGCCGGTTCAGGGCAAGTGGCATAGCCTGTCCGCAAGTATACGAGAGTGGAATACAACTCTCGGCTGAACACACAAGGCTAGAACGGCCAAACAAGTCTTGGCGCACATTGTACTGTGAATTGTCCGGCTGATGATCAGGAACCGGAAGCCTGAGTCTTTAGCGCAACCTGATGATAACCGTTAACAGGACGAGGCGAGGATGACCTTCAATTTTTCAGCGCACACTAAGGCGGGCGGTGGTCTGCGCAAGCGCATCGGTGTCGTCGTCGACAAATTTGACGTCAAGTATCAGTCGGACTTGGTTCGGTATTTGAGGCTGGCTGCTGAGCAGCGCAGAACGCAATTGGTCGTGTTCCCGGGCGGAATACTGGGTTCGGCGGAGCGCGGCGCGCCACAGCGCAATCTTATCTACGACCTCATTAGCCCCGCATCCGTGGACGGGGTGATCTTGCTTTCGAGCACGCTTTCATCGGTAGTAGGGAGTCAAGGGATGGCGCGGTTGTGCGCTCGCTTTGGGAATCTGCCGCTTTGTAGTATTGGGGACCGAATCGAAGGCGTACCGAGCGTGCTCGTCAACAACGAGCGGGGCGTGCGTGACATGGTTCGGCACCTGATCGTCGACCACGGGTATCGCCGTTTTGCGTTCATTCGGGGCACCCCTGGAAATATCGAGGCCGAATCCCGCTATCGGGCCTTTTGCGACGAGCTTAGGTCGCACGATATTCCCCATGATCCAGCTCAAGCACCGGCGGGCGACTTTCTCATCGATTCCGGTCGTGAAGCAATGAGCCTACTCTTGAATCAGCCGGATTGCGCCCTCGACGCTGTTTTTGCCTGCAACGACTACATGGCCCTGGGCGCGCTCGAGGTGATATCGCAGCGCAGAAGTGCGATGCACCACCCAGTGGCCGTTGTTGGATTCGACAATATCGGCGAAGCGAACGTGAGTGCGCCGCCGCTCAGTACCGTCGAGCAACCACTGTCGCAGATGGCGGAAACCGCAGTGCGCTGCGTACTGGCCCAGCTGCAGGGCGAGAAGCCGCCCAAGGAATACCAAGTGGATACGTGGCTCGTGCTCCGCAGAACGTGCGGTTGTACGAGCATGGGTGCTCGCGACCCTGCCAGCAGTCTCGGTAAACTCACGCTCGAAACAGGCAGCGTCGGGCTCAGATTCATGCGCCGCAAGGAGTGCATCATGGCGGAACTGTCGCGCGCTGCGCGCGGCTACTTTCACGGCGTCAAAAATTGGGAAGACTTGCTATTGTCAGCACTTGTCGATGATTTACGGGGTGTGCCCGGCCAAGCCTTTTCGGCGGCAGTCGAAAGCCTCTTGCAACGGATGTCGAGCGGTGAAGGCGAGCTGTGGCGATTTCACGATGTGATTGCGGTGTTGCGCCAACAGACTTTGGCCCTGCTCGGCGACAATGCATCAGAGCGGGCGCAGGCTGAAGACTTGTTTCAGTGTGCCCGAGTTTTGGCCGGCGAAGCCGTGGTGCGCGTACAGGCGCAGTCGCGGCGGTGGTTCGAGCGTACCGCGCGTGCGCTCAATAACCTGGGCGTGGAATTGAACGAGTGCCAGGATGCAACGACGTTGCGTAAGCGTCTCGGCGAAGAATTGCCTAAGGTAGGAGTAAAGCAGCTCTGCATAGCTCTGAATAACCCTTTGCCTCACGATGGGCGCACCCCGCAGGCTACGGCGTTCTTCAATCTCAACGACCCGAACGCTTCTGCTCAATTCAAGCCCGAATTCTACCCAGCTGCGGATCTCCTGCCCGAGCAGGTTTGGCGGAGTGCACCCGAAGTCAGTTGGGTGGTCTTGCCCTTGTGCTTCGGTCAGGAATCGCTCGGTCTTGCTCTGGTCGACCTAGGGCACGACGACGGCACATTATTCGAATCGCTGCAGCTGCAGGTGAGTGCGCCCCTATGGCGAGTGCTGCGGCGCGCAGTCGACGTACGTAGCTCAGTAATGCCGGTAACTGTCCGTCGGGTGGCTTCCTAAAGGCCCTGAGCATTCATCGCATGGTCCGTCGACCATTCCTCGGCGTCATGGTCCGTCGACCATTCCTCGGCGTCATGGTCCGTCGACCATTCCTCGGCGTCATGGTCCGTCGACCATTCCTCGGCGTCATCGGTCAAACTTCGCACGCAGGGCGTAGTGAACGAGCTTGGCCGGGCGGGCTTCTGAGATGTGATGAATGGTCAAGCCTAAGGCCAGGTGCGGCGCGCGCACTGTCACTGCCTGCTGTGGCGGAAAGCCGCCATTGCGCACTTCCTTCGAATTGCCCCCGATGCAGCTTCGTCATAGCGTCGTTACAGCCTCGTTCGCAACGAGGCTGTAACGACGTAGTATCGAGGCAATATCGAAGAAGCGCCAGCGGCAGCGCGGCAGTCAGCAGCGGCAGCGGGCCGTCGAGTTCATTGCCGAGTTGGACGGCACTTACGAGGCTTCGTTTAGTCTATTCAACCTGAACCAGTCCACGAGCGCCGCGAGAATCTCTCGTGGCTTCTGTGCGTGCAGGTAGTGTCCGGTATCCTTGATTTGGATCACCTTTCCGTGTGGCACGTGAGATAGAAAGAACGCAACGTCGCTATCGCGCACCAGTGCCCCCTTGTCAACGTCGCCATGAACCATAAGCACAGGACAAGTAAGTCGTGCTAGCTGCGCTTGCACATCGAAGTTCTCGAAGAGGTAGCCGTCTAATACCGTCCTGACGACGCCTACGTCGACACACGAGAATGTGTCCGCAAACCAACGCATCTGCGCTTTACCAATGCCAGGTAAGGCTTCCTTAAGTACCTGCTCAGCAGTCCGTTTTCCTTCGATTATGCTGCACACGCCTGCCATGAAGTCACTCGTGGGTTTCGGCCATTTGCTCGACAGAGCCTGCGCCAGTGGCGGATCAAGAAGCACTACCGCTCGAACAAGGTCTTGGAGCTGCGCGGCCGCACCAAGTGCAGCCATGGCGCCACCCGAGTGCCCGAGAAGCACAACTGGCGCACAGATCCGATACTTCACAAAGGCGGCAATATCGGCGGAGTAGTCGATGGCGCGGTAGGACGAGGCACGTCCACTTTTGCCATGTCCACGCATATCGCACGCAAAGACTTGCCACGTTTGCTCAAAGGGATTCATGAGCTGAAGCATGCCTTGCCAACGATTGGGAATCCCATGCAGCACGACCATCGGCGGGCCATTGAGGGTGCTCTTGGCATAATTGACGCGCACAGAATCCGTGTCGAACGATTGTTCTGTAAACATAATTACTCAAAACAGTGAACGAGGCAGGGTCGTCCAGACTAAGGGTTATACTCTATCATTACGGTTCTGCAGGCCACAACGTATTCTCGTAGTCCGCGTCAATCTGCATTTTCCTTCCCCAAAGTGGCGCGGTCACGCCCGTCTAAAGTTCGCCCAGAGCCCGTCGATAGTCAAGACGCGCCCGTCCAATGGCAGCAGCGGCAGTCGGCAGCGGCAGCGGCAGCGGCAACTATGAGTCGAGCCAGACGTCAACCGTTTTGCCACTCTTTTTTCGTTCGGGGCTGGCCGTCGTGAGGTGGGGGGCTTGGGTGCGGTGGGTTTGGGCATAGATCTGTCCTGTTGCTGCTCGACAGCTGGTTGAATTTCAATATTGGGGGATTGCGCGGGCGAGCGAGGGAAGCGACGAGCTGGTATCGATCAACTATTCGCACTCAGGGAATCGGCTTGTTGCGGCCATGGTGATTCCGGTGCCATGGGGGGTCCGAAAAACGGGTGGTGGAGACGCAATCTGCAGCACGAGCTCTGCCGACCTATGCCGACCGCCATGTCGCTGCCCGCGTTCATCCACCGACCGATCATTGCTGCTCTAGCTTTCACGCTCTTGGCGCAGTTTTGGTATCAGGCGGCTTTTGCCGCCGGAGTCTTGGTTTTGCGACGGGGAGTCGCGGTTGAAGCAATTCTTGGTTGCTTTGCTGAAGTTTTCTTGGCGGCTTGTGCAAGGGCCGCGCTCTGTTGCTCGAGGGTTTGAATGGCGCCGCGTAGGCCTCGCACGTTTTGCTTTGCCAGATGCTCGGTGTCGTACACCGTGCCGTCACGCCACATGGCCCACAGCACGCCCACTAGGCGTCGCGCGAGGGCAACGACGGCGATGCGTTTACCTCGGCGCTCAATGAGTTGGGCAGCCCATAGGTACAGCGGGTTACTCTTGTCGCGACTGCGTACGATGGTCCACGCTGCTTGGACCAACAGTGCTCGCAGGTAACTGTTGCCGTGCTTGGAGATAGCGCCCAAGCGCTGTTTGCCTCCCCCGCTGGTATTCTCGTTAGGTACCAGCCCCACGTAGGACTCGACTTGGTGTGCCCGATGAAAGCGTTTGGCGTCATCGACCACAGCCACGAAACAAGCGGCTACCACCGTACCTACACCGGGCGTTGTCGTAAGTAGCGCGACGGTCGGTTCCTGCGCGCACAGTGCATCCAGACGCTCAGTAATGCTCACTACTTGACTGTCGATGAGCTGTATCAACACGAGCATCGGTTCGATGAGCTGGGCGATGTCTGCTGGCAATTGCTGTGCACGGACACGGCTGACAAAGCTACTGGTGTGACAGGTTGGAATCTTCACGCCCTGCTCGCGCACCAAGCCGCGCGCGGTTGTGACCAACTGCGCTCGGTTTTCCACCAGCGTCCGGCGCACCAACAAGACTCGTCGCATCTCGCGTCGTTGTGGAGGCAGCACATGGGCCTTGGGAACTCTGCCGCTCTCCAGTGCTCGGGCCAGGACCTCAGCATCAATACGGTCGGTCTTGCGCCCATGCTGGCCAATGCCCAGTTGCTTGCTCCGCGTGGTGTCAATCACCACCACCTCGTTGCCCCACTGGACCAACAGGTCGTGCACAAACCACGCTTCGCGGCAAGCCTCAATGGCCACTTGGGCGGGAGGTTGGTCCGGTCCGAGCAAGTGCTCTAGCGAGCAGACGTCGCTGACTGTCAAGCGTTGCACGACCTGTCCTTGGGACAGCTCGCAAAAACTGGTCTTCTTGGTTCCTAAATCAAGTGCTACAATTCGCATGGTCATTCTGCCTTGGGCCCCATCCAACTGCGTCACCGAACGCGTCGGGGTGCCGCCAGGATTTACGCCAGACGGCGGCAGGATGGCCCTATTTTGTGCCAGCTTTTGCTCCTCAGCCGGCATAGTTGCGGGCCTCTCCGGTGGCTCAGACCGGCGCCGGGCACGCCGCTTGGCGGTCGGGACGTCCAGTCGATCCCGAGATGCAAGCGCCGTGACGGGCGCCGCGCTCTGAGTCTTCAGTCTTGCTCTGCTCTTGGTGATGGTCGGCATAACGCTAACTGCCTCGCGGCTCGACTCATCCCATCTGCGGCAGCAGCAGCGGCAGCGGCAGCAGCAGCGGCAGCGGCAGCAGCAGCGGCAGCGGCAGCAGCAGCAGCAGCAGCGGCAGCAAGCAGTGGCAGCAAGCAGCGGCAGCAAGCAGTGGCAGCAAACAGCGGCAGCAGCAGTGGCAGCAACCGGATGTGTACGACCGTCACTTCTGGAACGGCGCGAGAACCTCGTCGGGAATGCGACCTGGATACAGTTTGCCATCCACGACAAAGGTGGGTGTGCCTTGTACCTTCAGGCCAAGACCCTCTTCGATGTCGGCCTTGACCGCCTCGGCGCCAGCGGTGTCCAGGCACACCTGCAATTGCTGCAGGTCTAGACCCAGGTTTTGCGCCAGCGATTGCACCGTGATCGGTTCCGATTCGCGCCCATGCTCGAAGAGGTAGTCGTTGGCTTGCCAGAACTTGCCCATCAGTGACGCGCAGGCAGCCATTTTTGCATACTCACACCCATGCGGGTGAAAGGAACGTTGCACTAACGAGTTGCACTGATTGTCGAGCGGGAAATAGCGGTGTACGATTCGAATATCGCGTGGGTTATTGGCGAGCAGCTCGCGCATTTCCGCGTGGGCAGTGGCGCAATGCGGACACTGATAGTCCGCGTATTCGACAATCGTGAGCTTTGGATTGGGCGCACCGATGTAAGGGTGACCCGCGGCGTCAACCCCGTGCTCCAAATGGGCATCAGCACCGGCCCGCGCGCGCTCCGTCAGCCGATACGTTATTGCGGCGGGTCTGCCCCATGCGTTGGGCGTCAGCAGGCGCATGCCAGGAATCAGACCGATACCTACGGCGACGGCGGCCACCAGCCAGGCCCGGTGTAATTTCCACAACTCGCGCACGTCAGCAGTGACGCGGGCAAGCCCAACCCCGCGCAGCATCCTCAAGGCAAGCAACAGCAGGGTAATATCCACCACCCAAGTGGCTAGGCACAGGATACAGAGATTGCGCAGCACGAGGGACAGGACTGCCAACAGGATAGCGGTCAGCGCGCACATTAGTGACAATGCAACGAAGGGCACGACCAGGAATACGCGGCGCAATCGCCAGCCCAAGATGCAGAGCACGAAAATAACGCTGTATGCGAGTAGCCCCCAGAGACTGGTGGGCACTCCCATCAAGACGGCGTAGGCACTCCGTGCGGTCTTGTCACAACTGACATGCTCGCTCAGCGTACAGAAGCTCCGCGTAGCCGGATTTGCGTGCACGCGAAGGTGAATCTGGGTGAGCTCCACCGCTAGACAAATACCCACCGCCGAGACACAAGCCGCGAACATCCATAAGCGGCGCAACGGTTTCTGGGCTACGTCAAAGGACATACTGAACAAGAGCTTGAGTGGAGGTCAGGGCAGCCGGGCACCAGTCTGAGTCACGCCGAAGCCTGATGCAAGCACAGGGGGAGGGACTCGCGGCTGGGCCACGAGGGCACGCAACTCATGGCCCTGCTTTAGACGCGATTGTCTTCCATAGGCTGATGCCGAGTAGGATGAGGATGGCAACCCCGAGCACCTTCACGGATAGCGACCAATGCGAGAACCAGCCCTTTGGACTCGCGCTCGAGTCCACTTCACCGACCGCTACAGTCAACTCTTGCGGATTGAGGCTCGAATCTTGTGCACGGACGCGCCCCGAACTCTTGTAGACTTCAGGGACAGGGACGGGCAGTCCGCGATCTGAGGCGCGCTGTGCCCGCTCGCGCTGAACTTTACGGTCTTTGCGCGACGAACGGGACATTCGCTACTCCTTCAGCGCGTTTGCGCCACCAATGATTTCCATGAGCTCGGTCGTGATCGCTGCTTGGCGGGCGCGATTGTAATGCAGGGTGAGTCGGTCAATCATCTCCGAAGCGCTCTTGGTGGCAGCGTCCATAGCCGTCATCTGAGCACCAAAGAACGAAGCCATTGACTCGTAGAGAGCGCGCAAGATGCTGAGCTCCACATAACTTGGAACCAGCTGCTCGAGCACCGCCGATTTGTTGGGTTCGAAAATGAACTCATTCGAAGCGGTGTCCGCCGAGGGCTCGGCCACCGCAGCGTCTGAGTTCTGCAGTGGAAACAGGGGTTCCACGACCACTCGCTGCGTTACGGCACTCTTGAACTCGTTGTAGATGAGGTAGATCGAATCGACTTCGCCGTGTACGAACGGAAGCAGCAGCGTCTTGGCAATCAGCTCTGCCTGCTCCGGGCCAAGCTTTTCCCAAACCTGAGAAAACACGTGCATCACCGGTGCCTTGCGGCGCGTCAGATATTCGCGCGCCTTGCGACCGACAACGGCCATTTTAACCTGCTTGCCTTGGGAAGTGAGCTCCTTCCAATGCCGCTCGGCAGCACGATTGATATTAGCGTTGAAAGCACCGCAGAGGCCCCGGTCACTCGTAAGCACCAATAGCAGGACGCTCTTCTCTTCGCGGCGAGCAAGCAGCGGATGATCCGGCTCGCCCCCTTGCTCACAACGCTCGGCAGCCGCGCGGGTCACTTCTGCTAGCATCTGACCGGTCTTGACCGCGAAGGGCCGCAAAGCCGTGATGCGTTGCTGGGCCCGGTTCAGACGGGCGCCCGCAACCATCTTCATGGCCCGCGTGATTTTCTGCGTCGACTTGACGCTAGCAATTCGATTGCGAATGGTCTTGAGATTGGCCACGATTTAGACCCGCGAAGCGAGGAATTTGTCGGTGAATTCAGTCAGCGCAGTCTTGAGCTCGGCTTCGATTTCCGCCGTGATCTCCATCTTGTCGCGAATTGACTGCATCAAGCCGGCGTGACTGTCGTCGAACGTTCGGTAGAGCTCCTGCTCGTAGTCGTGCAGGGAGTCAACCGGAAGCTTGTCCACGAACCCGCGCGTACCGGCATAGATGAGAATCACTTGCTTCTCGACCGGCTGCGGCACGTACTGATTCTGCTTGAGCAGTTCAGTGAGACGCACGCCGCGATCGAGCTGCGCGCGAGTCGCGGCATCGAGGTCGCTGGCGAACTGCGCAAAAGCCGCCGTCGAACGATACTGCGCCAGTTCGAGCCGCAAACTGCCGGCCACCTTGCGCATAGCCTTGACCTGCGCGTTGCCACCCACGCGACTCACGGAAATACCCGCGTTGATGGCAGGGCGAATGCCCGAGTAGAACAGATCGCCTTCGAGAAAGATCTGACCGTCGGTAATTGAAATGACGTTGGTCGGGATGTACGCCGACACGTCACCCGCCTGGGTCTCAATCACCGGCAACGCAGTGAGCGAACCACCCGAGTAGGGATCCTGCGCCAACACATGACCAGCACCAAGGACCTTCATCGCCTGCTCGGCTTCTTCGTGGCCCTGGCTGCCGAGGTAGTGTTTACCGTCCACGCCGCGGAACTGCGGATCGCCCGCGGGCACCTGGGTGCCTTCCTTTACGATATACCAACGCTCTGCCATTTTCGCAGCACGTTCGAGTAGACGCGAGTGAACGTAGAACACGTCACCGGGGTAGGCTTCGCGACCCGGCGGACGACGGAGCAAGAGCGACATCTGCCGGTAAGCAACCGCCTGCTTCGAGAGGTCATCATAGATACAGAGCGAATGACGACCGGTATCGCGGAAGTACTCACCCATGGTAACGCCCGCATAAGGGGCGAGATACTGCAGTGGCGCAGCTTCCACGGCGGTTGCGACAACGACTGTCGTGTACTCCATGGCGCCGTGCGCCTGAAGCTTGTCGACCACCTGCGCGACAGTCGATGCCTTCTGCCCGATAGCGACATAGAAGCAGAAGACCCCTTTGCCCTTCTGGTTGATGATCGTATCAACGGCAATCGCGGTCTTGCCCGTTTGGCGGTCGCCAATGATGAGCTCGCGCTGGCCGCGGCCAATCGGGATCATGGCGTCAATGGCCTTGATACCGGTTTGCAGCGCCTCTTTCACGGGCTGGCGGGCAATGATGCCGGGCGCCTTGATCTCGATGTTGCGACGCTGTTTGGTCGCGATCGGGCCTTTGCCGTCGATCGGTTGCCCGAGGCAATTTACGACGCGTCCGACGACTGCTTCGCCCACGGGCACGTCCGCGATGCGACCCGTGCGATTGACGATTGCTCCTTCGCCGATGCTCTGGGCATCGCCGAGCACCGCCACACCCACGTTGTCCTGCTCGAGGTTGAGCACCAACCCAAAGATCGAGCCTGGGAATTCGACGAGCTCACCCGCCATCACGCCCTGAAGACCGTGCACGCGCGCGATTCCATCGCCGCTCGTGAGCACGGTTCCAGTTTCCGTAATCTGCGCTCCACGGTCGAATGACTGGATCTGTTGTTTAATGATCTGGGAGATCTCGTCCAAGCTGAGCTGCATAGCAATTGGCTCCGTGTTTTCTGCGAGTTGGGCGCCTAAGCTCTCAAAGGTGCGGGGGGAAATTAAGAAACATCGAAGTTATAACCGGTAAGGGGGCGTCAGATCCCGTCGGGACGTCGCTCACGTCGGAATCTCGAGCAACTTCTGCTCAATCTCCGCAAATCGACCGCGCAAACTGGCGTCAATTACGTGATCGCCAATGCGAGCCACGACACCGGCCATTAGAGAGGGGTCCTGCTGGCGTTCGACAGCGACCTTGCATCCGGTCAATCTTTCCAGCTCGCGCTTGATGGCTTCGAATTGCGTATCGTTCAACGGCTGGGCGGAAGCCACCGTAGCCTTCACGACGCCCGACTGGTCATCGGCAAGCTGCAACAACCGGTCAGCGATTTCAGCGAGCGCATTGATGCGGCCCCGCGACACCAGTACCCCGAGCGTGTTTTTGGCTAACGCACCAATGGCTAAGCGCTCACCAATGGCATTGACCACATTGATGCGCTTGCCTTCGTCCAGCGTGGGGTCACTCATCACGGAGCGCAGTTCAGCGCTCGAAACATAGACGTCAGCAACCCGACGCAACTGTTGAACTACGCTTTGGACTTGATTGCTCTCAGATGCAAGCTCGAGCACGGCGCGAGCGTAGCGATCAGCGACAGCTGAGGAACTCATGCGCGTCCTCCCAAGCTCTTGTTAGGTAACCCTTTGAGACTACCGATAGCCTCTTCGAACAAACGATCCTGGTCACCGGCGTTCACTTGACGACTGACTTCTTGCGTTGCCAGTGCAAGAGCGGCCGTAACTACATCGCGCCGCAACTGTTCCTTGGCCGATTCGAGCTCGGTTTGGATCAACCGCGCAGCATCGCGCTCCATGCGTAACCGGCGCTCTTCCGCTTCACGCAATACGCGCTCACGCTCGACTTCACTGGCACGTTGCATTTCCGTCTTGATGCGCTCGATTTCCTCGTCAACGTGACTGAGCTTGGACTCGAGCTCCGCTAGGTGTGCTTCAGCCTGTGCCTTGACGTGAGCCGCCTCCTCCATGCCTTGCACCAGACTGGCCTTGCGCTTCTTGAGCGCAATCGGCAGTTGCTTCTTGGCCACCACCACGATCAACCAAACCAGCACCAGCCAGTTGATGAGCGTTGCTAGGAATGGCGCCGGCATGCCTTTGGGGCGAAACAGCAGGCTCGGTTCGGGGTTATCACTCTCAGAGATGAAACCCCAGTACCAGTTGATATCCGAGAAACTGAGGTTCTCTTCCTCTTGGTGGCCCGCCGTAGCGTGCTCCCCGTGACCTTCCGCGGCACCATGCTCCGCTACTGCCTCAGGCGCAACCTCAGCTGCCGGATGCCCAAGAGGATTCACCGCGGGCGCAGCTTGCTCGAGTGCTACCGGGTGGGGCGCCTCGGCTCGTTCACCTTGCGCAAACAACGGGTGAGTGACGCAAAGACCAACAGCAGCGAATGCAACAACTGAGATCAAGCGCCTCATACGACCTCCCGCCCGAGCACTCTGGCACCGATCTCTTTGGCAACCTTTCGGCTGTAGGCATCGAGCTCGCGGCGGATCGTAGCGACTTCGGTTTGAATTTGGCTGCGACCTTGCTCAACGATGCGCGCATTGGCTTGACGTGCCTTTTCCACGATCTCCGCTTCGAGGTGCAAGGTCTCATTGCGCAAACGGTCTCGATCAGCAGCCGCCCCGCGCTTGACCTCATCGAGCTTCGCCTCGTACCGATGCAGCAGCTCTTCAGCCTTTTCTTGCATCGCACGTGCGGCACTGCGTGCGCCCTCGGTACGCCGCTCGCGCTCCTCGAACAGGCGCAGCACCGGCTTGAAGAGCAGCGGCGAAAGCACCAACATGAGGAGCACGAACACGGCCATCTGCACCAAGACCGTGCGATCGATGTCCATCACGACGCCGCCCGACGCGAGGAGCGTGCCTAGTGGCCTCAGGGGTAACCCTTGAATGGCATTGACTGCTGTCACGAATTTGCT
>Ga0265340_10001228_pt1 | contig 14677 bp, 13 predicted proteins | sample 4CB225metaG_FD_202082 | JGI IMG/M metagenome (GOLD analysis project Ga0265340, IMG submission 202082) | Rhizosphere microbial communities from Carex aquatilis grown in University of Washington, Seatle, WA, United States - 4-CB2-25 metaG | ecosystem: Host-associated > Plants > Roots >...
GTGCTCCGCTGGGTCCTTGGGAGCGAACTCGAGGAAGTACTTCGATATCAGGTCGTCGATCTTCGAGGACCTGACCATCCACGCGCCTAGGTCCTCGGTTGCCACCGCCCACCGGTCGCGATGCCGTTCTGCGGCGCGCAGGCCGAGGATCCCCGGCGCCAGGACCGCGACAACGAACGAGCCCACTATCAGGAGAACTCCGAAGATGATTGCTCGAGGCAGGGACACCCTGGCGGCGTGACTGATCGCCAAGATAGCTCCATACCCGCAAGCCGTCGCACCCAGCACGAGGGCCAGCCAATGGGAAGCGCCGATCTCAGGACTCCGAGCGATGCGTTGCAAAGGTTCGGCCGGTTCGGGTTCGAAGAATTTCGGCACCCGATGCCGGCGACCATTACCCATACGGTTGGCCTCGATCTGCCGGCGCCGCTCGTGATCCAGACGATCTTGCAGGCCGCCGCTGAAGAGCGGGGCCAAATGTCGCCCCAACTCCATACGCCGCGCCTCCGGCAAACGTTGGTACCGGGACATCACATTTTCGTACCGATCCCCGTCGTAGCCCCACCGACTCTGGACCTGTGTGGTGAAACACTTCAGCAGGTCTTCGATCAGGTCGGAGGCCTCGGTCCAGTCATCGGAATCGAATCTCGCCGCCATGCTGCGTGCGCTCTCAAGCTTGCTCAGTTCACGCGGGGAAAGATGATCGAAAGGCCGGCCCGCAAGAATGGACAATCGCCAGTAATAGGCGACCTCGGTCGATCGATGACCTCGCGCCTGAGCATCCTCGATCAAACCTGCGGCTTTGATCGACGCCCCGGCCGCCAGATATTCGCAAGCGGCGTCGAACATGTCCTTCGGGGATTCCGAAGCGTACTGGTAATTCGTCGAATTGTCGTGCACCACCTTGCGGACATACGTGCCGACATTTCCGATCTGTTGCCGAACTCGAGCATGGCCCCCGACGGTGTTGGTGGTCTGCTCTCCCGGCGGCACACCCTCCACGGGGTTCCCCCTACAGGCTGCGGGTGGCAGCGATGACAGCGGCCACCTTAACCGCCACACCGGCCACATCCTCGATGAGTCCCTTGAGCCGCTTCAAGGCCAGCAGCAACCGATTTGCGTCGATACCCTCGGATGACGAGAGGTGCACATCTGCAGCTCGGATCTCGTCAGTCGCGGCCTCATAGGTTCCCCGGTCCAACCGCCCGGCCGCCTGCTCCTCAGTCAACTGCCGCCGAATTTCACCCAATTGATGCCGCAGCACGTCCCGACTCGGCGCCAAGACACCGATCTGGATGGCACCACTGACGTGGTCTATCCGGGTGCCGATGCTCCCGATCTGCTCGCCGACCCGGGCGTGCCCCTTGACGATGTTGACGTTATCGGCCGTTACCGACCGCGGAGGCTTTGATGCGCGCCGGCTAGCCCTCAACTGCCCCGCGTCGTTCACCATCGCAACGTTGTTCGCCACCGCATCGGCGTCCTGGTTCGAATGCCCGGGAATGTGGACCCAGGCAACCCCCCGCGTCGCTTTCACCTGGAACTCGCAGAACTGGTACGTGGACGGATCAATCCCCAGGTATCCGTGCCGCACGACTTCCTCGTAGATATGCTCAGAGACCGCCAAGGCCACGGTCGCGGTCTCAGGGGCGGCGGTGAGCGCGGCCCGGAGCGGATCCGCTTCGATCAGTCGGGCCAGCCACTCCAGCGAACCACCGACAACTCGCCCATCGTCCATATGTACGTCACCGGCGTGAAGCGCGGCCCGGACACGCACTGTTCCGAGCGCCCCCGCAGACCGGTTGTGGACGCGCAACCGGTCGGCCAGTTCGGTCATGACCGGATGGATAAGTCGGTATTTCGGCACGTCCCGGGCGATCACCAAGCGCAGTCCGTCACCGAGATCATCCCGGTGGCATTCCTCGCAGGCAACCCCAGCCTGGGCAAGGGCCTCGCGCATGGCGGTGTCAAGGAATCGTCGGATGGCCAGCAGGGCTGGATCACCACGGCGAGACGACTTCTCGATGTCGATCGCGAGCATCGTTCGATACATTGGATTGTTGCCGAGCATGTTGGCACTCCTCACTACGCCGACTATTGAGACCACGCTGCCACGCGACCCGTCCGTCCGTCTGCGTCATTTGCCTCATTAGAGGCAGAGTGGTTCCTATGACCGAAAGCTCTCGGACTGGTCAGGTGACGGATGTGGAGCATTTCTGGGGCTTGCTCGAGCCGATTCAGCAAGAAGTGCTGCGCCGGGCCGGCCGTTGGCATGCGCACCCGGCCGGCAGCGTGCTCATCCGCGAAGGTGACGCAGCGGAGTCAGTCCTCGTACTGCTGTCCGGGCGGGTCAAGGTAGTGGCGGTGGGTCGCAGCGGTCACCAAACTCTGCTGGCTATCCGGGTGCCCGGCGATATCCTCGGCGAACTAGCCGCAGTGGACGACAGGCACCGATCAGCGACCGTGATAGCAGCGGATGCGGTAGAAGTGCTGCGGATCCCAGTCCCGGCTTTCGTCGAAATTCTCAGGGCCCACGGCGCCATCTCCTACTCGCTGCTCCGCGTCGTCAGCACAAAGTTGCGCAGCGCCAACGCCAGGCGCGTCGAGACCGGGGAAACCACGATCGCGCAGCGGGTGTCCACCACGTTGGCTGAACTGGCCGCGGATCACGGGACGATCGTGGCGGGCGAAATCACAATCATGATCCCGCTGAGCCAGGAGGAGTTGGCCATGATGGTCGGTGCATCACGAGAAGCAGTGGTCCGAGCGCTCCGGGAACTGCGGGCGACTGGGCTGATCCGGACCGCGAGGCGCCAGATCACCCTGCTGCGCCCCGACCTTCTGAGTCGCCCGCATACAGACTGAATCCCGAGCAACTGCAGCGATCTCTGCCCCGTGGCGGACGAATTGTGCGCTCTAGGATGCTGGAATGATTGTTGAGCGGGTGGAGACGACCGTCGTGGATGGGCGGGAGAACGAGTTCGAGGCGGCCTTGTGTGAGGTTCGGCAGCGAGTCTTCATGTCCAAGGGGTTCCGGGGCTTTACGGTGGCGCAAGGCGTGGAGCGGTCATCCACCTACCTCATCGAGGTTCTCTGGGAGACCCTGGAGGAACGGGCCGACTTCGAGCGCTCCGGCCGGTTTGCCCGCTGCTGGACGCCCGTTGATCCGTTCCTGGCCACGCCACTGCGAGTGGAGTTCTTCACCCCGCGGCCCAGCCTGAACCTCCAGGGCCCCGGCGTGATCACCGACCTGTCGTGGACTTCCTAGCCCCAAAGCAAATCAGTCTTCACCGAGATAACCCGGCCCTGGCGCAACCGGCAGCAACTGGTTGAACCGGGGCCGGGGGCTGCCCCCCGGATGCCGCTGGTGCTGCCTGGATGGTTCCCCGGCCCACGTACTGATCATGCTGGATTGTCGGACTGGGGCCTTTCCAGTGGGAGGAACGAATTGAGCCTTTCCACGGCGATCAGTGTCGCCTTCGTGGTGATCTTCCCGGCCACCACCGTGATCGCGCTTTACGCCCGTTACCGGGGCCAGGTCAGCTCGGCGCGGACGCGACGCTGATCTCGGTGCTGAGCAATTCGCTGGGCGGGGTGATGTACGGCGTGGCCTTCCTGCGCTCGGGCCGGGTGTGGATGCCGGTTACTCGCCAGTCGCCGCAACGGCGATCAGGCCGCCGGCTCGAATTCCCGCTCCCGGGCAAAGTCCAGCCCGCCGTCGAATTCACCGGCCGGGGCGAATTCTCTCACCTCCGCTCGCTGAACGGCCGGCGTGGGCACGGGCCGGCCGGTGCTGAGGTAGATGCCGGCCAGCAGGGCCAGTGCTCCGGCGGCCTGGACACCACCCATCGGCTCGTTGAAGAGGGTGGCTCCGATCACGGCGGCGACCAGGGTTTCCAGATTCAGGAAGACCCCGGCGACCTGCGGGGCGACGCCGGTCTGACCGTAGGCGAACAGGGTGTACGGAAGGACGGTGGCCAGCGTGGCCAGGGCCGCGGTCGCGAGTAGGGCCGAGGTGGACCATCCGGCCCGACCCGGGGCCGGAATCCCCTCCGTGAACAGGGCGAACGGCGTCACCAGCACGGCGGAGGCCAGGAACTGGGCAGCACTGACCGCGATCACATCCTGACCGGGCAGCAGCCGGGCCTGGACGATGGTGAACCCGGCTCCGATCGCGACCGAGAGCAGTACCAGCGCATCCCCGGTGAACGAGGCGTCGCCGCCACCGGCTCCGGCGACCATCGCGATGCCGGCCAGCGACAAAGCGAAACCGGCCCAGGCCAGAGGACGCACCCGGGCGCGGTCGAACAGCACCGCCAGCCCGGCCACCATCACCGGGACGGCACCGATCAGGAGCGCGGTATGCGTGACGCTGGTCCGGGCCACCCCCATGTTCTGGACGACGATGCAGGCGCCGTAGCCCAGCGCCCCCGAGAAGATCAGCGCGGGCCGGACCTGTCCCCGGATCTTCGGCCGGACCACCACCATCAGGATGGTCCCGGCCACGGTGAACCGGATCACAGTGAGCCACCCGGGGCCGAACCCACCCATAGCGATCTTGCTCAGCGGCACGCTCGTGCCCCACAGCAGTCCGGCGAGGGTGAGCGCGATCAGGGCTTGGTTACGTGCTGTCTTCATTGGCTCTATGTTCCGGATCGAGGCCCCCAGAAGTGGCTTCCTGACGATCTGGCCAACTAATATTTTGCTTCATGCCCATCGAGCTTGATGAAATTGACGTCGCACTGCTCACCCAGCTCCAACAGGACGCCGACCGCACCAACCTGGAGCTCGCCGCCCAGGTCGGCCTGTCCCCGGCGGCGACCCTGCACCGGGTCCGCCGGCTGAAGGAATCGGGCGCGATCCGGATCATCAGCGCGCAGGTCGAGCCGGCCGCTGTCGGCTTCCCGCTCAGCGTCTTCGTCGCCGTCACCACGGCGGGGGTACGGGCGACGCAGCGCTTTGAACAGCAGGTGCAGGCCCTGCCTCAGATCATCGTGGCCGAGATGGTCGCCGGCGAGATGGATTACTGGCTCACCGTGGTCGCCCGCGACATTCAGGACCTTGAGCACGTGCTCACCCGGCTGGCCACTCACGGCGGGCAACGTGTGATCACGTATCTCCGGCTCAAGCAGCTCAAAGCGCCCGTTCCCCTGCCCATAGTGGCCGACCATCTCTCCCGGCAGCACACATCGCAGCGCCACGGTGAAACCAGCTCCCATTAACAAGTCGCTGCCGCCGATACCGTTGGACCGTGTTGAGCAGCGAGAGCATCCTCCCCGGCGACCGCTTCCCCCCGATCACCGACTCCCGGCCGGACGACCTCGGCTGGCCGACTTTGAGCTGGCCACCCAAGTCCGACACCAGGCTGACCGGAACGACGGTCGCACTGACCCCACTTGATCCGGAGCGTGACGCCGACGAGCTGTTCGCAGCGCTCGATCACGACGCGGTGTGGCGGCACGTCATCGGTCGTCCCCGCCGCCAGGCCGATTTCCCCGCCAGTCTGGCCCAGCGTCGGGCCGACGGAATGTTCATCTGGCTGGTCCGGCTGATCCGGCCGCTGGCCGGATTGACCGCTGGAACCGTGGTCGGCACCACGTCTTATCTGGAGATCTCGCTCGACGACGCCCGCCTGGAGATCGGCTCGACCATGTATACGCCGGCGGTCTGGGCCTCCGCCGTCAATCCCGACACCAAGCTGCAACTGCTCAGCTACGCCTTCGACGAGCTCGGCGCGGGGCGCGTACAGCTCAAGACCGACGTTCGCAACACGCGCTCCCAGCAGGCGATCGCCCGGCTCGGTGCGCACTACGAAGGCACCCTGCGCCGGCACAAGCGCCGTCCGGACGGAAGTGTTCGGGATTCGGTTTTGTTCTCCCTGATTGCCGAGGACTGGCCGGCGGCCCGCGGGCGCCTGCTGCTGCGGCTGGACAACAGCGCCTAGGACCCACTGGAGCATCCATGTGCCGCAACATCCGCACCCTGGCCAACTTCGAGCCGCCCGCCACCCCCCAGGAGGTCGAGGCGGCCGCTTTACAATATGTCCGTAAGGTGGCGGGGACGGTTCGCCCGTCCAAGGCCAACGAAGCCAGTTTCGCCCGTGCCGTCGAGGCGATCACGGCCGCGACCAACCGGCTGCTCGACGAACTGGTGACCTCCTCCCCGCCGCGAGATCGCGAGGTGGAGGCTCAGCGGGCCAAGGCCCGCAGTGCCGCCCGCTTCGGATGATTACACTGTTACCGGAATTCCGGGCCGCCTTCGTCGGCTATCTGGATTGGGGGACCAGATTGGCGATGTCCAACTCTCAACCCGGTGCGGACGTCGTCCAGCAGACTCCCGTACCGCGCTGGGGCTGGGCGTGGCGCCTCCGTACTTGCCGTCCGACTGAACCGCCGAACAATGAACCCACCGATCCACTGATCTACTGATCTACTGATCAAACCGCGACCGGACGATATGCACCGCAACACTGCGGCGACCTACCGTCGAGACCTACCGTCGAGACCTACCGTCGAGACCTGCCGTCGAGCGGTGACCGTGCCGACCTCTGGAGACCCGAACCCAGTGAGTGCCGACCCTTCCTCAGCGCCCGTCCGGCTCAACCCCTGGCCGCGGCATCTGCCGGTGACGGTGGGCGCCCTGCGCGCTTCCGGACATCGGCGCCGCAACGTCAAGAGTGAGATCCGCGGGAATCTGCTCGAGCTGATGCGGGCCGGCAAACCCCGTTTTCCCGGCGTCGTCGGCTTCGACGACTCGGTGATACCCGATCTTGAGCGGGCGCTGCTGGCCGGGCACGACCTGGTGCTGCTCGGTGAACGCGGCCAGGGCAAGACCCGGGTGATCCGGACGATTGTCGGTCTGCTCGATGAATGGACGCCGGTGATTGACGGCGCCGAGCTCAACGAGCACCCGTACGACCCGATCACCCCCGCCTCGAAGCGCCGGGTGGCCCAGTTCGGGGACGCCCTCCCGGTGGCCTGGGTGCACCGGAGCGCTCGGTACGCCGAGAAACTGGCCACCCCGGACACCAGCGTGGGCGACCTGATCGGCGATGTCGATCCGATGAAGGTGGCCCAGGGCCGCACCCTGGGCGACCCGGAAACCATTCATTTCGGACTGGTGCCGCGGATGCACCGCGGCATCATCGCGGTCAACGAGTTGCCCGACCTGGCCGAGCGGATCCAGGTCGCCTTGCTGAACGTGCTGGAGGAACGCGACGTCCAGGTCCGCGGCTACGTCCTGCGCCTGCCCCTCGACGTGCTCCTGGTGGCCAGCGCCAACCCTGAGGATTACACCAACCGGGGCCGAATCATCACTCCGCTGAAGGACCGGTTCGGGGCCGAGATCCGCACCCACTACCCGATCGACCTGGACCTGGAGATCGCCCTGGTGAGCCAGGAAGCGCGGCTGGTGGCCGCCGTCCCGGAACATCTTCTGGAGGTGCTGGCCCGGTTCACCCGGGCGGTCCGGGAATCGGCGGCCGTGGACCAGCGCTCAGGTGTCTCGGCCCGGTTCGCGATCGCGGCCGCCGAGACCGTGGCCGCCGCCGCTTTGCGCCGGGCCACCCTCAGCAACGAGGAGACCGCGGTCGCCCGGGTCGGCGATACCGAGGTGATCACCGGCACGCTGCGCGGCAAGGTGGAGTTCGAGGCGGACGGCGAGGGCCGGGAGATCGAGCTGCTCGACCACCTGCTGCGCCGGTCGGTGGCAGAAACCTGGCGTTCCCGGCTGGGCGGCCTCGATCTGGGCGGTTTCGTGGCCCGGGTCGAGGCCAACAACGGCATCGCCACCGGCGAGAGCGTGCCCTCCCGCGAGCTGCTGGGCCAGCTCGGGGCCGTGCCCGGGTTGGCCACCGTGCTGGATCGGCTCGGTTTCGACGACGTGCCGAGTCAGGCCGATGCCGCCTCGGCGATCGAGTTCGTTCTGGAGGGTCTGCATCTCACCCGACGCCTGGCGAAGGACATGCTGGACGACGGGCGGACGGTTTACGGCCGCGAGTAATCGAAAAGTCTTGTGCCCCCGTTAGAGTCTGTCTTGGACCGGTGATTGGACGCCGATCCGGTCCAGATCGCCGGCGCATCACTGAGAGACAATGATGTCGGCAGATAAAGGGTTTCGGCGCTTATCCGGGTTTGTCGGGCCAATCGGTTTTCCTGACCGGTAAGCCCTTTCACCGTCCCGTCCGCCGAAGTTCAGAACCTCTCAGTAGGGATGCGAACGTGAACACTTATCTCAGCGCCGAGCTTCGACGGCTCACGATCGCGATCACCGTGCCGGTGGTGATCCTCATCACCGCGGCGAGCGGATCAGCGACCCCGGGCGGCACATCGGCCACCCCGGTGGCCACCGCAGCGGCCACAACAACGGGCGTGACCATGTTCGACTCACCGGGCCTGCACACTTTCGGCGTGATCGCGGCCGGTGCTCCCGGGTTCGACCTGCCCGGCGACAACGAGATCGGGGCCGTCGACCTGTTTCTCACCGATGGCAGCGTGCAGATCCTCACCGAGCGGAAACTCGGGCTGGTGCAGGAATATCAGAGCAACTTCAACCGCTTCGGCACGGCCGTCGCGGTGGCCGACCTGAACGCCGACGGTTACCCCGATCTGGTCGTCGGGGCCCCGGGCGACCGGCTCGACGGCAGCACTCCCGGACATGTCGACGTGCTGCTCGGCTCGGCCGAGGGAATCACCTCCCAGGGCGCGACGATCCTGGCCTCACCGGCCAAGACCGGCGACGAATTCGGCACCGCCCTGGCCATCAGCGACGGCACCCTGTGGATCGGCGCCCCCGGCACCGACACCAGCGGCACCGGTACAGCAGGCACCGGTACAGCAGGCACCGGTACAGCAGGCACCGGCGCGGTCTACCGGTACTCCATCGACTCCAGCGGTAAGGCCACTGAGCAGGGCATCAGCACCGACGCGAGCCTGGGCAACCCCACCCTTCAGGCCGGCGAACGCTTCGGCGAAGTACTGGCCCCGACCTCCGACGGGGTCATCGTCGGCGTCCCCCAATTCACCATCGGCTCGACCAAGGCCGCCGGCCAGATCGTTCAGCTACACCTGGCCGGCAAAGCGATCACCGCCGAACGCTGGAACCAGAACTCCCCCGGCGTCCCCGGCACCGCCGAAGCCGGCGACCACTTCGGCGCCGCCGTCAGCACCTTCGGCCTCGCGGTCGGTATCCCCGGCGAGGACGTCGGCAAGCTCACCGACGCCGGCTCGGTGCAGAACTTCACCCTCAGCAAGGCCGGGAACCACCTGATTCCGGCGGCGTCCCTGACCCAGGACAGTAAGGGCATCCCCGGTATCGCCGAGGCCGGCGACAAGTTCGGCGCGGCCTTGAGCTACGGGACCTACAACTGTCATGAGGTCTGGTCGGTCGCTATCGGTTCCCCCGGTGAGGACCTCGGAAAAGCCCGTGACGCCGGCTCCGTGACCCTCGTCCCGCGGCCCGATTCTTCCGGCTCGGGCTGCCCGGCGGTGCTCTTGAACCAGGACCACGGGCTGCCCGGGACCGCCGAGACCGGCGACGCGGTCGGACAGACGCTGGGGACTCAGTCGGACTCCCCCGACCTGGAGGAGGACGCGGTGGACGGCCTGCTGATCGGTGCTCCCGGCGAGGACGTCGGAACCGCCAAGTCCGGACGGGACGTCGGCCGGGTGACCCGCTGGTCGTCGCTGGGTGCCCCGCAGACCTTCGGCTTCCAGGGCGGCGACCGGCCGTCCCAGCAGTACGGCGCGGTGCTGGCCACCAAGGCGCTGTAAAGAAGGCATTCTTGGCCGGGCCGACGTACCTTCAGGGAGTGAGTTCTCACCGAAGACGCGATCCCCGGTACCGCTACGGCCCGTGGCGTGGTGGGCCGGATCCGCTGGCCGCGCCCTACGACGTCCGCCAGGCCCTCGACGCGCTCGGCGAGCGGGTTCTGAGCGGCGAGGGGGTCCGCGACGCCCTGCGGGACCTGCTCCGCCGCGGACTGCCCGATTCGCAGGGACGCCGGACCGGCCTGGACGAGCTGCGGGCCCGGGCCGAGCGGATGCGCCGGGAGGCCTCCCGGCGCGGCCGCCTGGACGGTGCGGTCACTCGCACCCGGGCCCAGCTCGATCAGGCCCTGGCCGCCGAACGCGAGCAACTGGCGGGCCAGGAGGGCGATCAGGCCCGGTTCGCCGAGGCTCAGCTCGACGCGCTGCCCCGGTCCACCGCGGCGGCCGTGGGCGAGCTGTCGGAGTACTCCTGGGCCAGCGACGAGGCCCGGCAGATCTACCAGCAGATCCTTGACGGCCTGCGTGAAGACGTCATCGATCAGCAGTTCCGGGGGCTGCGCGATGCCCTGGCCGGGATGGGGCCGGCCGCCGACCCGCGGGAGCGGGACGCCGCCAACGTGGCGATGGGGGAAATGCTGGACGATCTGAACGGCCTGCTGGGCAAGCATGCCCGCGGCGAGGACACTGATGCAGATTTCGAATGGTTCATGGCCAAGCACGGCGAGCTCTTCCCGGAGGGACCGGAGAACGTCGACGACCTGATCGATGCCCTGGCCCGGCGAGCGGCCGCGGCCGAACGCCTGATCGCCTCGCTCACCCGGCAGCAACGGGCCGAACTGCAGGGGCTGATGGCTCAGGCGATGGGTGACGGCGGCCTCTCCGGCCGGATGGCCGAGCTCAGCGACAACCTGCGGGCACTGCGACCCGACCTGGGCTGGGGCCGGACCAGCGAGCGGCAGCGGATGCGCGGTGAGAATCCGCTGGGCTACGGCGAGGCGGCCGGGGCCCTGCAGGAGCTGGCCGATCTGGACGACCTCATCGATCAGCTCGGCCAGGAGCACACCGGGGCCACCCTGGACGACGTCGACGTCGAGGCGGTCAAGCGGGCCCTGGGCGGTGGGGCCGCGGCCGACGTCCAGGCCCTGCAGGAGCTGGAACGGGAGCTGGAGCGGCAGGGCTGGCTGAACCGGGCCGACGGCGTGCTCACGCTCTCGCCGAAGGCCCTCCGCCGGCTCGGCCAGACGGCGTTGCGGCAGGTGTTCGCCCATCTCGGCAGCCGGGGGCGGGGCGAGCACGACGTCCGCGACGCGGGCGCCTCCGGGGAGGCGACCGGGGCCTCGCGACCGTGGGAGTTCGGCGACGAGCAGGCCCTGGACGTGGTCCGGTCGGTGAGTAACGCCGTTCGCCGGGAGGCGATCTCGGGTGGCCGCACCGACGGTCCGGTCCGGATGCTGGCCGAGGATTTCGAGGTGGTGGAGACCGAGCGCCGGGCCAGTGCGGTGGTGGCGCTCTGCGTCGACCTGTCGTACTCAATGATCAGCGAAGGCCGCTGGGGGCCGATGAAGGAAACGGCCCTGGCCCTGGCCCATCTGGTCGCCACCCGGTTCCCGCAGGACTCGCTCCAGATCATCGGCTTCGGCCGGTACGCCACGAAGCTGTCCCTCGAGCAACTGGCCGGAGTGGAACCGGACTACGTGCAGGGCACCAATCTGCAGCAGGCGCTGTCGCTGGCGGCCCGGCACGTGCGCCGGCACCCGGACGCCGAGCCGGTCGTCCTGGTGGTCACCGACGGCGAGCCGACCGCGCACATCACCCCGGACGGAACGGCCTTCTTCGACTACCCGCCGTCCCCGGTGACCGTGAGCGCCACCGTGACCGAGGTGGACGCGCTGACCCGGTACGGAGCAGCGATCAACGTGTTCATGCTCAGTGAGGATCCCGGCTTGCAGAGATTCGTCGATGCGATCGCCCGGCGCAACGGCGGCCGGGTCTTCACCCCAGCCCTGGATCGCCTCGGGCAGTACGTCGTCAGTGACTATCTGAGGTCACGACGCGGTCGCCGCTGACCACAGCGAGTGGCCTTCGAGCGAATCTGACCTCCGATTCACCAATCGTGACCACATCATTGCCATTTTCGGGATGAAAGTTCCTGCCCCGCTGACTTCGGGTCATCTAGGCTCGACGAATCTGGACCAATGGTGCAGGTGAGTTGCCTGCGAGTTACGTGATGTCGTGACTTCGCCGGGACAGATCAGGGCTGAGGAGGCCAGCGCGGTGAGTGGTCTGGACGAGATGCCGCCCAGCGGAACCCGGGGCGAGCATGACTGGGGAAATGGCTTCGGGATTCCCCAGAACCCCGGCGACGACCCCGATGACGACGCCCCTGGCCCCCCGCCGCCGCGGCGGCGCCGGCTCCTGGTCCGGTTGCTCGGCACCCTGGTGGTCCTGGGTCTGATCCTGGCCGGAGGGGGGATCGGGACCGCGCTCTGGCTCCAGCATCACTGGGGCAACAACATCGAGCCGCTCGGCGACCCGTTCAAGTCCCTGCCGGAGCAGAGCCGGCCCAAGGTGGTCGCCCCCGATGCGATGAACATCCTGATGCTCGGCTCGGACAGCCGGATCTCGGCCGGCGATCCCAGCGCCTGGGTACTCGGCGCCCAGCGCACCGACGCGATCATGATCGCGCACATTCCGGCCGACCGTTCCGGAGTGACCATTACCTCCATCCCCCGGGACATCTGGGTCACGATTCCCGGCCACGGCAAGAACAAGATCAACGCCGGCTTCAGCTTCGGTGGCCCGTCGCTGGAGGTGAAGACGATCGAGAACCTGACCGGGGTCCGGATCGATCACGTGGTGATCGTCGACTTCGATGGGTTCAAGGCCATCACCGACAAACTCGGCGGGGTGACGATCAACGTCGCGAAGAGCACCAGCGACATGCGCTCCAGTTTCGCGGCCGGCCCGCAGAAGATGGACGGTGCGACCGCGCTGAACTACGTGCGGCAGCGGCACAACCTTCCCGGCGGGGACTTCGACCGGGTGAAACGGCAGCAGAACTGGATTCGCGCGATCGGGTTGAAGACCCTGAGCAAGGGAACTCTGACCAACCCGATCAAAATGACCGGGGTGCTGAACTCGCTGACCTCGTCGATCTCCGCGGACGACGGTTTCTCGATCGGCAAGATGCGCTCGCTCGCGATCTCGCTGCGCAACCTGCGCGGTTCGGACTTGACCTTCCTGACCGCCCCGGTCGCCGGGACCGGTCGCAGCCCGGACGGCAAGCAGAGCATCGTCAATCTGGCTCCCGCTGCGGATCGGGTGCTCTGGAAGGCCATAGCCGACGACAAACTGGCCGCCTGGGTGGCCGCGCACCAGGGCTCGACCCTGGGCAGCACCGTGCGCTGAACCCGGCTCCCCACCCCCGTGATCAGACCCCGTGATCTGGGAGTCAAGGTTGTGGCTTCGGGTGTCGACATTTGACGAGACCACGCCGAATGCGACTCTGGGGATACTGACATGGCCGAAATTCTTGTCATCGATGATGACCCTGACATTCTTGCGCTTCTTTTCGACACCCTCAGCAACGCCGGGCACGACGTCCGGATCGAGGCCGACGGAGAAGCCGGCCTGGCCGCGGCCCGGAGCCTGCCCCCGGATCTGGTGGTACTGGACTGGATGATGCCGTTACGCAGCGGGCTTGAGGTCTGCACTCATCTGCGTACCGATCGCACCCTGGACGATGTCCCGGTGCTGATGCTGAGCGCGCGGGGCACGGAGGCGGACCTGGAATGGGGATATGCCGCCGGGGTGGACGGCTACATTGTGAAGCCATTCAGCCCGCGGGCCCTGGTCTGGCGGGTCGAATCGATGCTCTCGACCGGCCGTCAGCCGATCATTCTTCCGGTGAAGTAGCACTTCTCGTTCCCGCCCGCCAGCACTTCTCATTCCCCGTGCCGTAGCCCGGGCGGCCGCACTTCTCATTCCGGTGCGGTAGCGCTTCGGATCGGCAGCCGCACGATCATCGTCGTGCCCTGATCCGGCGCGGACACCACCGTGATCTCACCTTGGTGACGATCGACGATCTCCCGGACCACGGCCAGTCCGAGACCGGTGCCCTGGATCGCCCGCCGAACGGTCTCCGCGGTCCGGAAGAACCGGGTGAACAGTTGTGCCTGCTCGCTCTGCGGGATACCCATCCCGGTGTCCTGGACACTGAGTTGCAGGTCGTCCCCGTGGGCTTCGATCCGCACCGTGACCGTGCCCCCGCGGTCGGAGAATTTCACCGCATTCGAAAGCAGGTTCAGCAGAACTCGTTCCAACTGGGTCCGGTCGCCCCGGACGGTCGGCAACTGGTCCGGGATCTGAAGCACCAGCGAGACCTCGGCCTTGTCCATCGCCGGGCCCAGCACCGCGGCCGCGGTGCCGGCCAGCTCGCCGAGGTCGACCCGGCCCTCCAGCCGCGCCGCCGCCCCGGAGTCGACCTTGGAGAGGGTGAGCAGATCCTCGACCAGGGTGAGCAGGCGCCGGCTGTTGCGGTCGATCACCTCGACCATCCGGTGCTGCTCCGGATCGCCGATGCTCATCAACAGCAGCTCGGCATACCCGGAGATACTGGTCAGCGGCGTGCGCAGCTCGTGGCTGACGGTGGCGACGAATTCGCCTTTCAGCCGGTCCAGTTCACGTAGATCCTCTTCTACCTTCTTCTGCCCGGAAATGTCGACGTAGATCGCTCCGACCGCGAACCGGCGGCCGGTTCCGTCCACCACCGGATAGCGGACCACCAGGAAGGTGAGTTCCTCACCGTCAAGAGTGAAGGCCTCTTCACTCTGTACCTTGTCCGCGCCGTCCAGGCAGGCTTGCTCAACCGACGACAGACGACGGCGGTCGATCCGGACCGAGGAGATCGG
>Ga0265340_10001229_pt1 | contig 14674 bp, 16 predicted proteins | sample 4CB225metaG_FD_202082 | JGI IMG/M metagenome (GOLD analysis project Ga0265340, IMG submission 202082) | Rhizosphere microbial communities from Carex aquatilis grown in University of Washington, Seatle, WA, United States - 4-CB2-25 metaG | ecosystem: Host-associated > Plants > Roots >...
CCGAAAGAGGCGATCAAGCTGCGCCTCTCGCCCGACGTGCTTGATCATTTTCGTTCCGGCGGGCCCGGCTGGCAGACCCGCATCAACGATGCGCTCGAGCGGATCGTGAAGCGCGAGAAGCGCGCCGCGACCCGACGCTAGAGCAATTCGAGGAAAAGTGGATTCCACTTTTCCGTCCGGATTTGCGCAAGGCAAAGGAATCGGGAGCAATTCCCGAATTCGGTCGAAATCGGGAGTTGCTCTAGTTTCCTGCCTGCTTGTAGCCGTCGGTGAGCGTGCCCAGAAAGGCGACGATGTCGTCGATATCAGCCTCGGTCAGCGGCGGCTTGTCGCCTAGCTTGCCGCCGAACGGCGGGTCGGTGTTGACGTTGTCCCAGTATTGCCTGGGCAGGTCGTCGTACTTCTCGGCGGCGCCGCTCGCGTCCTTCGGGTACCAGCGGCCGGGATCGGTATCGCGGGTGGCGTAGAAGGCGACGACGTCTCGGAGCGAGTGGAAGAACCCGTTGTGCGCGAACGTCTGGCGAAGCGCGACATTGCGCAGCGACGGCGTGCGAAAGATCCCGCAATATTCCGCGCGTCCCGCAAGATCGGTGCGCAGCGGACCGCAGGCGCCAAGGTCAAAGTATTTCGGATCGCGATTTGACGCCAGACGCGGATTGCGCGGCACGCCAAGCGCGATCAGGCCGAAGTCGGTGAACTGCGGCGGCTCGCCGTCGTTGGCCGGCTCGCTGATGTGGCAGCTTGAGCAATTGCCCTTGTCCTCGGCCTCGAACGCTTTCAGCCCCCGCATCTCCTGTGCGGTCAGCGTCGCCTTGCCGGCAAGGTAGGCATCGTACTTGCTCGAATACGGATAAAAGAGCGTGGGCGTCTCTTCGTAGGCCGCCAGCGCCTGCCCCGCAGCCACGAGCGCGGCATCGGGATCATCAAGAACACCCGCGCCGAAGAGTGCACGCAGGTCACCGGCATAGGCGGCCGCCTTCAATTTTGCTGCGACCGCGCCCGCGTCGGCGTTAGCCATCTCGAAAGGTGACGTCAGCGGCAGGCGCACCTGTCCCTCGGCGCGGTCGGCGCGGCCGTCCCACATCAGCCCGCCGGTCGGGCCGTTGTCGACGCTCTCGTCGCCTTCATCCTCGTTGTCGAAGAAGTGCTCGCTGAACTGCGGATCGGCCTGCAGATAGGTGAGCGAAGGCGCCGCGCGCAGGCCGGGCTGGTCCATGTGGGGGCCGCCGATCTGGACATCGAGCGCGTTGGCGGGACCAAATCCGTGCGCCGGATCATGGCAGCTCGAACAGGCGAGCTTGCCCGACGCCGACAACGATGAATCGAAGAACATGCGCTGGCCAAGGTCGGCGAGCGCCGCGGCACGCGCATCGGCCTTGGCGCGGCTGAGCGGACCGGGACTGAGATCGCTGGCGGCAAGCGCACTCGCCGCAATCGCCATGACGGCCGCAATCCCGAAGACCAACGGCCGGACTCTCGATAGATCAGACAATGCAATATTTCCTGGCGCTTCCGGTACGCTATTCGGCGGCCGCGACATCTCCGTGACAAGCCCAAGAGTCGCGGCGGCTTGTCATCAAAGCGATAAGGCCGCTTCCTAGTGTCGGCGATGCCCCCGCCTGAGGGCTGTGTCGACCCGTTCGCCCCAGGCTGCACGATCCACGAGGAAAAATTCCATGATGAGGCGCTCGCCGCTGCTTTCGTTCCTTTTCGCCACGACCTCGTTTGCCGCGCTTGCCTGCGCAGCGTCGGCGGAGGCGGCCGATCTCGGCAAGATCAAGACGATCGTCGTGATCTACGCCGAGAATCGCAGCTTCGATAACCTCTACGGTTCCTTCCCGGGTGCCAACGGCCTCGCCAACGCCACCGCACCGACCCAGCTCGATCGCGACGGCAAGCCGCTCGCCGAACTGCCGCCAGCCTGGAGCGGCCTGACCGCCAAGGGCGTGACCCCGGCGGTGACCGAGACCCAGTCCGCGCATCTGCCGAATGCACCCTTCGGCATCGACGACGCCGCCGGCTTCAACCAGCCGCTCAGCGTCACCACCCGCGATCTCTGGCACCGCTTCTATGAAGAGCAGATGCAGATCGACGGCGGCAAGAACGACAAGTTCGCTGCCTGGGCCGATTCGGGCGGCCTGGTGATGGGCCACTACGACGGCTCGAAGTTGCCGATGTGGGCGATCGCGAAGAAATACGTGCTCGCCGACAACTTCTTCCAGGGCGCCTTCGGCGGTTCGTTCCTCAATCATTTTGCACTGGTCTGCGCCTGCGCACCATTCTATCCCGACGCCGACAAGAGCCCGGCCAAGCCGACCACTGCCAAGGTCGACGCCGACGGCATCTCGCTGACCGTCGCGCCGAACGGACCGGCGTCGGCCCTCGAGGGCCCGCCGAAGTTCGTCTCCGACGGCAACATCACGCCGGACTTCTACGCCGTGAATACGATGCAGCCGCCCTACCAGCCGAGCGCGAACAAGCCGGCGGCAGGCGCGGACCCGGCCACGGCCGATCCGATGCAGCCGACCACGCTGCCCCCGCAGACCATGACCAACATCGGCGATCTCCTGACCCAGAAAGGCGTGACCTGGGCCTGGTATGCCGGCGCCTGGCAGGCCGCGCTCGACGGCAAGGGCGGCGGCGCCGTGCCGAACTTCCAGTTCCATCACCAGCCGTTCAACTACTTCGCCAACATGGCGCCGGGTACGCCGAACCGCGCCGAGCACCTGAAGGACGGCGGCATGGATGGGGCCGCCTTCATCGCCGACATCGACGCCGGCAAGCTGCCCCCGGTGACCTTCTACAAGCCGCAGGGCAACCTCAACGAACACGCCGGTTACGCCAACGTCGCCGCCGGTGACCAGCACCTCGCCGACCTCATTGCGCATCTCGAAAAGAGCCCGCAATGGCCGGGCATGGTCGTGATCGTCACGTACGACGAAAACGGCGGCTTCTGGGACCATGTCGCGCCGCCGAAGGCCGACCGCTGGGGCCCGGGCAACCGTATCCCTGCGTTCATCGTCTCGCCGTTCGCGAAGATGGGCACGATCGACCACACGCAGGAAGACACCACCTCGATCCTGCGCCTGATCACGGCGCGCTACGACCTGCCGGTGCTGCCGGGCCTCGCTGCCCGCGACACCGCGCTCAAGGCCAATGGCGAGCCGCCGATGGGCGACCTGACCGAGGCGCTCAACCTGTCCAACTGAACTAGCGCGGACCTGACCCCGCGGGGCCGTCGTTCCGGCAGCGGAACGGCGGCCAATTCATTTCACGGGCCGCCCCGTTGGGCGCGCGATGGTAACCGTCGCCGGCGGAGACGACCTTAGCGTCTGGTAGACGACGCAATAGCGCTCCGTGAGCTTCAGCAGTGTGGCCAGCTGCTCGTCGCTGAGATCGCCTTCGACCTCGATGCTGAGCCGGATGGCGGAGAAACCGACCGCCGCTTCCTTCGACACCCCGAGCGTGCCGCGAAAATCGAGATCGCCCTCGGCGAAAAGCCTGGCGTCGCGCACGGCAAGTCCGAGCGACGTGGCGACGGCGTTGAGCGTAACCCCGGCGCAGGCGACCAGTGCCTGGAGCAGCATGTCACCCGAGCAGACCGCCATCCCCGCCCCGCCCGTGGCCGGATGGAGGCCGGCCTTCACCAGCGCCCGCCCCGTCTCGACCGAACAGGTGACCCCGTCGCCGATCGAGCCCTGCGCCCGAAGGGTGACGATTGCCGCGCCGGGATCGTCGCGGTAGCGCTGTTTCAACGGCGCCTGCGCCGCCTTCAGTTCTGCTGTATCCATCGTCTGCCTCACGTCCTTCGCCCGCGTGAATGCCGCCGTTCACGAAAAGCGATTGGACGGCCGCGGGCTGCCACGCCTAATGCTGGTGAATAACGAGGGTACCACCGTGACCGGCGAATACACGCTCTATTCGATGCAGACGTCGGGCAACTGCTACAAGCCGCGCCTGCTGATGCACCTGCTCGGATTGCCCTTCCGGCTGATCGAGACCGATCCGCGCACCGGCGCGACGAAAGCCCCGGAGTTCCGTGCGCTGAACCCCAACGGTCGGGTGCCCTACCTCATCCTGCCCGACGGACGCGGGCTGTCGGAATCGGACGCCATGCTGCTCTACCTTGCCGAGGGGACGCAGTATCTGCCGAACGACCGCTACGAGCGCGCGCTGGTCCACCAGTGGCTGTTCTTCGAGCAGTACGAACATGAGCCCACCATCGCGGTGGCGCGGTCGTATCTGCACGTCTACCCGGACCGCAAGGCCAAGGTGACGCCGGAGCTGGTCGCCGGCTGGCAGCAGAGGGGCGCTCACGCGCTCCGCGTGATGGAGCAGCGGCTGGCGAAGCACGACTGGCTGGTGGGCAGCGGCTACACCGTCGCCGATATCGCGCTCTATGCCTACACACACGTCGCCGGCGAAGGCGGCTTCGACCTGTCGCGGTATCCGGGCATTTCGCGCTGGCTCGCCCGCGTCTCCGCCGAGCCGCGCCACGTGTCGATGGACTGGCGACCCGCCTAAAACCCCCGGACTGCGCCGATCAATTGTGGCAGACGGCACACGGGCGCCCGATTTCCGTCCCCACAACTGTCTGGTGCGGCCGCATTGACGTCGCCTCCCCGCCACGCTGAGCCGCGAGACTTGCGTGGCGTGGATGGAGGGAAATCATGCGCCAGACAATTGAATCGTCGAACCACAGCAGTCAGCGCGAGGGCATGGGTTTTGTCATTGGCGCGATCGTCTGCGCCGCGGTCGTGGCATCGTTGTTCACGCTGCATGGCGGGCCGGACCTCGTCACCGCCAGCCTGCCGGCACTCGCCCCGGCCAGCATCCAGTCGCCCTAAAGCAATTCCAGGAAAAGTGGATTCCACTTTTCCGTCCGGAATTGCGCAAGGCAAAGGAATCAGGAGCAATTCCCGATTCGATCAAATCGTGAATTGCTCTAGCCGAGGGCAAAAAAAGGAGGCGCCCGAAGGCGCCTCCAAGTCGAGAACCAAAAGGGAAGTAATCGAGCTACTTCGTGATGCAGGTCGCGATGTCGCTCGGCAAGCAGACGTCGAGGCCCGTGAACACCGGATCGGCCACCTTCTCGCCCTTGATGAGCTTGATCATGACGTCCGGAGCCTTGAGGCCCATGTCGAACGGCTGCTGGCCGACCAGGATGTTGACCAGGCCATCCTTCAGGATGCCAACTTCGTCGCCGATCGTGTCAGCGGCCGCCACCACGAATTCCTTCGAGGCGATCTTGTCCTTGTACGGGCCAATCAGCTGACGGTAAGGCTGCGGCGCGCCGAACAGCGGCCAGCCGCCTTCGATCACGAACGCATCGAGCTTCGGATTGGCCGCGAGCGTGTCGGTCATCGCCTGCACGCCCTTAGCGCCGTCGTCGTTGGTGAACACCGGGCAACCCGCCTGTTCCTTCCAACCGCCCGTGCCGTCGAGCTCCTTCAGACCCTTCTTGCCGGAGAGGGCGTCGATGGTGCCCTGCGCGCGGCGCAGAATGTTGTCGGCAGCAGCGTTACCTTCGATGAGGCACACCGTGCCGCCCTTGGGCTTGGCCTTCTTGAGGTATTCGCCAAGCTTCTGGCCCATCAGGTAGTTGTCGGTGCCGAGGTAGGTCTTGCGGAGCGCGGCGTCGTCCTTGGTCAGATCGGCGTCAACCGTCATCACCGGGACCGACGGGTTGGCCGACTTGATCGCGTTGGCCACGAGCGGAGCGTTCGAGGGCGAGATCGCCATCGCCGCCGTGTCCGGCTTGCCGAGCAGATCCTGCACGATCTGAGCCTCGCCGGCCTCGTCAGAGGTCGAAGCGGGACCAGTGTACATGCAGTGGTAGCCGCTGGTGGCGTGCGTTGAGTTCCACTTCTCGCAGCCCTGGTGGATCGATTCAAAGAAGGGATTGTCGAGCCCCTTCACGACGATCACGAGCTGTTTGTCGGCGGCGAAAGCTGAGCTGACGCTCATCGCCAGAACCAGTGTTGCAAACGAAAGCAAAGTCTTCTTCATTCCATCCTCCCATCAATGAGCGCCCGAAGAGTGTGCTGCTCAGATCAATTGTTTGCTGCGCGGTATCGGAAGCAGGTATGCCCCGATTAAAAACCGCCTCCCTCAGCAACGCGAAAAATCAGTAACCGTCAAAAACAGCGCGCGCAATCTTTTTATCATACGAAATTGTCTCAGCCTCGAATGCGCGCGCGGTATGGAAAAACGGCCGCTCGCTTGCTGCGGCGCAGCATATCCGTGGGGAAAACGCCTCGCTGGCATCCGGAGCTGATGCCTGCGCCAATTGGCGTCAGTGTCGAAGAGGCTGCAATTCATCAGACTTTCGTTGACGGGTGCGCGAGCCCTGCGCTAAGTGCACGCAATGCGCGGCACGGGCAGAGATGTTCCGTGCGGGAAGTATTGCGCGCCTGGGACCCTGCGGTTTGCGCCCGGCAGCCGCGGATTGGGGAGGTGGGACGCCGGATGCCGGTACTTGAACTTGTCAACGTGTCGAAACACTTCGGCGCGATCACTGCCCTGAATGGCATTTCACTTTCCATCGAACCCGGTCAGGTCGTCGGCCTTATGGGCGACAACGGCGCCGGCAAGTCGACCCTGGTGAAGATCATCGCCGGCAATTTTCCGGCGAGCCACGGCGATCTGCGCATGGACGGTCAGGCCGTCCACTTTCACAAGCCGATCGAGGCGCGCGGTCACGGCATCGAGATTGTCTATCAGGACCTCGCGCTGTGCGGAAACCTCACGGCTGCCGCCAACGTCTTCCTCAGCCGCGAACTGAGCACCGGCATCGGGCCGTTTCGCATCCTGAACTACGCGGGCATGTACAAGCGCGCCGCCGAGCTGTTCAAGGAGCTGAAATCCGAGACGCGGCCGCGCGATCTCGTGAACAAGATGTCGGGCGGCCAGCGCCAGGCGGTCGCCATCGCCCGTACGATGCTGTCCGAAGCCAAGATCGTGCTGATGGACGAGCCGACGGCGGCGATCTCGGTACGGCAGGTCGCAGAGGTGCTGAACCTCATCCGCCATCTGCGCGACCGCGGCATCGCGGTCATCCTGATCAGCCACCGCATGCCCGACGTCTTTTCGGTGGCCGATCGCATCATCGTGCTTCGTCGCGGCACCAAGGTTGCCGACAAGGCAATCGCCGAGAGCTCGCCGGAGGAAGTCACCGGCCTCATCACGGGCGCCATCGAGCGCGCCTGAACGAGACAGATTTTCGGGAAAGAGCAGCGGACATGGCTACCACCCTCGAAAGCTCCATCGATCGGCAGCAGCACACCTTGCTGAGCTGGATTACCTCGCGCCAGACGTTCTGGGTATTCCTCGCGATCGTGGCGGCATGCGTCTTCCTCAGCTTTGCCACCGACAGCTTCGCCACCCATCAGAACATCTACAACATCACCCGCAACTTCACCTTCACGGCGATCATTGCCCTCGGCATGACGATCGTGATCATCACCGGCGGCATCGACCTGTCGGTTGGCTCGGTCCTGTGCCTGTGCAGCATGATCCTCGCCGTCGTGATGCACGCCGGCTACAGCATCCTGATCGGCGTTGCCGCCGCGCTTGGCACTGCCGTCCTGGTCGGTCTCTTCAACGGCATTCTGATCGCCTACGTTGGCATGCCGCCGTTTGTCGTCACCCTCGGCATGCTGTCCGTGGCGCGCAGCCTGGCGATGGTCGCCTCGAACAACACCGTCGTCTTCCAGTTCGGGCCTGATCAGCAGAAGTTGCTGACGCTCGGCGGTGGCTCGACGTTCGGCGTTTCCAACCCGCTGATCTACACCTTGTTGCTCGCGCTGTTCACCGGATTCATTCTGCGGTTCACGCGCTTCGGCCGGTACGTCTTCGCCATCGGCGGCAATGAACAGGCCGCAATGCTGACCGGCGTTCCGGTGCGCCAGGTCAAGGTCGCGGTCTACGTGATCTCGGCGCTTTCGGCCGGCGTCGCCGCGATCATCGAGACCGGCTGGCTTGGCGCGGTCACCACCAACCTTGGTTCCGGCATGGAACTGCAGGTGATTGCGGCCGCCGTCATCGGCGGCGCCAATCTTGCGGGCGGCATCGGCACCGCCTTCGGCGCCCTGGTGGGCGCGGCGCTGATCGAAATCATCCGCAACAGCCTGGGTCTGCTCGGCGTCAATGCCTTCTGGCAGGGCACCTTCATCGGCGGCGCCATCCTGCTCGCGGTGCTCTTTGACAGGATCAGGAATTTCCGCCAAAGCGACTGACATGTCGCGCGCTGCTTCCCGCATCGATGGACTGCGCCTGCGCATCGTTCTGAAGCCCGGCCTCGTGCTCGGACCGGGCAAGGCAGACCTGCTCCAGGCGATCGACGAAACCTCATCGCTGACTGCCGCGACCGAGCGTCATGGCATGAGCTACAAGCGCGGCTGGACGCTGATCCGCGAGATGAACAGCGGATTTGCCGGCCCGGTCATCGAAACCCGCAAGGGCGGCTCGGGCGGCGGCGGGCATGCCGCGCTGACGCCGCTCGGCCGCTTCGTTCTGGAACGCTACCGTCGCATGGAAACCGATGCCGCCGAGGCGGTGGCCACCGCGGTCGCCGATCTGCGCCGGCATCTGCGGAAGCCTGTGAAGAAAAAATCTTCTGCGCCAACGCGACGCCCCGCAAAATAGCTGCGACGGCCGCCCCCGCCCGAAAACGGCCGCCCTTGTCATTCAGGTGGCAGGCGCCAGATTGCGCCCCCTACGCGCCCGCCCCTGCTGACGACCCCGCCCATGCTTACGACCCCGAAGGAATCTCCCGTGAACGCTCCCCTCCACGCCTTGACCGCGCCCGTCTTCGTGCGTCAGCTCAGCGCCCACGCCGAGATCCTCGACAAGGCCGCCGTGCACACGCAGACCGCCGGGCTCGACCAGGCGGTGCTGATGAACGACCGCCTCTACCCGGACATGTTCCCCTTCTGGCTGCAGGTGCACTCCGCCTGCGACCACGCCGCAAACGCCACCGCCCGCCTGACCGAAACGCCGCTTCCCGTTTTCGACGAGACGCCGCAGACTTTCGACGGACTGAAGGCGCGCATCGCCGCCACGCTGGCTTTCGTCGGGTCGCCGGACGCTGCCCGGTATAATGGCGCCGAAACGCGCACGTTCACCCTGCCCATCAACGGCCGCGAGCGCACCCTGAACGGCACCGACTACCTGCTCATCTGGGCGCTGCCCAATTTCTATTTTCACCTCACCACCGCCTACGGAATTCTGCGCAAGAACGGCGTCCCCGTCGGTAAGCGCGACTTTATCGGCACGCTCGACTGAGCCTTGCCGGGGGCGATGACAGCGCCCGCGTCCCGTGGCATGATCGCGATATGTTTCACTGGACATATCGAGGTGTGAAATGCTGACCCGCCGGACCATCGCCCTCTTTCTTGCGGTTGCTCTTGCCGCGCCTGCCGCGCCCGCGCTCGCCGCCGACAACGTCGTGGTTTTTGCCGCGGCGAGCCTGAAGAATGCGCTCGACGACGCGGTCGCCGGCTACAAGGCGGCCACCGGCAAGGCCGTCACCGTGAGCTACGGCGGCTCCTCGACGCTCGCCAAGCAGATCGAGGCGGCCGCCCCGGCCGACATCTTCATTTCCGCCGACCTCGCCTGGATGAAGGACCTGCACGACAAGAACCTGACCGTCGCGGCGACCGAGAAGCCGCTGCTCGGCAACGAAATCGTGCTGGTCGCACCGAAGGACTCGACCGCTTCGCTCACCATCGCCCCGGGCTTCGATCTGTCCGGCACGCTGGGCGGCGCCGGACACCTCGCCATGGCCAACGTCGACTCCGTGCCCGCCGGCAAGTACGGCAAGGCGGCGCTCACCAAGCTCGGCGTCTGGGACAGCGTATCGGCGAAGGTCGTGCAGGCCGACGACGTGCGCGCCGCGCTCGCCTTCGTGGCCAGCGGCGAGGCGCCGCTCGGCGTGGTCTATGCAACCGACGCGGCGGCCGAGCCGAAGGTCAAGGTCGTCGCAACCTTTCCGGCCGACAGCCATCCGCCGATCGTCTATCCGGTGGCGCTTCTGGCCGCCTCCACCAACCCCGACGCCGCCAGTTTTCTGAAATACCTTGAATCGGATGCGGCAAAACCGGCGTTCACGAAACAGGGCTTCACCATCATCGGGTCGGGGTCGTAGCGCCACGGCCCATCCATCTTTGTCATTCCCGCGAAGGCGGGAATCCAGTATCCGCAGCCTGTAGCGCTACCGGGTCCCCGCCGGAGCCTGTCTTCGGGCCGGTCAAAGGTCGAACCCCGGGCTGGGGACGACAAGGTTTCTGACGGCATGCTCGACGCCCTGACACCGGCCGACTGGACCGCGATTGCGCTCTCGCTGCGCGTGGCGTCGGTCGCGGCGTTGGCGAGCCTCCCCTTCGGCGTCGCGGTGGCCATGCTGCTCGCGCGCGGCCGCTTCCCCGGCCGTTCGCTGGTGGACGCGCTGGTCCACCTGCCGCTGGTCATGCCGCCGGTGGTGACCGGCTACCTGCTGTTGCTCGCCTTCGGCCGCAAGGGTCCGGTCGGCGCACTGCTCGAGCGGCTGTTTGGCATCGTGCTCGCCTTCCGCTGGACGGGCGCGGCACTGGCCGCAGCCATCATGGGCTTGCCGCTGATGGTGCGCGCCATCCGCCTGTCGCTGGACGCGGTCGATCCCAAACTCGAACAGGCAGCGGCGACGCTTGGCGCCAACCGGCTGGCGATTTTCGCCACAGTGACGCTGCCGCTGGCGCTCCCCGGCATCCTCGCCGGTCTGGTGCTGTCGTTCGCCCGCGCGCTCGGCGAATTCGGGGCGACGATCACCTTCGTCGGCAACATCCCCGGTGCCACCCAGACGATTCCCTCCGCCATATACACCGACATCCAGACGCCCGGCGGCGACATCGCGGCGCTGAGGCTCACCGCCATCTCCGTCGCCATCGCGTTTGTGGCGCTGATCGCCTCCGACACCCTCTCACGGCGCGCGGCCCGCCGCGCGATCGGCCGATGAGCCTCGTCATCGACGTCGAGAAGCGGCAGGGTGAGTTCCAACTGGCGGCCCGCTTCGAGGCCGGCGGCGGCGTCACCGCCCTCTTCGGCCGCTCGGGCAGCGGCAAGACCACGCTGGTCAACCTGATTGCCGGGCTGGCGCGACCGGACACGGGCACGATCCGCGTCGGCGATACGGTGCTGTTCGACGCGGCGCGCGGCATCGACGTGCCCGTCCACCTCCGGGCCGTGGGCTACGTCTTTCAGGACGGCCGTCTGTTTCCGCATCTCTCGGTAAAGGCCAATCTCCTTTACGGCACCCGCTTTGGCCGGCGCGGCGGGCGTGACGGCAAGCTCGACGAGATTGCGGCGCTGCTCGACATCGCGCCGCTGCTCGCCCGCCGCCCGGCCGATCTCTCCGGCGGCGAAAAGCAGCGCGTTGCCATCGGCCGCGCCCTGCTGTCCGAGCCGCAGCTCCTCCTGATGGACGAGCCGCTTGCCGCGCTCGATGCCGCCCGCAAGGCGGAAATCCTCCCCTACATCGAACGACTGCGCGATGAGACCCGCCTGCCCCTGGTCTATGTCAGTCACGCCGAAGACGAGGTCGCCCGGCTGGCCGACACGCTCGTGCTGCTCGCCGCCGGCAAGGTGATCGCGGCCGGGGCCGTGAACGACGTTTTCGGGCGGCTCGATCTTGGCGTCTACAGCGGCCGCTTCGAAGCCGGCACCGTGCTCACCGCCCGCATCGTGGCGCAGGACGCGGAGGCCGGCATCACCGCGCTCCACCATGCCGCCGGCTCGCTCGGCGTTCCACGCCTGCCTAGCGCCCCGGGCGCGATGGTGCGGCTCCGCGTGCGGGCGCGCGACGTGGCGCTGGCGGTGGGCGAACCCGGCAACATCTCGATCCGCAATCGTCTTGCCGCGACCGTGACGGAGATCGGCAAGGCGCAGGGGCCGGCCGTGGACGTTCGCCTCGCTGTCGGCGGTGACGTGCTGGTGGCGAGGGTTACGAACGGCGCGGTCGCGGCACTGGGTTTGGCAGTCGGCACGCCCGTGATCGCGCTGATCAAGGCCACGGCCTTCGACGCCGCCGATTGAATCGACCGGCCCGGCCCGCACGCGGAAAGCGTGGGGCCAGTGCCGGAAGGTCGAATTTTCTGGAAGTTGGTCTGCCGGCGGCCACGATCAGGAAAGGTCGATCGCGCCCGACCGGCGGAAGTTGAGGCCAGCCCTTACGAGCAGCCCCGAAGTGCGACGCCGGAATCCAGCGCCGTCACACGGACATGGGCGACACCCGAGTCGATCATGCCAAGCTCGACCGCCGCAACGCGGGTAAGGTCGATAATACGGCCGCCGACGAAGGGGCCGCGATCATTGATACGCACGACCACTGAACGGCCGTTGGAGAGATTGTCGACCCGGACATGGGTCCCGAAAGGAAGGGTCCGGTGGGCAGCCGCAAGGACGTTTGAATTCATTCGCTCCCCGCTCGCTGTTTTTGACCCGCTACCGTACCAGGATGCTGTGCCGCACTGGGAGGCAACAGCTTCAGCAGTTGGAAGGCTCACCGCCGCGCAAACCGCACCGAAGGCAAACCCGAACGCTAGAACGCGAGACTTGTTGAAGGTCACTCGTTGACACCTGCCTGTTGTTTGACCGCATCGTTTTTTTCCCCAGCCTCCTGACGCTGCCAGCCTCGTGCAGGCGGCGTCTGAGGGGGGATTAACCCGGCCAAATACGGCATGATTACGGCTCGGTAACCCAGTTTCTCCACAGTCGGTAAACTACTGTGGTTATTGGGAAATCCGGGTTTCCAGCGTTAATGATGAATTGCGGCGGCTAGAGCCGTTCAATCATGGCTTGCGCTGCGGCGGGCGCCCGCACCTTGTCGCCGGCGATCATGAAGGCGAAGACGTCGCGCTTCTTCCTGGGCGTCTTGCCGGTGCCAAACCGCGGCAGGTCATCGACCACGCCGCCGGCGGCCCATGTCCTGGCGCGGCCTGCCCAGAGATCGAGCTCCTTCGGCGAATAGCCAGTGGCTTCGGCCTCCCGCGACCGCTGCAGCCGCGCGTAGACGAAATCCGCCGTCACGTCGGCGATCGCCGGATAGTCGTCGGAATCGGCGTAGACGACCGCCACATTGTGCCTGGCGATGAGCGCGACGAACTCCGGCACCAGAAAGCTCGCGTGCCGCACTTCGACGACATGCCGAAGCGCGACCCCTTCCGCCTTGTCCGGCAAGAGCGCGAGGAACGCGCCGAAGTCGTCGGCATCGAATTTCTTGAAGGGCGCGAACTGCCAGAGCAGCGGTCCGAGCTTGTCGCCGAGCTCGGTGACGCCCGATTTCAGAAACCACTGGACCGCCTCGCCGGCCTCGCCCAGCACCTTCTTGTTGACCACGGCGCGGTGGCCTTTGACCGAGAAGACGAAACCGTCCGGCGTCTCGTCGCGCCACTTGGCGAAGCTCGCCGCCGACTGCGTGCGGTAGAACGTGCCGTTGATCTCGATGGCGGTGAGCTTCGAGGCGGCGTAGCTGAGTTCGTCGGCATGCTTGAGGCCCGGCGGGTAGAACGTGCCGCGCCACGGCTCGTACGTCCACCCGCCGATGCCGACCCGGATCATGGCTTGCCCGTCCGGGCGCGGATTGGCATCGCCAGCCGGACTACTTCTTGCCCGAGCCGCCCATCGCATTCGGCGGCTGCTTGCCACCAAACGGCGCATGCTTCTGCTTCAGGTTCTTGTCCGCCTTCGGCTTCTTCTTCTCTTTGTTGCTCTTCATCTGACCCTTGGCCATGAAGTCCTCCTCGGTTCGACCGCATCCACCCCGGAGCGGAATCGTGGAAGATTAGCCGGAGGACGCGCGCGAGGGAATTGGGGACATGGCGATGTGAATTGCGCGCCGGCACACAGCTCGGACGACGAGGCGTCGCCCCCGCCCACTTGACTACGGATTCTCCGTCGACTCGATGGCGATGCCGAAGCCGGCAAGGCCGATGTAGCGGCGCTCGCGGCTGGCGATGAGGCGGATCGACTTCACACCGAGGTCTTTCAGGATCTGTGCGCCGACGCCGATCTCGCGCCACTCCTCCTGACGCGCTGCCGAAGAATGCGGCATCAGACCCTCGCGGGGGCGGATGCTGGCGCCGGCGACGCCCACCGATCCCTCGCGGAGATAGACCACCACCCCCCTGCCCGCGGCCGACAGCCGGCGGAGCGCCGCGTCGAGCCCGCTCTTCTCGCCAAACACATCGTCGATGATCGCTTCGCGGTGAAGGCGCACCGGCATCCCGAGGCCGTCGCCGATGTCGCCGAACACGACGGCGACATGCTGGGTAGGATCGAACGGCGTGCGGTAGGCGAACGCGGTCGCCGGTCCGGCATGGGTGACGATCGGGAACTCGGCGACGCGCTCGACCAGCTTCTCGCTGCGCTCGCGCCAGGCGATGAGGTCGGCGACGGAAATGCGCTTCAGCCCGTGCTCGTCCGCGAAGGCGGCGACTTCCGCGCCGCGCTTCACCGTGCCGTTGTCGTTGACCAGCTCGCAGATGACGCCGACGGTATCGAGACCCGCGAGCTTGCAGAGATCGACCGCAGCCTCGGTGTGGCCGGAGCGTGTCAGCACGCCGCCATCCTGGGCGATCAGCGGAAAGATGTGCCCGGGCCGGACGAAATCCGCCGCGCCGGCGTTGGAATTGGCCAGCGC
>Ga0265340_10001232_pt1 | contig 14659 bp, 12 predicted proteins | sample 4CB225metaG_FD_202082 | JGI IMG/M metagenome (GOLD analysis project Ga0265340, IMG submission 202082) | Rhizosphere microbial communities from Carex aquatilis grown in University of Washington, Seatle, WA, United States - 4-CB2-25 metaG | ecosystem: Host-associated > Plants > Roots >...
TGAACGTGCGTCGTCCCTGAACGTGCGTCGTCCCTGAACCTCCTCAACCCGTGATCATGCACTCCGGCACGCTCGGTCCCGGCCGCCGCTGCTGATGATCACTGGCTGTGCCCGCGAAGGTGTGACGGTCGCCGTCGATCCGAGGGCCCAGCCGGTGATCATGGCCGGGAGGCAGGTGTTGGGGGACTGGAGGGCCAGGCTTTGGGGGACTAGGGGCTGATCGGTCAGGAACTAAGGGGGGAGCCGGGGTGATCTAAGGGCCGGGGGGCCCAGAACCGGCGTGATCACCCGATCCGCGGCGAGGGGTGCCGGAGCCACGCTTGACGGGTCAGTTCGGGACGTCGTCACGACGTTACCGGTACACCTGTTGAGGAGCACCGATGTCGAGCCGGTCACGCACCAGCACCTTTCCGCACGACCTCGGGATCAGCACCCGGATCGGCCTGACCCGCGGAGTGGGTCGGCCCGGGGCGACCCTGAAGAGCTTCGCCGAAGCTGAGATCCATTACCGCGAGCAGCGCCTGCTGGCCGAGGCCGAACGCCGTCGCGCGTCCCGGTCCCGGTCCGGTGGCCGCCGAGCCCGCAGCGGCCGATCAGGTACCGGCCGATCACGGCGAACCGGCCGGGAAGTGATGTCACGATGGACCATGTGGTTTCCATCCGTCCGAACGCGCCCTTCATCGGCCGAACCGCTGAACTCGAGCGCCTGCGTCAGGTGAGTCAGGCCGCGGCCACCGGTAAGGCGGCCGCGGTCCTGATCGCCGGGGACGCCGGGGTCGGCAAGACCACCTTGATCACCGAGGCGACCCGGTGGGCGGAAGGGGAGGGCCTGCTGGTGCTGTCCGGTCGCTGCGTCGACCTGGGTACCGGGGCCTTGCCCTACCTGCCGTTCGCCGAGGCGCTGACCAAACTGATCTGGGCCGGGGAGCCGGACCCGGCCGGCCCGGACCCGAATCCCGGGGCCGGATGGCCGGCCGCGCAGATCATCCGCCAGGCCGCGGAGGACCGGCCGGCGCTGGCCCGGATCGCCGGCTGGACCGGGCCGGGGCCGGCCGGGCGATCACCGGGCGACACCGGGCTGGACCGGCTGGCCTTGTTCGAGGCGGTCGCGTACGTGCTCAGCCGGATCAGTGACGAGGTCTCGCCGGTGATGATGGTCCTGGAGGACCTGCACTGGGCCGACGCCTCGACCCGGGACCTGCTCCGGTTCCTGCTGGCCCGGCTGGGAACCGACCGGTTGATCGTGGTCGGCAGCTACCGGGGCGACGATCTGCATCGCCGGCATCCGCTCCGGTCGCTGCTGCGCGAGTTGCTGCGGTTGCCTCAGGTCGAGCGGATGGAACTGCTGCCGTTCGCCGCCACCGAACTGGCCGAATTCCTCAGCTCCGTTCGCGGCGAACCGGTTCCGGAGGAACTCCTGCGCCGGATCACCGCGCGTTCGGCCGGGAACCCTTACTACGCCCAGGAACTGCTGGCCGCCGGGGACGACGATCGGCTCCCCGCCGGTCTCGCCGATGTTCTGCTCGGCCGGCTGGAGCAGCTCACCCCGTCCGGGCAGCAACTGGTCCGGATGGCCTCCGTGCTCGGGTCCGCGCGGATCGATGACTCCCTGCTTCGCGGGGCCGTCCGGGATCTGGCCGGCCCGGCGGTCTCCTCCGGACCGGCCCCGGCCGCTGATGGAGACCCGGGGATGGAGATCGAGCACGCGGTCCGCGAGGCCCTGGCCCACCAGGTGCTGATCCCCGACGGTCCGGACCGGTACGCCTTCGCGCACGCGCTGCTGCAGGAAGCCGTCTACACCGATCTGCTGCCCGGTGAACGGGTCCGCCGGCACGGCTGCGTGGCTCACCGGCTGGCCCTGCTCGGGGCCGCGGACGAGAAACTGGCCAGCCGGCTGGCCGCCGAACTGGCCCGGCACAGCCTGGCCGCGCACGATCTGCCGCTGGCCCTGGAAGCCTCGCTCCGGGCCGCGGCCGAGGCTCGCTGCGACAGCGCCCCGGCGCAGGCCCTCGCCCACTACGAGCAGGCCCTGCAGTTGTGGGATGTGGTCGAGCCGGGGCGCAGGCCGCCCGGTCGGCGGCTCAGCGAGATCGGGGTCGGCGCCGCGGCCGCCGCCGGTGACACCGGACTGCCCGTCCGCGCCGTTCAGTTGGCCACCGCCGCGCTCGAGGATGCCGGTCGCGGGGCCGACCCGCGTGAGGTGGCGGCCGCCCGGGCCGCGCTGGCCCTGCACAACCTGGCCGCGGACCGCCCGTTGCCGGCCCGTGAGCAGGCCCGAAAGGTGGTCAGCGAACTGGACGACGAACCACCTTCGGCGGCCCGGGTGCTGGCCCGGATGATCGAGGCCCGGGTCGACCTGTCGATGGCCGAACCGGAGGCCGCACTCGAGGTGATCCCGGCCGCCCTGGCCGAGGCCGAAGTGCTGGGCCTGCTCGGTCTGACCGCCGAGTTGCTGATCACGTCGGCGGTCGGGGCCGGGATGGTCGGGCGGGCGGACGTGGCCCAGCAGTGGGCGGCGGCCCGCGCGGCCGCCGAGCGGGCCGGTGACGAGGCCGCCCTGATCCGGGTGCTCTACAGCACCTCGGTCGACCGGATCGATCGGGGCGATCTCTCCGGCGGCGTCGACCTGCTGACCGAGGCCCTGCAGGTCGCGGACGACAGCGGGCTGACCGGCAGCCAGTTCGGGGCCCGGTCCCGAGCACTGATGATCACCACGCGCTGGCGGCTGGGGGACGCCGAGGGGGCCCTGGCCGTGGTCCGGCACACCAGTGACGGGTCCCCGACCGGCCAGTTGCCCTCGGCCGTGCTGGCCGGGCAGTTGCGGCTGTTCGAGCTTCCGGTCCAGGCCGCCCGGGACCCGGAGCACGTGCTGGCCGCTGGGCAATGGCTGATGACCAGCGCCGGCCCCTGGGACAACCAGACGCTCCAGACGGCCCGGGCCGAGGCCCTGAGCTGGCTCGGGCGCTGGCCGGAGTCGGCCGCGGCCGCGCAGAAGGCCCTGGATTTCCTCGCCGCCGACCCGGAGCCCTACCCGCTGGCCGGGATCGCGATCTCGACCACGGCGGTGGCGTCGCTCGCCGACGTCGCCGCCGCGGCCCGCGAGCGCGGCGACCACAACGGTGAACGGCAGGCGATCGACGCGGCGGCCCGGTTCGTGGACGACGGCCGGGCCCGGGGCCGGTACGGCCGTCCCCGGCGTCTCACGATGGGCCCCGAAGGCGTGGCCTGGCTGCTGCGCCTGGAGACCGAGGCGGCCCGGCTGACCGCTGCGGACGACGCCGACACCTGGGCCGGGGTGGTGGCGGCCTTCGAGGGAGTGTCGGTGTACGAGGTGGCCCGGGCGCAGTGGCGGCTGGCGGGGACGCTGCTGCGCTCGGGCCGACGGGACGAGGCCCGGTCGGCGGCGGTCCGGGCCCGGTCGGCGGCGGTTCAGCTCGGCGCCCGGCCACTCGTCGCCGTGCTGGACGAGCTCGCCCGGCGAGCCCGGTTCGAGGTCTCCAAGCCGGCCGGGCCCGGTCCGCTGACCGCCCGCGAACGGGAGGTGATGATCCTGGTCGCGGCCGGGCTGACCAACCGGGCGATCGGTGACCGGCTGTTCATCAGCGAGAAGACGGCCAGCGTCCACGTCTCCAACGTGCTGGCCAAACTCGGAGCCTCCGGCCGGGCCGAGGCGGTGGCGATCATCGGACGGCGCGGATTGATCGGCTGAAGCCCGGCCCGCGGCGGGCCATCCGCTCAGTGGGCTGATCGGCTGATCGGCCCGACCGGCTGAGTTACGCTCGGTGCTCGTGCAAGCAGCGGCAGTCGTCCCTCATCCTCCGATTCTGGTCCCGGCCCTCGCGGCGGGCGCCGCCGTCCTGCTGGCTCCACTGCTGGCGGCCTGCGACGCGGCCGTGACCGGTCTGCTGGAGCACGCGCCGTCGATGGTCGTGTGCGTGGGATCAGGCCGCCGGACCATCCGGCGGCGGCCCCAGGACTGGGGCACCCTGGCCGGCTTCGGCGTGGCGGTGGAGGCTCCCAGCCGGCACCCGGACGGCCCCCCGGATCTGCCGCTGTCGCTGACCATCGGCCGCTGGCTGCTGGAACGGTCCGGCTGGAGCGGTGCGGTGCTGATGCAGGAGGTCGCGGGGACGGAACCGGCTCAGGACTGCGTGCAACTCGGGTCCCGGCTCGCGGCCCAGGCCGGTCCGCAGGCGGTCTGGCTGGTTCTCGGTGACGGCAGCAATCGCCGGGGGCCGAAATCCCCGGGTTTCGACGATCCCCGGGCTCCCGGCTTCGACGCCGCCGTCACCCGGGCCTTCGCGACCGCCGATCTGGACGCCCTGATCGGACTGGACTGCGTGCTGGCCGCCGAACTCGGCGTGGCCGGGAGGTCGGCGTGGCAGGTCCTGGCCGGTGCCGTCCCGGCGATCGGGACGGTTGCCGCGGGGGCCGAACCGGGGCCGGGTCCGGGGGCCAAGCCCGGGATCGAGGCCAGGGTGCACTTCGACGCGGCCCCCTTCGGGGTCGAGTACCTCGTCGCGGACTGGCGGTTGCGCTGATGGCGGCTCTGATCGCCGTGGTCGGACCGACCGCGACCGGCAAGTCCGAGCTCGCTCTGGGGCTGGCCGAGAGGCTCGGCGGGGAGCTGATCAACGCTGATGCCCTGCAGCTCTACCGGGGCATGGACATCGGCACGGCCAAGGTTCCGGTGGCGGCGCGACGCGGCGTCCCGCACCACCTTCTCGACGTCCTGGACGTGACCCAGGAGGCCAGCCTGGCCGCCTACCAGCGGGATGCCCGCGCCGCCCGGGACGCGATACTGGGCCGCGACGGTGTCGCCATCCTGGTCGGCGGTTCCGGGCTGTACGTTCGCGCCGTCCTGGACCGGCTGGACATCCCCCCCACTGATCCGGTGGTCCGGCTCCGGCTGGAGCGTGAGGCGGAGAAAGCCGGCCCCGAGCAGATGCACGCCCGGCTGGCCGCCCTCGACCCGGTGGCGGCGATCGCGATCCTGCCCGGCAACGTCCGCCGGGTGGTCCGGGCCCTCGAGGTGATCGAGCTGACCGGACGCCCGTTCAGCGCCACCCTGCCCCGGCCCGAGTACGACCTCCCGGCCGTCCAGATCGGGCTCGAGGCCCCCCGCGACGTCCTTGATCAGCGGATCGTGACCCGGGTCGAGGCGATGTGGGCCGGCGGTCTGGTGGACGAGACGATCGGGCTGGTCGCGGAGGGACTGCTGGACGGGCGGACGGCCCCCCGGGCCCTCGGCTACGCCCAGGTACTGCGGATGCTGGAGGGAGAGCTGGACGACCTGACGGCCCGGGCCGACACGATCGTCGCCACCCGGCGTTTCGCCCGCCGGCAGGAGTCGTGGTTCCACCGGGACGCGCGGATCCACTGGATGCCCCACGACGCCCCCGACCTGCTCGAGCGGGCTCTGTCCGTGATCCGGACCCCCGGCCCGGACGGCCGCGTACCCTGATCCGGTGAGCATCGCGTTTGCCAAGGGGCACGGCACCCAGAACGACTTCGTCCTGATCGACGACCCGGACGGCGAGATCGAACTGTCCGCCGATCTGATTCGGGAGGTGTGCGACCGGCGGGCCGGGATCGGCGCGGACGGCCTGATCCGGGTGGTGCGCACGGCGGCCGCGTTACCGCAGTACGAAGGCGTCGACGCGGCCCCCGAATGGTTCATGGACTACTGGAACGCCGACGGCACCGTCGCCGAGATGTGTGGCAACGGCACCCGGGTCTTCGTCCGGCACCTGCTCCGGCGGGGCTGGATCGACCTTCCGGACGGCGCCCGGATGCCGATCGCGACCCGGGCCGGACGCAAGATCGTCCGTCGTGACGGTGACCAGTTCGGCACCGACCTCGGGCCCTGGCAGGTGGTCGGCGGTCCGGCCGCGGTCGTCGCGGTCGGCGACGTCAAGGTGTCGCTGCCGGGCCTGCCCGTGCTGCCCGGCCTGTCGGTCGAGCTCGGCAACCCGCACGTGGTCGTGATGCTCCCGGACGTCGAGACACTGGCCGCGGTGGACCTCACCCGGGCGCCGGTGGTCGAACCGGCCCCGGCGGACGGGACGAACGTCGAACTCGTGGTGCCCCAGCACGACCCGCGGCGCGGTGGCGAGCTGGGCCACCTGCGGATGCGGGTCCACGAGCGCGGGTCCGGGGAGACCCGGTCCTGCGGGACCGGGGCGGTAGCCGCGGCCGTGGCCTCCCGGGCGTGGGGCGGCCCCGGGGCTCCGGACCGCTGGCGGATCGACGTGCCCGGCGGAACCCTGCAGGTCAGAATCGAAGGGACGGCGACCGCCGGTCAGATCGGCGAGCTCACCGGTCCCGCGGTGATCGTGGCCGACGGGCACCTGCTCGGCTGAGCCTCAGGCGGAGGTGACGCGGAAGACCCGGTAGCCCTTCGCGCTGCCGGCCCGATCCACGCTCCAACCCTCCGGCAGGGTCTCCCGCAGCCAGCGTTGCAACGAGTCGGCGCCCAGATTGCGCTGCACCACGAGATGTGCGGCCGCACCCGGCAGCAGCCGGGGCAGCCACTGCAGCAGCAGCTCATGCAGTTGCGCCTTGCCTACCCGGATCGGTGGGTTGGACCAGATCGCGGCGAACCGTACGTCCGCGGGCACCTGGCCGGGCCGCACCGCGCGAACGTTGCCGGCCCCGGCCCGGATCGCGTTACCGGCGGTCAGCTCGAGCGCGAGCTCGTTGACGTCGACCGCCCAGACCGTGCTCCCGGGTGAGTGCAGGGCCTGGGTGACCGCCAGCGGTCCCCAGCCGCAGCCGAGATCGAGCAGATCCCCGCCGGCCGGTGGCGGGGGTACCTCGCGCAGCAGCACCCGGGTGCCCAGATCGAGCCGCTCCGCGCTGAACACCCCACCGGAGGAGGTCAGGGTGACCGGCCGCCCGGCCAGCACCAGATGGAGTTCGCGGCGGGCCAGAGTGGTCGACGCGGCCGGGGTACGGAAGTAATGGGCCTGCGGTCCGGTTACCTGCGGTCCGGTTACCTGCGGTTCGGTGGCCGGGGGTGGGGTTACGGATGACTGGGGTTCGGATGGCTCGCTCGTCATGACCCGTTCAGCTTAAGGCCCTCGCCGGCCGGTGCGGCGCGCGGGAATCTCGCTCGCGCTCGCGGCTGTTGAAGTGGGAGTCTGAGACACCATGAGTACGGAGGACGCCCTGAGTATCAAGGACCACCACGCCGTCAGCGGCGGCACATCCGGCCCCGACGGGACCGATCCGGCGAAACTTCTCGCTGAGCAACCGGCGGGGAACGGTCGTAGTGCTGCCGTGGAGCGGATTCTCTCCCGGATCGGTACGGCCGTCAGCGACGGCGGTACCGGGCATCACGACCGGGACGGTGACCAGTCGGAGCTGGCCGACCGGCAGGCCCTGCGCCGGGTCGGCGGACTGTCGACCGAGCTCGAGGACGTCACCGAGGTCGAGTACCGGCAACTGCGACTGGAACGGGTGGTGCTGGCCGGCATCTGGACCACCGGGACATCGGACGACGCCGAGAACTCGATCCGTGAGCTCGCCGCCCTGGCCGAGACCGCCGGGTCGGAGGTCCTGGACGGCGTGCTGCAACGCCGGCACGCGCCGGACCCGGGCACCTTCCTCGGCTCGGGCAAGGCCGAGGAGCTGCGGGGCATCGTCGCCGCCTCCGGGGCGGACACGGTGGTGGTGGACGGCGAACTGGCCCCGTCCCAGCGCCGGGCCCTGGAGGACGTGGTCAAGGTCAAGGTGATCGACCGGACCGCGCTGATCCTGGACATTTTCGCCCAGCACGCGAAGTCGAAAGAGGGCAAGGCCCAGGTCGAGCTGGCCCAGATGGAGTACCTGCTGCCGCGGTTGCGCGGCTGGGGCGAGTCGATGTCCCGGCAGGCCGGGGGCCAGGTCGGTTCGGGCGCCTCCGGGATGGGTTCCCGTGGGCCTGGTGAGACCAAGATCGAACTCGACCGGCGCCGGATCCGGACCCGGATGGCCAAACTCCGCCGCGAGATCGCGCTGATGAAGACCTCCCGGGCGACCAAGCGGGATTCCCGCAAGCGCAACGCCGTTCCCTCGGTGGCCATTGCCGGGTACACCAACGCCGGGAAGTCCAGCCTGCTGAACCGGCTGACCGGGGCCGGTGTCCTGGTCGAGAACGCCCTGTTCGCCACCCTGGACCCGACCATCCGGCGGGCGGTCACCCCGGACGGGCGGGAATTCACCCTGGCCGACACCGTCGGCTTCGTCCGCCAGTTGCCGACCCAGCTCGTCGAGGCCTTCCGTTCGACCCTGGAAGAGGTCGCCGATTCCGATCTGATGCTGCACATCGTGGACGGCAGCCATCCCGATCCGGAGGGCCAGCTCGCGGCGGTCCGCGCAGTGCTGGCTCAGGTCGGTGGGGACAAGGTGGCCGAGCTGGTGGTGATCAACAAGAGCGACGCCGCCGATCCGGAGGTGCTTGACCGGCTGCTGCGGCGCGAGCCCAGAGCGCTGGCGGTCTCGGCCCGCACCGGCCAGGGGATCGACGAGCTGATCGCCCGGATCGCGGAGGACCTGCCTCGCCCCGACGTCGCGATCGAGGTGCTGGTTCCGTTCAGCCGCGGTGACCTGGTCAACCGGGTTCACCAGGAAGGCGAAATCCTGGCCGAGCAGCACACCGCCGACGGGACCCTGCTCAAGGCCCGGGTGGGGGTCGCGCTCGCGGCCGAGCTCAGCGGGTTCCTGATCGGCGTGGTTGCCTCCTGAGAGTGCCGGTAGAGCCGGCGGCTCGCCTCAGCGGCGTAGATCCAGGATCACCGATACCACGGAACCGCCGGTGGTGCGGGGCGCCACCGCCACGTCCAGGGCCAGGTGGGCAATCAGATAGAGGCCCCGGCCGCCCTCGGCCAGCAGGTCGTCCGGCAGCCGGGGCAGCAGGCTGCCGTCGGCGTCGATCAGGCCCGGGTAACTGGCGATCGGAAACTCGGGCCCGAGATCGGCCACGCTCAGTAGCGGATGGGTTCCCTCCCACCGAAGGCTGATCCAGGCTCGGCCGGTGGTGTGCGACAGTGCGTTGCTGAGCAGTTCCGCGACCACCAGTTCGCTGGCGTCAAGATCCGACTCCGCGCCGGACCGCCGGCTCAGAGACCGCATGATCTGCCGTCTGAGCCGCGGAATCGCCGCTGGGTCAGCCGGCTCCAGCGCCCACTTCACACGTCCTCCTCGACCGATGACAGACCGCCCGGCTCGACCGAGGTCAGGCCGCCCGGGGGACCGGGCGCTGCTCATCCGAATCCGGGGGCGGGCAGCAAGTGTTCGCCGTGACTTGGCACACGCTACGAACGCAGAGTGACATCTGCCGCTCAGTGACACGGGTGGACGCGGGATATTCAACCCTTCGGGTGAGGGCCGGTTAGGCTCCTTCGGTGGCCGCCTCCGAAGATCTCCCCGCGGGTCCGCCGGAACGCTCCGGCCCGTCTGACTGGCCCGAGCCGATCGAGTCGTCGCCGAAGCGATCCCTCACGCCGCCGAGGCGATCCCTCACGCCGCCGAGGCGATCCGTCTCGTCGTCCACGGCCGCGGATACCGGCCGGCTGCTGTCGGCGGCGGTCGCGTCCATCGGTGGTGTGCCCCGGCCCGGCCAGCAAAAGATGGCCGAAGCGGTCGCGAAGGTCATCGGTTCCGGCCGGCACCTGCTCGTTCAGGCCGGCACCGGAACCGGGAAGTCACTGGGCTACCTGGTACCGGCCACTGCCCACGCCGTCCGCGGAAAACACCCGGTGGTGATCTCGACGGCCACGCTGGCGCTGCAGGCCCAGATCGTCGACGGCGACCTGCCCCGGCTGGCCCGCGCGCTGACCCCGCTGCTGAACCGCGCGCCCACCTGGCAACTGGTGAAGGGCCGGAGCAATTACGTCTGTCTGCACAAGCTGGAAGGCGGGTTCCCCGATGAGGGGGACACGCTGTTCGACGTCCCGCCGGGCCCTCCGGAGCCTCCCGACCCGGCCGATCGGGCGGTGGGCCATCCGGCTGCGGTCCCCGGTCCGGCCGGTGGGTTCGGGGCCGGAAGGCTCGGTCGTGAGGTGGTCCGGCTGCGGGAATGGGCGGAGACGACGAAGAGTGGCGACCGGGACGAGCTGGTGCCGGGGGTTTCGGAGCGGGCCTGGCGTCAGGTCTCGGTCAGCGCCCGTGAATGCCTGGGCTCGCGGTGCCCGATGGCCGGGGACTGTCATGTGGAGCTGGCCCGGGAAAGAGCCCGCAGCGTCGACGTCGTCGTGACCAACCACGCCTTCGTCGCCATCGATTCCTTCGAGGGCCGGCAGATGCTGCCCGAGCATGACGTGCTGATCCTGGACGAAGCGCACGAGTTCGCCGACCGGGTCACCTCGGTGATCACCGATGAGCTGACCGCGACCGGGATCGAGGCGGCCGCCCGCCGGGCCCGGCGGATCGGGATCAGCGACACCAAGCCCCTTGAGGTGGCCGGCGAGACCCTGATGGCGGTGCTGGAGGGCCTGCCCACCGGGCGGCTGGAACACGGGCTGCCCGAGGGACTGCAGGCGGGGGTCGAGGCCATTCGCGATGCCGCCCGGACGGTGATCTCCTCGATCTCGCAGCTCGGCCCGGAGAAGGGCGGGGACGGTGACGGTGCTCGTCAGGTGGCGCGGGCCGCGGTCACCGAGGTCTTCGACGTCGCCGAACGGCTCGCCGCCGACGCCGGCCGGCCCGGTGGTGCGGACGTGGTCTGGATCTCCCGGATGAAACGGCTCGACGGCGGGGAACGGATCGGGCTGCACGTGGCGCCGCTGTCGGTGGCCGAACTGTTGCAGGATCGCCTGTTCAGCGAGCGAACGGTGGTGCTGACCTCGGCCACGCTGGCCCTCGGCGGCAGCTTCGACGCGCTGGCCGAATCGGTGGGGCTGACCGGACCGGAAGCTCCGGCCTGGCAGGGGCTTGACGTCGGCAGCCCCTTTGACTACCCGCGGCAAGGCATCCTCTACCTGGCCAAGCACCTTCCCGCCCCGGGCCGGGACGGTACGTCACCGCAGGTCATGGATGAGCTGGCTGAGCTGATCACGGCCGCCGGCGGTCGGACCCTGGGTCTGTTCTCCTCGCGCCGGGCCGCAGAGGCGGCCGCGAGTGAGATGCGCGAGCGGCTCGACCTGCCGATCCTGTGCCAGGGGGACGACGCCACCCCGACCCTGGTCCGCGAATTCGCCCGGGACGCACGCACCTGCCTGTTCGGCACGTTGTCGCTCTGGCAGGGGGTTGACGTGCCCGGCTCGGCCTGCCAGTTGGTGGTGGTCGACCGGATCCCGTTCCCGCGACCGGACGACCCGCTGTCCTCGGCGCGGTCGCGGGCCGTGGCTCAGGCCGGTGGAAACGGGTTCATGTCGGTGGCCGCGGTGCACGCCGCGCTGCGGCTGGCTCAGGGCGTGGGCCGGCTGGTCCGGACGTCGGACGACAAGGGTGTCGTCGCCGTGCTCGACCCACGCTTGGCCACCGCGCGGTACGGCGGCTTTCTGCGGACGTCGCTGCCGCCGTTCTGGACCACTACCGATCGCGCGGTGGTGCTGGAGGCACTGCGCCGGATCGACGCCACGGCGGAGGAGGTGCGGCCGGTCCAGGCCGGTGTCCAGCGGGCGGCCGCGGTCTCGGGAGCGAGCTGAGAGCCAGGTCTCCCTCCGCCCGGCATCTCTACGGGCCGAGGGAGACCTGGACCGCGGTGGTCAGATCCGAATAGGTGCGAACGCCGTCGAGGAAATCGTCCGGGAAGGAGACGTCCAGCGCCTGGCCCATGGCACTCAGGAGGGCGTACTCGTCGTCCTCGCCGGCGCCCAGGTGGCCCCGGAGATCCAGATCCGCGGTCAGGAAGTCCTGGGGGACCTGCAACTTCTGGGCCACCACGGCCCGGACCATCAGATCCAGTTGGGGATCGGACACGCTGACCTCCTCTGCTCGAGGTGAAACCCTCGAACAACGGTGTACGGGCTGCTTCGCCCGCAGGAGATTAGCGCGAGTTCATCCGGGCCGCGTTCACATCCGGCGCAGGACCGCGACGACCCGCCCGAGGATGGTTGCGTTTTCCCCCGGGATCGGCTGGTATGCGGCGTTCTGTGGCATCAGCCAAATCTCGCCGTCGCCGAGTTTCAAGGTCTTGACCGTCGCTTCTCCGTCGATCATCGCGGCCACCACCTCACCGTTCTCGGCCACCGGCTGCCGACGGATCGTGACCCAGTCGCCGTCGCAGATGGCGGCGTCGATCATCGAATCACCCACGACCTTGAGCAGGAAGAGCTCCCCGTCGCCGACTAGCTGGCGGGGAAGCGGGAAGACATCTTCGATCGCCTGCTCGGCCAGGATCGGCCCGCCGGCCGCGATTCGCCCGACGACCGGAACGTAGGACGGCGCCGGCCGCAGGTCACGCTGCCCGGTGTCATCACCGCCGATGGCGGCCAGCGCCCCGGCCTTCTCCGCCGCGTGATGGCGCTCGGCCATCGCCGACCGATCGCTAGGCATGATCACCTCGATCGCCCGCGGCCGGTTCGGGTCCCGGCGCAGAAAGCCCTTGCGCTCGAGGCTGGTGAGCTGATGCGCGACGCTGCTCGGGCTGGTCAGGCCCACGGCCTCGCCGATCTCCCGCAGGCTGGGCGGGTAACCACGCCGCTCCACCGCAAGCTGGATCGTCTCCAGCACCCGCCGCTGCCGGACGGTCAGCCCATCCCCCCCGGGCGGGCCGTCCGGCAGCGCGCGCACCGTCGACTTAGGGGTCGTCTCTTCGACAGCCGAGTCCTCTGCCATCTCCACCTCCGCAGACCAGGTCACCGGCGCCCACCGGGACACGATCACACTAGGGCGAAACGGCGACACTTTCAAACAAATGTTCGAAGGAGTCTCGCATCCGGCGGCGGAAGGTGCTAGAAATTCAGATAACCAAATCGAACACTTGTTCGATCAAGGAGCTGCTCGATCGCATCTCGCATCACGTACCCCGCAGCCGAATGGAGTCTGACGATGAGCCTCTTGTCCGCTACGCCGTTCTTCGTAGATCTTAGAGCCCGAAGCGGCCGGCGGCGCGATTTGCGACATCACGGCGCGCCGCATTTGCGACTGGTTCCCGGCGGTCGCCCGCTCGAGCCGGTCGCCCGGCAACGAACCGCGCCGCTCCGGCTCACCCGGCGGGGGCGGTTCGTGGTTCGGGTCGGCACCGTGCTCCTCGTGCTGCTGGCCGTGGTCGCGGGGGTGCTGCTGCTCAATCGCACCGCGCAGGCCAGTACCAGGGTGCATCCGGTGCCGGCCACCTATCGGGTGATCCGGCCGGGGGAGACGCTCTGGCAGATCGCCGGCCAGGTGGCGCCGGCGAGCGACCGCCGCGAGACGGTCGCGAAGATCATCGAACTGAATGCGCTACCGAGTGCGCAGATCTCCTCCGGTCAGCGGATCGCGGTGCCGCTGCAGTCTCGCTGACCGGTCGGCTCGGCGCGCCAAAGTTGCATCCTGTCCGCACCGCGCCTAGCGTTACCCCTACATCTAGTAGTTACATCGCTGTAAGCTGTCCACATCTAGTCCGATCGTGACCTCGGGCTGTCACTGGTCACCTCGGGCTGTCCTCAAGCGTCATCCCCAAGCGGGGGTGGTCTGAGCAATGATCTGCGGTCAGAAGTGCGGTGTTCGTCCGATCAGGCCGGGAAGAGGAAGCTGCAATGAACTGTCCGTTCTGCCGGAACAACGATTCCCGGGTGGTCGACTCCCGGAGCGCGGACGATGGCGCCGCGATCCGCCGCCGGCGCCAGTGCCCCGAATGCGGGCGCCGGTTCAGCACGTTGGAGACGGCCAGTTTGACGGTGGTGAAGCGGTCCGGTGCGAGTGAGCCGTTCAGCCGGGTGAAGATCATGAGTGGGGTCCGGAAGGCCTGCCAGGGTCGGCCGGTCGGCGAGGACGATCTCGCCCTGCTGGCCCAGCGGGTGGAGGAACAGATCCGTACCACCGGATGTGCGGAGATCGACGCCCACGAGGTCGGGCTGAGCATCCTGGGCCCGCTCCGGGAACTGGACGAGGTGGCCTATCTCAGATTCGCCAGCGTCTACCAGGCATTCGACTCGCTGGAGGATTTCGAGGCCGCGATCACAGTTCTGCGGGCCGAGCGCGAGCCGACCGGTGTCGAACCCGGGGAGCAGTCGTCCGCGACCGGTCCCGGAACCACATGACCACCGTCGGCGGCGGATCCGGGGAAGGTTCCGCCGCCGACGGTCACCAGCACGGCGATACAAACAGGCGAGCCGAAGGAACACAGCAGAACGAATACAGAGCCGAACGAACAGAGCAGAGCGAACGACGGTCGCGCAGCACGCTGCGTCCGTACGGTCAGTTGCACGACGAGTTGCACAACGGACTACAAAGGGGAACGGAAGTATGACGGAGATCACGTCCGGGCAGGGTGCACGCAAGACCCGCAACAAGGCACCGGAGGTGCACCGCACCGGTCTGAGCATCGATCGGGTCTTCACTACGGAGGGCGTCCACCCTTACGACCAGGTGACCTGGGAACGCCGGGACGTCGTTCAGACGAACTGGAAGTCGGGAGAGACGATCTTCGAGCAGAAGAGCGTCGAATTCCCGGACTTCTGGAGCGTGAACGCCTCGACGATCGTCACCACCAAGTACTTCCGGGGGGCGCTGGACACCAAGGTGCGGGAGT
>Ga0265340_10001234_pt1 | contig 14646 bp, 12 predicted proteins | sample 4CB225metaG_FD_202082 | JGI IMG/M metagenome (GOLD analysis project Ga0265340, IMG submission 202082) | Rhizosphere microbial communities from Carex aquatilis grown in University of Washington, Seatle, WA, United States - 4-CB2-25 metaG | ecosystem: Host-associated > Plants > Roots >...
GCCGACCTTGACCGGTTTGTCCTTGCACTTGCAGACGAGGGTACCGCCGGCAAAGCTGCCGGAACCCTTCTTCACTCCGCTGTCGACCGACGGATGGATGTGAACAGTCATAGCCAATCCTCCCTTGTGTTTGACGTCTTTGCTTTAGAACGCGTGGTTTGGAATCCGTTGACGACGCAACAAGTTCGAGACGCAATATGTTCAAAGCGTCACGCGTCTACGGCGTAGACGGTCGGGAGCGAAATTTCGAGCAAGTGTGTTTTTCAAACATTACACGCTTACGTTCAATGTCAAGGCCGTTGGCCTGACGGATATCTCCATGGAAGAGCCGATCGCTTAGGTTGCGATGCGGCATGAATTGCTCGACCAATCCGAGGAATCGATTCGGCGGCGACGCCGCGGCGCCATGTTTCGCGATCGGTTACGACAAGTGGCAGCGATTTGGTCTTTTCAGAATCCGGCGGCCGGAAATTTTTTGTTCGAGTTTGAAACGTAAGGATGATTTTGGGCGTATTATGGCGGAGGCATGTTTCGAATGGAGGACAGCTTGATTGAAATCATCCTGACGGTTTGCACCATCTCCAATCCCAACAATTGCGAGGAAAAGGCGCTTCAATTCGCCTGGGAAGGCTCGATCAACCAATGCATGATGTCGGCGCAACCCTACATCGCCCAGTGGATCGGCCAACATCCCGCATGGATCGCGAGGAAATGGACCTGCGATTACCCCGGCAGCAGGAAGCATCAGATCTGATGGTCCGGCATGAAAGCGTGGCGTTCCGGTTCGGCGCCCGCCGCGGCGCTCCGTCGGCGGTTTGGCGTTACCCGATGTTCAGTTCGGGCCGAAGGCGACACCCCACGGCAATTCGCCGACCTGAATGGATTTGATCACCTTCAGTGCCGCCACGTCGATCACCGAGACGTCGTTGGAGACGCCATTGGTCACGACAAGATATTTCTCGTCCGGCGTGAATGCGCCGTGCCAGACTCGTTGGCCGACCAGCAGGTATTTCAGGACGGCGTGAGTGACGCCATCGACCACCGCGACCCGGTTGGCGGGTCCGAGATCAACGAACCCGAGTTTGCCGTCCTTGGTGATATTGATGCCGACCGGCTGGATGGCCTCGGATCGCAGGCCCGGAATTTCGAACTTTACGGTCTGCTTGAGCTGGCGCGTGGCCGGATCGATGATCGCGAGGTCGCCGCCGATCTCCGAGCTTACCCATAATTCCGATCCGTCGGCCTTATACGCCGAAAAGCGCGGGCGAGAGCCGACCAGCAAATTGTCAACGATCTGGCGGCTTGCGGTATCGATGAAATGAACCATGCTGGTCGTTTCCGACGTGCATATCAGTGTTTTGGAATCCGGGCTGACGGTCATGCCCTCGGGCTCGATGCCGACCGAGACCTCCCCGATGGACGCGCGCTTTTCGAGGTCGATCACGGTCACCATCGCGTCATTTTCATTGGCGACATAGAGCAGCTTGCCTGCGGGATCCATCGTGAATTGTTCCGGATCGGCACCGGACGGCAGATCGCCGGCACTCTTGAAGGTCTTCGCGTCGAAGACCTGGATGATGTCATCGTCGCCGAGAGCGACATAGACCAGCTTGCCGTCGCGGGAGACTTCGATGCCGCGCGGGCGCTGCCCCGTCTTGATGGTTGCGATCGTCTCCATCTTGTCGGTGTCGATCACGGAGATGGAATTGCCCTTTTCGTTGGAAACATAGGCAAGGAAGGCGAAAGCGGAACCGGCCGAAAGAGTTAGCCCAAGCAGGGAGAGGCCAAGTGCCGCAGGCAAGCGTAAATCGAACATGTACTGGTCTCCAACGCGTCAGGTCCGGACGATGCGGGATTGTTTGCCCGCCGGGAAGGCTCACTCTATCTCATGCTGGACTGCTAAAATAGACAACCGTCCCATGGACGAAAGGAACCGTCGCTTTCGCCGCTTCGTTGCGCAGCTCGGGAAATGGAGTACCCTGATCGTCGCGAGAAATGTTGCGATGCAATCGAACCGCGCAGCCTGCACGACGAGCATCGCACGGGAGGCGTGATTTGTTCCGGATTCTGTTTGCTATCTGCGCTCTCGTAGCCTTTGGCGGGGCGGGACTTGCCGACCAGCCGCTGGAAATCAAGATCGGCTATCTCCATCAGGCGCCGTCGCGAATCCGGATATCGCTGATCGACGTGCCGGCGGCCAATGACGGTCTGGCCGGAGCGCAATTGGCGGCCGAAGACGACAACGCCACCGGACGTTTTCTCAACCAGCACTATACGCTGCTCGAGAAACTGGTCGGCGAGGGCGACGACCCGGTCGCGGCCATGAATGCGCTGGCCGATCAGGGGGCGTCGTTCATCGTGACAAGCCTCGATGCCGATCGGTTGCTCCGGGCTGCCGACGCGGGCCAGGCGCGCGGCGAAACATTGATCAACGCATCGGCCTTGGATGAACGCCTGCGCGAGCAGGATTGCCGCGGCAATGTCATTCACGTCGCGCCGACGCGGTCCATGCTCGCCGACGGGCTTGCGCAATATCTGGTGTGGAAGAAGTGGCGCAAATGGATGCTGCTGGTGGGCTCCCATGAGAACGACGGGCTGTTCGCCGACGCCTTGCGTCATGCCGCGACGCGGTTCGGAGCCAAGATCGTCGAAGAGAGGGTGTTCAAGGACAATGGCGGTGCACGGCGCACTGACAGCGGGGTCGCCGAGATTCAGCGGCAGATGCCGGTGGTGACGCAAGCCGCACCCGACCACGACGTGCTCGTTGCGGCCGATGAAAGCGAGGTTTTTGCCGGCTATCTCCCGTATCGTACCTGGGATGCGCGGCCCGTCGCCGGTTCGGCAGGGCTCGTCCCCACCACATGGGATGCGGCGTTCGATCAATGGGGCGCCGTGCAACTGCAGAACCGCTTCACAAAGACCTATCAGCGCGCGATGACGGCGCTGGACATGCAGGCCTGGACGGCGGTTCGCATGATCGGCGAAGCCGGTGTCCGATCAGGCTCCGGCGAGCCCGGCAAGATGCTCGCCTACATCAAGAGCCCGGACTTCTCGGTTGCGGCCTTCAAGGGCCAAAAACTGACATTGCGCGACTGGAATCTGCAACTGCGGCAGCCGATCCTGCTGTTCGACGGCCGCAATACGGTTTCGGTGTCGCCGCAGGAGGGTTACCTTCATCAGGTATCGGCGCTCGATACGCTCGGCCTCGATCGCCCGGAAACCAAGTGCAAGCTCAAATGACGAGGCTTGGCCTTCCTGTTTCGGCTCGTCCCATGCTTCAGCAGATAAAAATCTGGGCGCGCACGCTGAAACGGGACGTTCACGCGATCTATCTCGCCGCCCGCAGTCCGCGCGTACCCTGGCATGTAAAGATCATCGCCATTGCCGTTGCCGGATATGCGCTTTCACCCATCGACCTCATTCCGGATTTCATTCCGGTGCTCGGCTACGTCGATGATTTGATCATCTTGCCATTGGGTATTTGGCTGGTGCTGTCATTGATACCCGAACAGGTCATGGCGGAGTATCGTGACATGGCGGACAAGGCCGGGATGCGCCCTCGCAGCAACGCCGCCGCAATCGCCATTGTTGCCATTTGGATTCTCGGGACGGCGACGCTGGGCTGGATCGGGTTTGCCTACTGGAATCGATCAATCCAGGCGAGCCTTCATGCTGCGCCTCAGATGACTATCGATGGAGCGGTGACGCCTGCGGAAGCCCGCTTGCGCTGAACGGTACCTTCGCGCTAGATCATATAAGCCATTGATATATAATGCATTTATAGCCCGCATGAATTTCACTGTGGAAGCCTACCGCACCGCAGCATTTTCGGCACGAACATTGCTTTGTTGATCCTGCCGGAAATTGCGGGAGAGCACGGATGAAACGCACCATCCTTTGTCTCGGTGTGTTCGGTTACCTGACTGGACTTGTTAGCGCGCGTGATTTGGGACAGTGGGACGCGGTCAATCCCGAAGTCCGCGAATGGTATCAGGCGCTGATGCAGCCGGACGTCCCAAATGCATCATGTTGCGGCGAAGCCGACGCCTATTGGGCCGACGACGTACACGTCAGGGAGGGCAAGACCTTCGTGACCATCACCGACGACCGGCCCGACGAACCGCGCGGCCGGCCTCATGTCGCGATCGGAACGGAAATTGAAATTCCGAACAACAAACTCAAATGGGACAGGTCGAATCCAACCGGCCACGGCATCGTGTTCTTGAGCCGTAACCGCTATGTGTTCTGTTACGTCCAACCCGGCGGCGCCTGAACGACGCCGGAGATCGGACCTGCGACAATCCTGCCGCCGACTATTTCAGGAGTCGCAGCAGCGCCTGACCCGCCTTGCTGTTCAACTCCTTGGCGTCCAGCGTTCCGTCATGATCGGGATCCGCGGCATTGAAGCGCTGCTCGACCACCGCGAGATATTCGTCCTTGGTGAGGGTCCCGTCGTGGTCCGGATCGGCCGCGGCCAGTTCTTTCGCTGTCAATCGGCGGGCAAGCTCGCGTTTGTCGAGCGTGCCGTCATGGTCGCGTTCCAGTTTGTCGAACGCGCTCGACGCCGCCTTCTTCGCCTCGGCGAGATCGATCGTGCCGTCGTTGTCGGTATCGAACAGGGCGATGGCACCGCCATGGCCGGACTTCGCCAGGACCGGCAACGCTCCAGCAAGCAAGGTGCCGGCGGCAAGGGTGAGAACAAAGGTGCGGCGCGATATCATGGCTGAAATCTCCCTGGTTCGGACCTGAACGACATATCCGCACCGCGGAAGGTGTGTTCCATCGTTCTTATATACATTATAAGACGACTTTCCACAGCGAATAGAAGATCAGTTCGATGCCGCCTGTCTGATCCGCTCGACCGCGCCACGCACGTCGGTCCAGGGCGCCTTGTCGGGAGCGAATTGCTGCCGCAGATAGGACACGAGTTCCGCCACCTGATCGCTGGTCATGCTGTCCTTGAAGCCGGGCATGTAGCCGAGATCGCTGGAAACGGGCGCAGCGATGCCGTGCAGGATGATCTGGATCAGATTGTCCGGCGCGGCACTATGCAGATTGCTGTTCAGCGCCAGCGAAGGCCGGCTGCCGAACAAGGGCGCGCCGCCGACCGCGTGGCAAACCGCGCAGGCGCCTTCATAGAGACGCGCGCCGCTCGGCGATGCCGAAGCGGTCCTCGTCCTGGTCGAAGTTTCCAGTTTGGCGGCCAAAGCGTCTTGCGCGGCCTGACCGATCGCGTTCGTATTGAATGAGGCGAGATAAGCCGCCATGGCGCGGATGTCCTGGTCGGGCAGGGCAGTGAGTTCTTTCACCACCGGTGCCATCGGGCCCGCGGCGACGCCGTGAAACAGGGATTCGCCGCTTCGCAGATAGGCGAATAACTCATCCTCGCTCCAGGGGATCGGCGCGCGGGACAGCGACGTCAGCGGCGGAGCTTCCCAGCCCTCCGTGAAGCCGCCGGCCAGATGGGCGCCGGCCTTTTCGGCGCCGAAGGCGTTGCGTGGCGAATGGCAGGCGCCGCAATGGCCGAGACCCTCGACCAGATAGGCGCCGCGATTCCATATTTCAGATTTCTTCGGATCGGCCTCGAACATTTCGGGCGCATGGAACAGCGCGTTCCATCCGGCCAACAGCGGCCGCATGTTGAACGGAAACGCCAGCGCCGGTTTGCGGTTCTCGGCGCGCACCGGCGCTTGCGCCATCAGGTAGGCGTAGAGCGCCTGCAGATCGGCGTCGGACGTTCTGGCGAAATGCGTATAGGGAAACGCCGGATAGAGATGCCTGCCGTCGCGGTGCACGCCCTCGCGCATCGCGCGTTCGAAGGCGGGATAGGACCACGCGCCGATTCCGGTCTCGGGATCGGGCGTGATGTTGGTGCTCCAGATCGTGCCGAACGGGGTTTCGATCGCCCGGCCGCCGGCGTTGAGGACGCCGTTTGCTTCCGTATGGCAGACCGCGCAGTCGCCGAGTGCTGCAAGCTGCTGGCCACGGGCGATGGTCGCGGCCGAATAGATCGATGCGTCCGGCCGCGCGATCGGCGCGATCGACCGCCACGGCAACACCGCCGCCGCAATGCCTATCGTCGCCGCGCATAACGCCCCGATGGTCGCGAGTGCGCCGCGCCGCTTCGCAAACGGGTTTTGCCACCGGTCGGTCGGTGCTACGTGCTCGGGGGCGGCCAGCGGGATTGCGCTTGTCGTGGCATCCTGGTCGCCGCGCAGGCCCCGGAGGATTCGTTCCGGCGTGAAAGGCAATTCGCGGAAGCGCACGCCGGTCGCGTCAAAAATGGCATTGGCAATCGCCGCCGCACTCGGGACCGATGCGGATTCGCCGACGCCCAGCGGCGGCTGATCCTGTCGCGGCAGCATCAGGACGTCGATCTTGGGAACGTCAGGGAATTTGATGATGGGGTAGGCGCCCCATTCGCGGGAGGTTACCGAATTGCGATCGAACGAGACCTCTTCCATCAAGGCACGGCTGGTCGACTGGATCACGTTGCCATGGATCTGGTGGCGCACGCCCTCGGGATTGATCATCAATCCCGAGTCCTGGCCGGCGACGACGCGGGTCACGCTGACGTCGCCGGTCGCCTTGTTGACGGCGACGTCGGCAATCCAGGCCGACCACGCGGCGCCATAGCCCGGGAACTTGCTGTGCACATAGAGCGCGTAGGCAAAACCGCGCCCGCGCACGATGTCGCCCTCGGCGGCCGGCTCCTGCCATTGCGGGCGCGGAGTCCAGCCCGCGCGCTCGGCCACGGCGTTGACGAGATCGACCGCGCGCTTATCCCTGAGATAGCGCAGGCGATACTCGATCGGATCGACACCAGCCTCGGTCGCCAACTCGTCGATATAGGATTCATGGGCAAAGGTGTTCGGCAGTGCCGAAACGCCGCGAAGCCAGGATGCGCGCACGATCGGCGGCATGTCATGCGCCACCACGCGCATGTTGTCGTAGTCGTAAGGCGGGATCGCGGTGCGGTCGCCCATCTCGAACACGGCCGGGACCGCTGCCACGGTTCCCGTAAGCAACAGCGCCAGCGTTGGCGCGCCGTTGGACGGATAGCGCGTCCCAAAATCATAGGCTGCGACGCTGCCGTCGGCACGCAAGCCGCCTTTGACGTCCATCAATTGCGCGGTGCCCTTCGGCTCCCAGGCGTGCTCCTGTTCGCGCGTCAATTGCACGCGCACCGGGCGGCCGACCGCGCGCGACAGCAGCACCGCGTCGGCGGAAACGTCGTCGGCGCAGTTGCGGCCATAACAGCCGGCGGCCTCCATGCGGATCACGTCGATCTCGGCTTCGGGCTTTTCCAACAGCAGCGCGAGATCGGCGCGCAGAATGTGCGGGTTCTGTGTGCCGGACCAGACCCTGCTATTGCCATCCCGATAGTCCGCCACGGCGCAGGAGGGGCCGATCGAAGCGTGCATCTGGTAGGGCCAGACATAGGTTCGATGCATTGGCTTTGCGGCCGCGGCGATGGCGGCATCGACGTCGCCCTTGTCGATCAGGGTCCGCGGCGTCGACGGATTGGCGCGCAGCGCTTTTTCGACGTTCTCCAGATCGGGCAGCGTCGGCGTCGGTTTCCATGTCACCTTGAGCTGCGCCGCCGCCTTGACCGCATTTTCCTCTCGCTCGGCGACGACACCAACGAAATCGCCGATCCTGACGACGGCGACCAGCCCGGGAATACCGCGCACCGAGGTTTCGTCGATCGCGATCAGGCTGGTGCCGACAAAGGGCCCGGCATCGACGCCGGCGTAGGGCGGACGCACGACGCGACCGTGGAGCATGCCCGGCACGCGCACGTCGTGGACATAGACCAGTTCGCCCGTTGCCTTGGCCGGCAGGTCGATGCGCGGCACCGATTGCCCGACGATGGTGTAGGCATCCACCGTCTTGACCTCGACGTTGGCAGTCAGTTCGAGGCGGATCGTTTCGCCCGCGATCAACTCGCCGTAGCTGACGCTGCGGTTGTCGCGTCCGCGAACCAGGCCATCCTCGATGGTGAGGCCTTCCACAGGCAGATCGAGCCGTTCCGCGGCGCGCGCGATCAGGAAATGCCGCGCCTGTGCGGCGGCGTTGCGCAAGGGAGCAGCCGTGATCTGGATGGTTTCGCTGGCGATGGTCGCGCCCTGATTGGGGACGCGCGAGGTGTCGCCGAGCACGACGATGACGCGCGCAAAGGACACGTCGAGTTCCTCGGCGACGATCTGTCCGAGTGCGGTGCGAATGCCGGTTCCGAGATCGACGTGACCGTTGAAGGCCGTGACCGAACCGTCGGCCGTGATCTTGATGAAGGTCTCGAACGCGCCATTCTCGCCCGTGCCGGCCGCGCGAACGACGGACAATGATCCCGGGGGTTGATCGCGATGGTTTGGAAACTCCTGCGAGGCCATCAATCCTGCGCCTCGAGAACGTGGCCGGCGGCCCGCATCGCCGCACGCATGATCTCGATATGCGCGCCGCACCGGCATAGATTATAGCGCAACGCTTCCTCCACCTCGGTCCCGGAAGGACGAGGGGTCCGCATCAAGAGCGCCTTGATGCTCATGATCATGCCGTTGAGGCAGTAGCCGCATTGCGCGGCCTGTTCGTTGATGAAGGCGCTTTGAACCGGATCGGGATGATCGCGCGAGCCGAGGCCCTCGAGCGTGAGGATCTCGCGGCCGATGCAGCCGGAGATCGGGATCACGCAGGAACGCGCGGCAACGCCGTCGATCAGCACGGTGCAGGCGCCGCATTCGCCAAGCCCGCAGCCGAATTTCGGTCCGTTCAGTTCGAGATCGTTGCGCAGGACATAGAGCAGCGCGGTGTCGGGTGCGGCGTCGACCTCATGGATCCTGCCATTGACCGCCAGGCGGATCGTCGGTTGCGTCATGGTGGTGATTCCGGCCCCGGCGTTTGCGCTGCAAAACATCACGTCGAATGCATGCGAGGATACCGTTTGCATACAAACGTGCAAGCGCGGCCTGCCGCGGCGCAGTCGGCTGCCCGGTTTATGAACAAACCAGCGAGGCAATTGAGTTATTATTCGGCAGCGGGCTTTTCCATGCGCGTCGCTGCTTGACAGCGTTTGGCCGCGCGAGCAACATCATTCGTATACGAACGAGATGCCCGGCGGCGGGCGACAGGGCCGAGGGCGAACCGCCTTGATGACGCGTCGTTACCATTCTAGCCGTCCGACAGTTTGACGCTGGCCCCGCGAGCTTGTTGATGCTGACTGAACCGACCGCTGCCGACGACAAGATCCGCTGCGATGCCTGCCCGGTGATGTGTTACATCAAGCCGGGCGCGGCAGGGGCTTGCGACCGCTACGCCAATCACGACGGCCGGCTGGTTCGCGTCGATCCGCATATTCTTCTGGAGCGGACGGTGTCGCATGGCGGACGGCTGGTGCCGTTCCAGGCCACCGGCGACTGGGACGGCAAGATCGTTCACGAGCCGAGCCTGTTTGTGACCGCGATCGGCGCCGGCACCACCTATCCCGACTACAAGCCTGCCCCCTTCATCGTGTCTTCGGAAATCGACGGCGTCGACATGGTCACCGTGGTGACCGAAGGCATCTTCAGCTATTGCGGCGTCAAAGTGAAGATCGACACCGACCGCTATCTCGGGCCGGAGACAGCGACGGTTCGCGCGCAAGGCGAGGCGATCGGCCACGTCACCACCAGCGAATACGGCTCGCAGATGCTGTCGCTGGGCGGCGTGCATCATCTCACCGGGGGTTCGAAGAAGGAAGGCCGCGTCACCTGTGACGCGCTGATGGACTTGAGCAACTGCAAGCCGGTCGAGCTCACGATCGATGGCGGCGCCACCGTCGTGGTGCAGGCCGGACATGCGCCTGTTGTCAACGGGGTCGCCGAGGAGCGCATGCGGGTCGGCTGCGGCTCGGCGACGATCGGCATGTTCGCCAAGCAATGGCTCGGCAAGGTCGATGAAGTCGTGGTCGTGGACGATCATATCACCGGCGTTCTCTCGGAACACCAGGCCGGCAAGCTCTTGGATATCGCCGATACCGGGATCAAGATGAAGGGCCGGCGTTCGACGCCCGGCCGCTATTTCCAGGTGGCGGAGCCCGGCACCGGCTGGGGCGGCACCAAAATATCCGATCCGCTCTCGGTGCTCGGCCCGTTCGATGCAAAGAAGGCGCGTCCCGGCATGACCATGCTGATGGTCTCCACGACCGGCGAACATGCGGCCTTCTATGAACTCGACGAAGCACTCAAGCCCGTCGAAAAGCAGATACCGGCCGAGCTCCAACTGTCGGTCGAACGGATTCAGGAAAACTGCGAGCCAGCGCTGTGTACCGTGCTGTTCATGGCGGGCGCCGGCGGTTCGCTGCGTGCCGGCGTTACCGACAATCCGGTTCGGCTGACGCGATCGGTGAAGGACGCGCTGACGCGCGTCACCAGCGGCGGCGCGCCGGTCTATGTCTGGCCCGGCGGCGGCATTACCTTCATGGTCGACGTGACGCGGCTGCCGGCCGGCGCCTTCGGATACGTTCCGACGCCGGCGCTGGTGGCGCCGATCGAGTTTACCCTGCGGCTGTCGGACTATGCGGCGCTGGGCGGCCATATGGATCATGTGCGTCCGCTGGCTTCGCTGAAGGGCAACACGGAGACGCTTCAAATCTCTTCGCCGCCGTCGGCGCCGGGACGGCGCCCATGACGAGAACTCCGCTGATCAGGTTTCTGGCTGATGGCAGGCGGCTCAACCTGCAGGACGGTCCGATCGACCTGATCGTGGAAGCGAGCGGCAGCCCGGCCAACTTACGTGCCGCTTATGCCGCTGCGTCGCACCGCTTCACCGATGGTCTGCTCGACGAGCTGTGCCGCGAATTGCCGCTGTTGCGCCAGGCCGCGGACCCGGCGCGCTGCCTGCTGCAGGGCAAGGTCGCGCGCCGCATGCACGACGCGGTGGCGCCTTTCGCTGCCGGTTGCTTCATCACGCCGATGGCGGCGGTCGCAGGCGCTGTTGCGGAAGAGATCCTCCGCGCGATGGTGGAGGGCGCCCGGCTCGATCGCGCCTATGTCAATAATGGCGGCGACATCGCGCTGCATCTGGCGAATGGCGAGCAATTCACCGTGGGTCTGGCGGATTTGCCGGACGCATCCGGCTTGCTGCGGACCATGGTCGTCCATGCCGATGACCCGACGCGCGGCGTGGCGACCAGTGGCCGCCACGGCCGCAGTTTCTCGCTCGGCATTGCCGACGCCGTCACGGTGCTGGCGCGGACCGCGTCGCAAGCCGATGCTGCGGCCACCATCATCGCCAACGCGGTCGATCTGCCCGGACATTCCGCCGTCACGCGCCGTCCGGCGTGCGACTTGCAGCCCGACAACGATCTTGGCACGCGCCTGGTCACCCGCGACGTCGGCGCGTTGTCCGGCGGCGAAATCGAGGATGCGCTTGAGGCCGGCGCCGCCAGTGCGCGCGAGCTGCTGGCTGCGGGTTTGATTGACGGCGCCGCATTGCGGCTGCGCGACGAGATGATCGTCGTGGGGACGAAGACCGTCGAACTCCCCGGCTTGCGCGCGCCACTCCGCGGCCCTGTGGCGGAAGGCGGCCTGCATGTGTGAGATCACCGACAACCAACAACGGGACGGAAAACGATGAGCGCAGTCATTCGCAAGATCGTCACGGTCGTCGAGGAGACATTTCTCGAAATGGGGCAGAAGGTCACCCCGCCGACGCGGCGGGCGGCAGCCATCGCCGTGATCGAAAATCCGTTCGCCGGCAGATATGTCGAGGATCTCACGCCGCTGATCGCCATTGGCGAGGAACTCGGCGAGTTGCTGTCGAAGAAGGCGGTCGCCGCACTCGGGATCGACGGCGCAAAAGCGCAAAGCTACGGCAAGGCCGCCGCGGTCGGTGAAAACGGCGAGCTCGAGCACGCGGCGGCAATCTTGCATCCCAAGATGGGCGCGCCGGTGCGCAAGGTGCTGGGCAAGGGTGCGGCGCTGATTCCGTCATCAAAGAAGCGGAGCGGACCGGGTACGACGCTCGATATCCCGCTCGGCCACAAGGATGCGGCCTTCGTGCGCAGCCATTTCGACGGCATGGAAGTGCAGATCAACGATGCGCCGCGCGCCAACGAGATCATGGTCGCGGTCGCGGTCACCGACAGCGGCCGGCCGCTGCCGCGGGTCGGCGGACTCACGGTCGCGGAAGTCAAAGGCGAGGACGGCTTACGATAATTTCTTTCAACACTGGAGGTTAAGGGATGCAACGAAGCAAACGTTTCTTCGATGGTTTCTTGGGTATAGGCGTTGCGGTCGTGCTCTCCGGCATGGCGCATTCCGCCATGGCGCAGAGCGAAATCAAGATCGGCGAAATCAACAGCTATTCGCTGCTGCCCGCCTTCACCGACCCCTATCGCAAGGGCTGGCAGCTCGCGGTCGAGGAAATCAATGCCGCGGGTGGCATCAACGGCAAGAAGCTCGTCGTCGTTTCCAAGGATGACGGCGGCAAGCCGGCCGACGCGCAGACCGCCGCCAACGAGCTGGTGTCGAGCGAGAACGTGGCGATGCTGGCCGGTACCTTCCTGTCCAATATTGGTCTCGCCGTCAGCGATTTTGCCAATCAGAAGAAAGTCTTCTTCCTCGCGGCCGAGCCGCTGACCGACGCCATCACCTGGGCCAAGGGCAATCGCTACACATTCCGCCTGCGTCCCTCCAACTACATGCAGGCGGCGATGCTGGTCGAGGAAGCCGCAAAGCTGCCCGCAAAACGCTGGGCGACGATCGCGCCGAATTACGAATACGGCCAGTCGGCGGTGGCGGTGTTCAAGAAGCTGATGTCGGAAAAGCGGCCCGATATCGTCTGGGTCGACGAGCAGTGGCCGCCCCAGGGCAAGATCGACGCAGGTCCGGTGGTGCAGGCCGTCGCCGCCGCCAATCCGGAAGCCATCCTCAACGTCACCTTCGGCGCCGATCTGGTAAAACTGGTGCGCGAGGGCAATACCCGCGGCCTGTTCAAGGACCGCGCGGTGGTTTCCTTCCTGACCGGCGAGCCGGAATATCTCGATCCGCTGAAGGAAGAAACGCCGGAGGGTTGGATCGTCACCGGCTATCCCTGGTATAGCATCAAGACCGCGGAGCACGATGCCTTCCTGAAAGCCTATCAGGCCAAGTACAACGACTATCCGAGGCTCGGCTCGATCGTCGGCTACCAGACCATCAAGTCGGCCGCGGCCATTCTCGCTAAGGCCAACTCCACCGATCCGGAAAAGCTGATCGCGGCGGCGGAAGGCCTGGCGGTACCGTCGCCATTCGGCGAGATCACCTTCCGCAAGATCGACCACCAGTCGACGCTCGGCGCGTTCGTCGGCAAGACCGCGCTGAAGGACGGCAAGGGCATCATGGTCGATACCGCCTATCGCAAGGGCTCCGACTATCTGCCGAGCGACGCGGAAGTCGCAAAGCTCCGTCCGAAAGAGTGAGGTCCGCCGCCATGAAGCGAGGACTTTCTTCTCCCCTCCCTCCGCGCGCGTAGCGCGTGGTGGGGAGGGGTCGGGGGTGGGGGCGCTTCAGCGTGCTTGACATCAGCACGGGTACCCGCGGAGCCACCCCTCCCCACCGCTGCGCGGGGGAGAAGAACGCACTGGAGCTGCGGAGAGAAAGCTGCATCGAAACAGACGGCTCCATCATATGCGATAACCCTGCCGCGAGCGGGGAGAGATGAACCTAACGCTAACGCGGACAGCCAATGGCCTTTTACGTCGTCCAGTTCCTGACCGGTCTTGCCAGCGCGGCGTCGCTGTTTCTGGTCGCGTCGGGGCTGTCGATCATCTTCGGCGTGACGCGCATCGTCAATTTCGCCCATGGCGCGTTCTACATGCTCGGCGCCTATGTGGCGTACACGCTGACCGAGCGGTTCTCCGGCGCGGTCGGCTTTTGGGGCGGCATCGTCGCTGCCGCACTGATCGTGGCGGCCGTCGGCGTGCTGATCGAGATGGTGCTGCTGCGCCGGATCTATCATGCGCCCGAATTGTTCCAGCTGCTGGCGACCTTCGGCCTCACCCTGATGGTCGAGGATCTCGTGGTGCTGATCTGGGGTCCAAGCGATCTCCTGGGCAGCCGCGCGCCGGGATTTCGGGGTGCGGTCAATTTTTTCGGACAGAACGTTCCGACCTACGACCTGTTCCTGATCGGGCTTGGTCCGGTCGTGCTCGGTGCCTTGTGGCTGATGTTCCAGCGAACCCGATGGGGCGTGCTGGTTCGCGCCGCGACCCAGGACCGCGACATGGTGGCAGCACTCGGCGTCAACCAGAAATGGCTATTCACCAGCGTATTCGCGCTCGGGGTTTTCCTCGCGGCGCTGGGCGGCGCGCTGCAGATTCCGCGTGACGCCGTGCATCACGCCATGGACCTGCGCATCATCGTCGACGTGTTCGTGGTGGTGGTGATCGGCGGCCTCGGCAGCATCATCGGCGCCTTTGTCGCGGCGGTCTTGGTGTCGGAACTCAACGCGTTCGGCATTCTGGTTTTCCCGAAGATTTCCATCATCCTGGTATTTCTGGTGATGGCCGTGGTGCTGATCGTGCGGCCGTGGGGCCTGTTCGGAAAGCCGGAAGCGGTTGCGCGCCGGACGCCGGGATTGACCGTCAATGTCTGGCGGCCGCTGACCGCGAACGAGCGCCTTGCGGCC
>Ga0265340_10001235_pt1 | contig 14639 bp, 16 predicted proteins | sample 4CB225metaG_FD_202082 | JGI IMG/M metagenome (GOLD analysis project Ga0265340, IMG submission 202082) | Rhizosphere microbial communities from Carex aquatilis grown in University of Washington, Seatle, WA, United States - 4-CB2-25 metaG | ecosystem: Host-associated > Plants > Roots >...
GACGCCGCCGATATCGTCGATCGCTCCTTTTCCGGTGCCATTGGGAAAGGCGCCGGCCTTTAGATCGGCGCCTTGCGATCTCGAACCGTGAAGATTGATTTTTCGCTGCCGATTTCACGGTAAAAAAGTCGGCACGGCGCGCGCGTCATTCCTGCTGACCGAGACCCGTTGCGGCGAAAAATATTCTAGCAATTTGGCTACGGGCAGTTCACTTGTTCGCAATCGTCAACCTATGCTTCGGTCTGTGGCATTCCAGTCGCAGCCTGATGCAAAACCGAGCGGTACTGCCTAATTTTCGATTAACAATGTAGCGCGGCGCGAGCGGCAAGAAAAATGCGTCGCGGTGGAACCCGTTCCTGCAATAAATTCACCGTCAGGGCCCTGCGGTACAGCGCGCTCATTGCTATTTTTGCGCGGCACTCGACACCTCATTGGCGCCGCACCATCATTTCTTCCACGACTGATCGCGCGCCGTCGCGTTCGTCGTCAGAGGACCCTAATGAAGCGTCGTGAATTCTTGAAACTTTCGCTTGGAGGCGCTGCGGTCGCAGCACTTTCACGTGAGGCGCGCGCGCAGGCGGGCGTCCAGGAAATCCGCATCGGCTACCAGAAGAACGGCGTGCTGGTGATCGCGCGGCAACAGGCCACGCTGGAGCAGCATTTTGCTTCCCAGGGCATCTCCGTGAAATGGATCGAGTTCTCGTCGGGGCCCCCGATGCTGGAGGCGATGAACGTCGGCAGCGTCGATTACGGCGCGGTAGGCGATTCGCCGCCGGTCTTTGCGCAGGCCGCGGGCGCGGCCATCGTCTATGCCGCGGGTCAGCCGATAACCAACGGGCAGGGCATCCTGGTCCCGGGCAATTCGTCGATCCGCAGCATCGCCGATCTGAAGGGCAGGCGCGTCGGGTTCACCAAGGGCTCCAGCGCCCACAATATCGTCGTGCAGACCCTGGAAAAGGCCGGTCTCACCTATGCCGACATCACGCCGGTTTATCTGGCCCCGCCGGATGCGGGGCCTGCTTTCGCCAACGGCAGCATCGATGCCTGGTCGATCTGGGATCCGTACTTCGCGATCGGCGAAACCAAGCAGAACGGCCGCATCCTCGTCAACGCCTCCGACATCACCAAGACCAACTCGTTCTACATTGCCAATCGCGATTTTGCGAAGAGCCACGGGCAGGTATTGCAGCAGATCATCGATGTGACGACCTCGACCGCGAAGTGGGCCGAGGCGCACCGCGATGAGGTGGCGAAAGCGCTCAGCGCGGTCACCAATATTCCGCTGGACATCCAGACGGTCGCCGCCAGCCGGTCGTCCTTTGCCGTCGGTCCGATCACCGATGACATCGTTGCGACCCAGCAGGGCGTCGCCGACCGCTTTTTCAAGCTGGGTCTAATTCCCAAACCGGTCGTGGTTCGCGATGCGGTCTGGAAGCCGGTGCAGACCTGATCCGAACCCATTCAAAGAGGATTTGAACATGCGTTGGTTGAAGCGAGCGGTCGCCGCTGCGGTCCTGTCGATGAGCACGGCACTCGTCGGCGTCGGCGCCAGTTACGGCCAATAGGTTCCCAACAGATCAGGTTACGCGGCGAGGAGTCCGGCAATGAGCAGCGATAAGTCATCCAAGGCCAACATTCTCTGGTTTCTGCCGACCCATGGCGACGGGCGTTATCTCGGCACCACGACCGGCGGGCGCGAGGTGAATTTCAACTATTTGCGCCAGATCGCGCAGGCCGCGGACCAGCTCGGCTATTTCGGCGTGCTGCTGCCGACCGGCCGCAGTTGCGAGGATTCATGGGTGGTGGCGTCTGCGGTTGCGCCCTGGACCGAACGGCTGCGATATCTCGTGGCAGTGCGGCCCGGCCTGCAGTCGCCGAGCGTCGCCGCGCGCATGACCGCGACGCTCGACCGGCTGTCGAACGGACGGCTGTTGGTCAATGTCGTCACCGGCGGCGATCCCGTCGAGAACAAGGGCGACGGCGTCTTCCTCGACCATGACGCGCGCTACGCCGTCACCCGAGAGTTCCTCAACGTCTACAGCGATCTGCTGGCGGGCAAGACCGTCAATGTCGAGGGCAAGCACATCCGTATCGAGGACGGACGCCTGTTGTTTCCGCCGGTGCAGTCGCCGCGTCCACCGCTATATTTCGGCGGATCCTCGGATGCCGGCATCGATGTCGCCGTCGATACCGTGGACAAATATCTGACCTGGGGCGAGCCGCCGGCGCAGGTCGCCGAAAAGATCAAGCGCGTGAAGGCGGTGGCCGACAAGCGCGCTCGCAAGCTCTCGTTCGGCATCCGGCTGCATGTCATCGTCCGCGAGACCAACGCTGAAGCCTGGAAGGCCGCGGACGAATTGATTCAATACGTCACCGACGAGACCGTGGCCTCGGCGCAAAAGATCTTCTCCCGCATGGACTCGGTCGGTCAGCAGCGCATGGCGCAATTGCACGGCGGACGTCGCGACAAGCTCGAGATCAGCCCGAACCTTTGGGCCGGCGTCGGACTGGTACGCGGCGGCGCGGGCACCGCGCTGGTCGGCGATCCCCAGACCGTGGCGGCGCGGATCCGCGAATATCAGGACGTCGGCGTCGATACCTTCATCATGTCGGGCTATCCGCATCTGGAGGAAGCCTACCGGTTCGCCGAACTGGTGTTTCCGCTGCTCTCTCTGGAAAATCCGAACAATGTGACGTCCATTCGCGTCAATACCGGGCCGTTCGGCGAGACCATCGCCAATGAGCACCGGCCGCTGGTGAAGGCATCGCAGTCATGAGCCTGATCGAAAGCCTTCCACGGGTCCGAAACCTGCGATTGCCGCGGGCGGACGGTTTGGTGCAATGGATCGTGCCGCTGGTGATCCTTGTGGTCTGGCAGGCTGCCTGCACGGTTGGATGGGTGCCGGCGCGCGTGCTGCCGGCGCCGAGCGACGTCGCGCTGGCGGGCTGGAAGCTGCTGCTGTCCGGCGAACTGGCGCGCAACATCTGGGTCAGTTTCTGGCGCGCGAGCATCGGCTTTGTCATTGGCGGCGGCATCGGCTTTGCCTTTGGACTGGCCAATGGCCTGTCGCAGCTCAGCAACAAGCTTACCGACACGTCCTTGCAGATGGTGCGCAACATCCCGCATCTCGCCCTGATCCCGCTGGTGATCCTGTGGTTCGGCATCGATGAATCCGCGAAACTGTTTCTGGTCGCGCTCGGCGTGTTCTTCCCGATCTATCTCAACACCCTGCACGGCATCCGGACCGTCGACCCGCAACTGATCGAGATGGGACGGATCTACGGCATGAGCAATGCCGAATTGTTCCGGCGCGTGATCTTTCCGAGCGCATTGCCGTCGATCTTCGTTGGCATTCGGTTTGCGCTCGGCATCATGTGGCTGACCCTGATCGTGGCCGAAACCATCGCGGCCTCGTCGGGCCTCGGCTACATGGCGATGCAGGCGCGCGAATTCATGCAGATCGATGTCGTCGTGCTCAGCATCCTGATCTACGCCTTGCTGGGAAAGCTCGCCGACAGCGCCTCGCGCGTGCTCGAGCGGCTGACGCTGTCCTGGCATCCGGCCTTCCAGAAACACTGAGAGGATACATGCAGGAAGCCCTTCAATTTCTGTCGACGGATGCCGAGCCCGTGGATCGTGCGGATTTCATCGAACAGGCGCGGGTGTTGCGGCGGGAGTCGGAAAATTCCTCTCGCGGCCTTCCGCTCACCATCCGGAATTTACGCAAATCGTTCGGCGACAACGAGGTATTGCGCGGTATCGACCTGCACATTCCCGCCGGCCAGTTCGTTGCAGTCGTCGGTCGCAGCGGCTGCGGCAAGAGCACGCTGCTGCGTCTGATTGCGGGCCTCGAGACCGTCGATGCCGGCACTATCAGTTTTGGCGAAGACGCGCGGCCGGAAGACATTCGCGTGATGTTCCAGGAACCGCGGCTGTTGCCATGGGCGCGGGTGCTTTCGAACGTCGAAGTCGGCCTCGGCCGCCAGCGTGCATCCGCGGACGCGCAGGCGCGCGCGGAGCGGGCGCTCGGCGAGGTCGGGCTTGACGACAAGCGCGCGCAATGGCCGGCCGTGCTGTCCGGCGGCCAGAAGCAGCGCGTGGCGCTGGCGCGGGCGCTGGTCAGCCATCCCCGCGTGTTGGCGTTCGACGAGCCGCTCGGCGCGCTGGACGCGCTGACCCGCATTTCGATGCAGCGATTGCTGGAGCGGGTCTGGCAGGATCAGGCATTCACCGCGATCCTGGTTACCCATGACGTCGCCGAAGCCGTCGCGCTGGCTGATCGGGTGCTGGTGATCGAAGACGGCCGCATCGCGCACGATGTCAGCGTCAATATCCCGCGGCCGCGCCGGCGCGGCTCCGCCGAGCTTGCCGCGCTGGAAGGTTCGATTCTGCGCGATCTCCTGAAGTCCGGGGACGATCCATCAGATCAGTGAGGCTGCCATGAATTCCGTTGTTCGCACCATCAAGATCGATCGCGAGGCTTCCCCCGGCGATTTTCGCAGCGCCATGCGGCATCTGGCCGGCGGCGTCAGTGTGATCACGGTCGGGCGGGGCACGGATATCACCGGCATGACCGTCACTTCGGTTTCGTCGCTGTCGGTCGATCCGCCGACGCTGATTGTCAGTATCAACCGAGAATCGTCGTCCTGGCCGCTACTCAAGGCCCGCGGCTTCTTTGGCGTGAATATACTGACCGCCGATCAGCTCGATGTCGCCGAGCGGTTTTCGGGCAAGGACGGCCTGAAGGGCGCGGCGCGCTTCGCCGGCGCACAATGGATCACGCTTGTGTCGGGTGTGCCACTGCTCGAAGGGGCTTTGGCGGCGATCGACTGCGAGGTGGAGGACATCGTCGAGCGTCATTCCCATGCCATCGTGATCGGACGGGTGCTGGACATGCAGCTCTCGCCGCGCGGCGCTGCGCTCGCCTACTGGCAGGGGCAATATGTCGCAATCGATCGGGACGAGGATGCGATCAGGCTAGCTGAAGTCAGCGTTCCCGGCACCACGCCGCGCCGGACCTGACGCGGCAATTGCGAAGCGCCGCCGATGTCCACCTGCCGTCCGGACGGCCCAAGCGCGAGCCGGATATTTTGCCGGGCGATCCCGCCTGAGTGACGACCGCGGTGAGCCGTATCACATGCCCTGAATGGTCTGCTTGTCCGCCGCCAAGGGTACCGCGACCATGTGAACGTACCGGAAGTCGTGCTCTGCGTACCACTCGGACAGAATGGCCATGGTCGCCCCACAGGTGGTTTGGGAAAGACGGGCAACAAAGTTCGGCAGCATCATATCCTAGGGGGAGGAAACGCGGATCCGCTCAGCCGGGAGCATGGAGCGGTGGCGTTCCGCGCGCCCGCGGACTAGAAAGCGCCAGCGATATCGAACCGGAGATTGGGCCGTGGACCACACTCTTCTACGCACCGTTCGTGCGGGCAGCGCAGCCAGCAGATGAAGCGGGTCCTGATCTGGGTTTTCTACGGTGTCGGCACGCTCGCGATGCTTTATCTGGCGCTCTACGCGTACGCGGCGTTCACCGGACGGGATCTGCAGCCGGGCGATCCGATCCACATCTTCCGCAAACCCGACGCGCCGGATTATTCGGCGGCGAGGGATGGTGCTTTCGCCTGATGACGCGACACGAAGGTGCGGCCCAGGGTGACGTTCTTCTGGGCGCGGATCTGGGTGTTGTCGTAGGTCCAGCACTCGCCGGAATCGTCGAGGAAGCAGACCCAGAACAGATTATATTCGGGTCCGTAGTCGATCAGCAAATGCGCGTAGCCATCGCCCTTCGGCGTAATAACGGGGATCGGCGGATCGAGCTGCAGGATAGACATATCAGGCTTTCAACATGATGCGGCCGGACGCCGCTCGATTGAAAACGTGGATGCCGCAAAACAGTTCCGGCGCGAGGTGAGCCTCGCGCCGGATTTATTCTAACCTGCGACAGGGTCGGAGCGATCACGCCGACGCTGCGGCGCGGTGGTATTCGCCGGCGCCGGCGGGCGTGATCGGCAATCCGCCGTCGGCGTATTCGTTCAGCTTGTTGCGTAGCGTCCGGATCGAGATGCCGAGGATATTGGCGGCGTGGGTCCGATTGCCGAGGCAATGCTTCAGTGTTTCAAGGATCAGATCGCGTTCTACGTCGGCTACCGTACGTCCGACCAGAGCGCGGGTCACCTGTTCGGCGGCGAAGGTGGCGTGCGCTACCGCCGGCACGGTCTTGGGCGAGTCGAGACGATCGCCGTCCGGCGTCAGGATGGCGTCGACGCCGATCTCGTCGCCCTGCGCCATCAGCACCGAGCGATGCATGGTGTTTTCCAGCTCGCGGACGTTGCCCTGCCAGCGGTTCGACGTCAGCACGCGCCGCGCATCCGCCGAGATCGGCCGCAACGGTACGCCGTTGGCATCGGCATATTTCTTGGCGAAGTGCTGCGCCAGTTCGAGAATATCCGCCGGGCGGTCGCGCAAGGGCGGTATCTTCAGGTTCACGACGTTGAGTCGGAACAGGAGATCCTCGCGGAATGTGCCTTCGCGCACCGCGTCGGCCAGATTGCGGTTCGAGGTGGCGATGATGCGGATATCGACCGGCACCGGCCTGGTGCCGCCGACCCGGTCGATCACGCGTTCCTGGATCGCGCGCAAGAGCTTGGATTGCAGCCGCACGTCCATTTCCGAGATTTCGTCGAGCAGCAATGTGCCGCCGGTAGCTTCCTCGAATTTTCCGATACGCCGCGCGATGGCACCGGTGAACGCGCCCTTCTCGTGGCCGAACAGTTCGGACTCCAGGAGGTGCTCGGGGATCGCCGCGCAATTGATCGAGATGAACGGCTTTTTGGCGCGGTGGGAGCGGGTGTGCACGTAGCGCGCCATCACCTCCTTGCCGGTGCCGGATTCGCCGGTGATCATCACGGAGGCATCGGAGCCGGCGATCTGTTGCGCCAGCCTTATGACCTTGGCCATCGCTTCGTCGCGGTACACCAGGTCACGGGAATCGTTGGCGACGGCGGCCAGAACGGCGGCGATCAGTTCCGGGTCGGGCGGCAGCGGGATGTATTCCTTGGCGCCGGCGTGGATCGCGGCGACCGCCGCGCGGGCGTCGTTGGAGATGCCGCAGGCGACGATCGGTACGTGAATATGCTCGGCTTCGAGCCGCATCACCAGATCGCGGATATCGAGGGCGACGTCGACCAGCAAGAGGTCGGCGCCCTTGCCGCCGCGCAGCACCCGCATCGCCTGTTCATGGTCCTCCGCATGGGTCACGGAAGCGCCGTTGTCCATCGCGATCTTGGTGGCGGTCGTAAGCTGGCCCTTGAGTGTGCCAACGATGAGAAGCCGCATGATAATCTCCTGTTCGTCTGTTCGCGCCGTTCGGGCACGGTATCGTTAAAGCGCGCTTTAGCCGCGTTCCGCCTTGATGATTTCCGTCATGGTGACGCCGAGCTTGTCTTCCACCAGCACCACTTCGCCGCGCGCCACCAGGCGGTTGTTGACGTAGATGTCGATGGCTTCGCCGACGCGGCGGTCGAGTTCAAGCACCGTGCCGGGCCCGAGTTTCAACAGCTCGCCGACGTCCATCTTGGAGCGGCCGAGCACGGCCGAGACCTGCACCGGCACGTCGAACACGGCTTCCAGGTCGGCGGCGATGCGTGAGGCCTGTTCGTCTTCATTGTAGCCGATATCGTCGATCGCCGGCGCGTCGGCGGAGTTGAGATCCGGAAGCGGAACCTGTGTGTCGGTGTCACTCATGATTTAGGTCCCCATGGCCTCAATTTGCGGGCTGATCGCGGGACGCGATGTAGCGCCCGACGAGTTCGTTGATCTTGCTGTCGATCGCGGTGCGCTCCAGCACGACCCCGCCGTCGGCCCACTCGATCTTGCAGTCGCCGGCCTCGATCTGCGGCTCCGCCAGGATGACCAGGCGGCCCTCGAAGCCGCTCTGCTTGGCCAGCCGCTCGATGTGTTCGCGCGCGGTCTCATAGAGAGAATCGTTGATCCGGACCACGAGATGCGGCGTCGATACCAGATGCGAGAAGCAGTCCTTGACCAATCCGGTGATCTCGCCGAGCGGCTCGCGTTCGATCAGCTCGCTGCACAGCTTGCGCGCGACCGCGACCGCTATGTCGACGGCCTCGGTTTCCATCCGGGTTTCGATGCCGGAAAAGCGCGCTGCGATGCCCTTGATGGCGATCCCGATCTCCTCCAGCGCCAACGCGGTGCGGCGGTCGCTTTCCGCCTTCGCCTCGCGCTGTGCGGCGTCGTGACCGTCGCGATAGGCCCGGGCCTCGGCGGCGGCGATCTTCTGGGCGATTTCGATCGCGGTGGCCGGCCGCTCGCGCGCCTTGTCCGGCGCCGAGAAGTCCACGTCGAACAGGAATTTTGCGGGAGCGGCCATCAATACACCAGTTCGTCGTCGGCGCGGTTCTTGGTCAGCGTGATTTCGCCCTTGGCGGCGAGGTCCTTGGCGAGATTGACGAGCAGCGCCTGCGCCTCGTCGACATCGCGCAATCTCACCGGTCCCATCGCGGCCATGTCGTCGAGCAGCATCTTGCCGGCGCGGGACGACATGTTGCCGAGGAAGAAGCCGCGGACTTCCTCATTGGCGCTCTTGAGCGCGATCCCGAGCTTGTCCTTGTCGACGTTGCGCATCAGGGTCTGGGCGGAACCGCTGTCCAGCTTGATGAGATCGTCGAAGGTGAACATCAGCGCCTTGATGCGTTCGGCGGCCTCGCGGTTGTCCTCCTCCAGAGAGGTAATGAAGCGGGTTTCGGTCTGGCGGTCGAAATTATTGAAGATTTCCGCCATCACCTCGTGGGCGTCGCGGCGCCTGGTCTGCGACAGGTTCGACATGAACTCGGTGCGCAGCGTCTGTTCGACGCGCTCGATCACTTCCTTCTGTACCGCCTCCATCTTCAGCATCCGGTTGACGACGTCGAGCGCCATGTCCTCCGGCAGGATCGCGAGCACGCGCGCGGAGTGTTCCGGCTTGAGCTTCGACAGCACCACAGCGATGGTCTGCGGATACTCGTTCTTGAGATAGTTAGCGAGCACCTCTTCCTGGACGTTGGAGAGTTTCTCCCACATGTTGCGGCCGGCGGGACCGCGGATTTCGTCCATGATGCCGGTGACGCGCTCGGCGGGCAAATATTGCTGCAGCAGCCGCTCGGTGGCGTCGAACGTGCCCATCAGCGCGCCGGATGCCGACATCCGCGAGACGAATTCGAGCAGCAGATCTTCCACCACGTCGGCCTCGACGGTGCCGAGCGTCGACATGTGGATCGACAGCTCGCGCACCTCATCGTCGTCGAGCAGTGACCAGACCTTGCCGCCATATTGTTCGCCCAGCGCCAGCATCAGGATCGCGGCTCGTTTCGGGCCGCTCAATTTCGGTCCCTTCGGACGATTGGCCTGCCGGGCCGCCAAACCGGCGATGACGGTGGAAATGTCGTTGGCGTTTGTGGTCTGCGGTACTGCCATGTCAGATCACGCCGGCTGCTGCTGTTCGGTGAGCCATTGACGAACAATGGTCGCGGTTTCGTTGGGATTTCGCTCTGCCAGCTCGCCGACGCGATGCACCGACTGGGCGTGGACCTGGCCTTGAACCTGGGCGACGTCGATCATCTGCGCGGTGCCGCCGGCAAGGAGAGCGGTCGCGTCCTCGGCGCTGCCGTCGGTCAGCGCCGGGACCGAATTGCCGGTGAGGGCGGCGACCTCCTCGGAAGCGAGGATGCGCTTGACCAGCGGCCGGATCACCATGAACAGGACCACCAGGCTGAGCAGCATCATGACGCCGAGCTCGATGACGTACATGACGTCGTCCTTGGTGAATTGCAGCATGCCGAGCAGGCCGGTCGGTTCGGCGAGCGGAACGGTCGCCGGGGCTTCGGCGAATTTGAGGTTCACGACCTCGACCTGGTCGCCGCGCTTCTGATCGAAGCCGATCGCCGAGCGCACCAGGGCCGCGATGCGGTCCAGCTCTTCTTTGCTGCGCTCCTTGTAGACCAGCTCGCCTTTTTCGTCCTTGGTGTAATTGCCGTCGACCAGCACCGCGACCGAGATGCGGTTGACACGTCCCGCCTCGGTCACCTCGGTCTTGGTGGTACGGGAGATCTCGTAATTGTTGGTTTCCTCGGTCTTCTTGCTCTGGTCGCGCGCATTGGCGCCATTGTTGTTGTTCTGATTGCCCGGCAATTCGTTGTTGACAGTGACCTGTCCGCTATTGTCGGCGGTCAGGCTGGATTCTTCCCGGGTCTGGCTGGAGCGCAGCACCCGGCCTTCGGGATCGAACTTGTCCGAGGTCTGGGTGACCTTGTTGTAGTCGAAATCGGCCGAGAGCTGGACGCGGGCACGGCCGGCGCCGACCACCGAGGACACGATTGACTCGACTTCGCTGCGTATCCGCTTCTCGAAGCCGGCGCGGCGCTCGTCTGCGATGCTGTTGTCGACATCGGTGCTGGAGCCGGCGCCGTCGGCGAGCAATTGGCCGGCCTCGTCGACGATCGAGACCCGCTGCGGCTTCAGGCCGTTGACGGCGGAGGCGACCAGATGACGGATGGCCCTGATTTGCTGGGGTTCCAGCGCACCGCGCACCCGCACGACGATCGAGGCCGACGGCTCGGGCGTCTCGCGCGAAAACAGCGGCCGCTCCGGCAGCACCAGATGAACCCTGGCCGCCTGGACCCGGTCGATGGCGCGGATGGTACGGGCCAGTTCTCCCTCCAGCGCGCGCAAATGATTGATGTTCTGGACGAAGCTCGTGGTACCGAGTGCGTCGGATTTATCGAAGATCTCGTAGCCGACGCCGCCACCCTTGGGCAGCCCACCCTCGGCGAGCTTCATGCGCAGCCGGGTGACCTTGTCCTTGGGCACCATGATCACGGCGCCGTCGTTGCGGATTTCGTAGGGAATGGCCTGGCGGTCCAGGTCCTTGATGATGGCCGAGGAGTCTTCGAAGCTGAGATCTGTAAAGAGGGTGGTCAGTTGCGGCGTGGTGACGCGCATGATGACAAAGCCGAAGAAGCCGATCAGCGCGGCTGTCACCGCGATCATCGCCATCAACCGCGAAGCACCCAGACCCTTTAGGAAGCTTACGAGACCCTGCACCAACCGCCCCTGAGATTCGGCCCCAAGAGCCGACTGGGCAATTATTGCCTATGGGATGGTTTCGATATGGTTAACGAAGGTTAAGGGGCCGGGCGAAACTTGAATATGAAAAAGATCGGCTTCGCGTAGCGAAGCCGATTTTGATCAAATGCCAAAGGTTTTGGAGAGGGTTTATTGGCGATATTGCTGGATGCGGGTGGTACGCAGTCCGGCAAGGCCGTGCTGATCGATGGAAAACTGCCAGGAAAGGAATTCGTCGACGGTCAGAGTGTAGCGGCTGCAGGCTTCCTCGAGGGAGAGCAGGCCGCCGCGCACTGCGGCCACGACTTCGGCTTTACGGCGAATGACCCACCGTTTTGTCCCGGGCGCGGGCAAATCCGCAATTGTTAACGGACTGCCGTCAGGCCCGATGACGTATTTTACCCTCGGGCGATGGGGTTCTGTCATGGCGTACTCACAAACTCTCAACCACTGAACTCACGGTAACAACCTACGCCCCGCGACTTAAAATTTGCCTAAGCCCAATGCTCCAATGCAAATCTCCTTGGAATCGTCGTAATTCCTCGCGTCTCCCCTTGAAACCTTTGAGATATTTTATTCCAGATGACGTCTTGAGATTGTGAAATCGCCGGGAGCGCCGCGCCGCCCGCCCGGTTGCCTACCGTGAGGCGCCACGTGCTCGCTAAAATATCGCGGGAATGCCGGTCGCCGCAGCTTCCGCAGCGGCCCAACCCGTCAGTTGACGATGCTCTTGACCTGGCTGACCGTGTAATTCTGGCCGTTGATCGACAGCAGAGGCGGCGATTGGGTGAGGTCCACCGAATCGACCACGCCCTGAACCTGCGTGGTTACGGCCACCGTATTGCCCGCGGTGTCGGCGGCGGTCGCGGTCAACTTATACTGGCCGTCCGGCCACTGCGTGCCGTCATTGCCTTTGCCATCCCAGGCGAAGGTTTGATTCTGCCCGGCCTGGACGGCATAGCTGTTGCTGTAGACGGTCTGCCCGGCGGTGTTGGTGATGGAGATGTTGACGTTGGAGTTGGTGGGAACGCCGATGTTCCAGGTGGCCGCACTTTTGGTCAATGCCGCGGTGCTGCCGTCGACCACCGCGGTCTTGCCCACGAAACCCAGTGCCTGTGTCGATTGGGCGGTCTGCTGCAGCGAGACCAGCGAGGTCAGCTGATCGTTGGTCTTGAGTTGCTGCTCGACGCCTGCGAACTGCACCAACTGCTGGGTAAACTGGTTGGTGTCCAGGGGATCCAGCGGGTTCTGGTTCTGCAATTGGGTGGTCAGCAGGGTCAGAAACGTCTGGAAGTTTCCGGCGAGCGTGCCGCCGGTGGTCGAACTCAGAGAACCGTTGGAAGACGAACTCGCTGGCGTCGTTCCTGAAACGATCGGGCTGGCGCTGGTTGTTGTTGTTGCTGCTGCTGCTGACATATCCGTCTCCTCAGACCCTGATGTCGACGCCGCTGCTCGATGCGAGCATGCGGCCATAAGTTCGTCCGGCGACCGTTGCCGGGATCGTATCGTCTTCGCTGATCACGAGCCGCTGGGCGTTGCGGCCGCTGTCATTGCCGTTGTTCTGTCCGGAAGAGGACTGGTCGCGCAGGCTGAATTGCAGGCCGCCGTCGCCGGTCTTGAAGCCGGCATCGTCAAGCGCACGCTGCAGCTGGGGCGCGTCCTGGCGCAACATCGACAGCGTTTCCGGCCTTTCGACCGTCAAATGCGAAGTTACCTGGCCGTTGCGATCGACATCGATGCGGACATCGATGCGGCCGAGGTCGGCGGGATCGAGCCGGATCTCGAAATGGCTTTTGCCGGCTATTGCCGAGGCGGCAATCTCAACTGCAAGCCCGCTCAATGGCACCGGCGCATTGGTTGCCGCGGTGACGTTCAGAGCGGCTGCGGGAGCGGCGGGCGCCACTGCGGCGGGCAGCTGCGGCTGGATTGCGCCCGCCACCTGGCTGCCGGCATCCAATGCATCGGTCGACGTCTGGGCCGCCGTTGCGTTCACTGGCGCATGGTCGTGGGCCGGGGCCGCAGAACCGAAGGCGGCATTGGCTTCGGCCTTCGCCGCGCCGGCGCCGTCAACACCAGCCAGCGGTTTGGCATTGGCCGCCGGTTGCGTGGCATTTGCTGATAGCGTCGAGCCCAGCGTATCTGTCGTGGCCGGATCCGCCTTGGCCGATTTGGTGTCCGGCGTCACCGACGCCGTTCCCTTCGCAGGCACGGTGTTGGGCGTCTTGAGTAGCGTGGTCTTCGGCGCCACCGGCGCTGCTGCGGCGATCGCCGCGGACAATCCTGTGTCTGCCGCCGTGGTCGCGTCCGCCGGCGTGGCTGGCTGCTTCGCCGTCGCGGCGATGGTGGTGGCTGCCGCCGTTTGAATGCCAGTCTTGGCTGACGTGGCGGCGGCGGCGTCCGCTGCCGCTGCTGTCGGTGCGCCATCGGCTGCGGACGCAGCTGGCGATGCGGTGGCGCTGGAATCGGCCTTGATCTGCGCCGATGACGCGGCTTGAGCGGCGGCTGCCGGAGCGCCGGCTGCGGCGATTGCCGCCGCCGCGATGGCAAGTGGCGCCGTCGGGTTGCCGGTTGCCGCCGGTGCAACGGCAACATCCGTGGATGCGACGGTAACTTGGATCGCAACGGCGACCGGGTTCGGCGTCGTCGCAGACGGGGTGCCTTGCTGGGCCGAGGTGGCCTGATCGGTTGCGGAAGCCTTGTCGGAAGACGGCTTGTCGGTCGTTTTAGCGCTACTGTTTTTCGAACTGTCGGACTTTGTCTTGGAGCGCGGAGCTGGCGCCGTGTTGGCGTCGGCGTTAGCGGCGACGCTGGCGTCGGAAGCCTTTTGGGCGCTGGTGTTGCGGTCGTCGGAAGCGTTTTGCGAGGGCTGGTTGGCTGTGGTGTCGCGCGGCCGGCTGTTATCCTGGCTTGTCGTCGTGTCGTCAGCCCTGCGCTGCGGCGACGCGGCGCTGGTGTTCGGAGGCAGGCTGGAATCGACCATCGCGCCGAAACTATCGTTCAGCTGCGACGGGTCGGGCCGCGCAGGCTTCGACGGCGCGGCCGGGAACGACACGCTTGCTGCTGTATCTGACGTGACGTTGTACACGGGGCACGGCCTCTCACAAAGGAACCTTCCCAGAGATCAGCAAGGACCGGGCCATCCGAATGGATAAAATATATCTATGTATTTCAATTAGTTAGTGGAATATCGGGAATACTACGGAGCTGTGGAGGCAGGCTCCTTTTCTGCCCGGCGGCAAGATTTGCCGTTTCTGAGCTGTAAAACGGCGGCGGCCGTGATTGCCTGCCGGGAATACGGCCTATATTAGAGAGCGGCGCCTCGGCTGGTCCCGGGAAGGCCCATTCGCTTTGACCGGAACCGTTCCTGGGGCCTCTAGTCGCAAACAGGCTGTTTTTTCGCCGCAAAACGGCTGCCTGATCGCGCGGGGTTCGAAACCGCCGCGATCGCATCAATGACCGGAACCATGCTCAACAGTCTGGATCTCAAGAGCCGTCCACAGGACACCAGGGTCGTCGT
>Ga0265340_10001236_pt1 | contig 14639 bp, 13 predicted proteins | sample 4CB225metaG_FD_202082 | JGI IMG/M metagenome (GOLD analysis project Ga0265340, IMG submission 202082) | Rhizosphere microbial communities from Carex aquatilis grown in University of Washington, Seatle, WA, United States - 4-CB2-25 metaG | ecosystem: Host-associated > Plants > Roots >...
TCCTTCGTCGCCGCGGGCACGAGTTACGCCACGCATGGCGTGCCGATGATTCCATTTTACATTTATTATTCGATGTTCGGCCCGCAACGCGTCGGCGACTTGTTCTGGCTGGCGGGCGACATCCGGGCGAAGGGTTTTTTGCTCGGTGCGACAGCGGGCCGTACGACGCTCAACGGCGAGGGGCTGCAACACCAGGACGGCCACAGCCTGCTGCACGCGGGCACCGTCCCGACCTTGCTGGCTTACGATCCGGCGTTTGCCTACGAACTGGCGGTGATCATCGCCGATGGCCTGCGCCGGATGTTCGCCGAAGGGGAGGAAATATTTTATTACCTTTCGCTCTACAACGAAAATTATGCCATGCCGCCGATGCCGGCGGGCGTTGAAGACGGCATCCTGAAGGGCTTGTACAAATTCAAACCTGGTCCGGAAGTCCCTCGCCCATCGGATGGGAGAGGGGCAGCGGGTGAGGGTAAAAAGTTGCTCAAGGCGCACATCTTCGGCAGCGGTTCGATTATCAACCCGGCGCTCAAGGCGCAGGAAATTCTGGCCGAGCGCTATGGCGTGTCCGCTGACGTCTGGAGCGCCACGAGCTACAAATTGCTCCGCACCGATGCGATTCGCTGCCATCGCTGGAACATGTTGCATCCGGCCTCTCCGCCGAAAAAATCCTACATCGAAACGCTGCTCGCGAAAGAGCAGGGGGCCTTCGTTGCGGTGTCCGACAACGTCCGTTTGGTGCCAGATCAAATTGCGCCATGGGTTCCGGGCGGTTTGATGACGCTGGGCACGGACGGCTTTGGCCGCAGCGACACGCGGGCACGGCTCCGGCGATTTTTTGAAATTGACGCGGAATCCACCGTCATTGCCACGCTTTACGCGCTGGCGGAGAAGGGGCAAATCGGGCGCGCGCTGGTCGAAAAGGCCATCAAGGAACTGGGTGTGGACCCGGAAAAGGTTCCGCCGCAGATTGTGTGATAAAGTGGCGCAGCGCGTCCCGCACGCATGGGTATTATGCGATCCGGCCGGGAAAAATTCTCCAAATCAAACGCTGGCGAAAATAATTGTTATTGCAAGTCTGCTGGTGTGCGCTATAATGAGCGTATGAAGACTCTTACAATTACGCAGGGGCGCGGGCGTCTCGGTTACTGGCTCAAAAGGGCGAGCCAAGGGGAAGATGTTGGCTTTATGTTTGAAGGCAAGATTGTGGCGTTGCGTCCGGTGGAAGTGGTTTCCACGGATTACGCGCTTCAGGAATACGGTTTGACGCCGGAAGAAATGGCAGCGGCAGAAAAACGCATCGTCGCGGAATTAAAAACGGCGCGGAAGCGCGGGGAAATCACCAAATTCACCGGGAGTAAAGATGATTTTCGTTGAACTGTCCAAGCGGTTCAAGAAAATCGTGCGAGAAGCCGGGCGGGAAGATGAGGTTTCCGCGGCATTGAAGCTCGTCCTGGAGGGTTTTGGCAATCCGCACGCGCACTCCGGGCTGGCAATCAGGAAACTGGGTGAAAAACTTTACGAGTGCCGCACGGGGCTGGCGTGGCGGCTTGTTTTCGAGGCGCACAAGGGCGTGCTGACATTCGACTTCGCGGGCGATCACGACGAAGTGCAAAATTATCTTCGCGGCAAACGCTGAAAAATCGCCCGGTAAATCTGCGGCAAAAGCGGAAGAAGGCTAACCGGGTTTCACAAATCTCGAAGCTGGCGGACGGCGCTTTTTTGTCCGTTGTTCCGGGCGATTGATGATACTGCTTGCCCGCGTGTTTGAACCAAGCATAATACACGCCCGATGACACGAGACGCCGCAAACCTTCGCCAGCGTATGCAAATACGCTCTGCGATGATTTTCCATTGCGTTCCGTCTAATAAAACATGGTTTTGGCTGGGTAGCTCAGTTGGTAGAGCAGAGGACTGAAAATCCTTGTGTCGGCGGTTCAATTCCGCCCCCAGCCACCAGTTCCCATGCTTCCGCATCCCAACATTGTGAATGACCGGGCGGCGGCTGCCGGCAGGGAATATCCGCCAGAATGGCAACGGCCACGAAGCGTGAACATTTTTGCGCGGAGAATGTCTTTTTCTTGAGTGGATGGACAAAGGCCAAAAACATTCTGAAAGCAAAGGCGGCCGGAAGGGTTTTCCCCTTGTCGCCCGGGCAGGTCCGGCTTCGGCGGAGTATTTTCCCACATTGCGCGACCGCGGGGTCGTTTCATGTTGCCTGGCTGTCCTTTTGTGCCTGGGCGCGGTGGTTTTCAGCACGGCCACGGCCCGGGCGGCGAGCTTTACGGCATCGTTGGACCGCGACACCATCGCGCCCGGCGAGCAGGCCACGTTGTCGCTGACGTTTGAGGGCGGCCAGTCGAAAAATGTTCCGACGCCGCACGTGCCGGGGTTGCAGATCGTCCAGATCGGCACCTCCAAGAGCGTCAACATCGTCAATGGCGCAATCAGTTCGGCCGTCACGGTTACTTTTTCCGTGTCGGCGTGGCAGGCGGGCGAGTTCACCATTCCGGCGCTGACGGCGGACGTGAACGGCCAGCAGCTTGCCACCGCGCCGCTCAAGCTGACCGTGACCACGGCCAGCGCGCCCTCCGCTGCCGCCGTGAATTCCGGCGATGAAGCCGCATTCATGAAATTTGTTTTCCCAAAAACAAAAATATACGCCGGCGAACCGGCGGTTGGGCAGCTTGAACTGTATCTGCGTGACGACGTGCAGAATTTCGGGAACTTCCAGTTGACCGGCGCGGTCACGGATGGATTCAGCGCCGGCAAGATGACTGAATTGCAAACCCAGCGTCGCCGCGTGCAGATTGGCAACCGGGTTTACAATGTTATTCCGCTGGCCGTGCCGCTCACCGCCATCCGCACCGGTCAGCTTGTGCTCGGGCCATTCACGGCGAGCGCCGTGGTGGTTTTGCCGTCGCGGGACCAGGGCAATCCGTTCTCCTTTTTTAATCAGGGCGAACAAAAGCAGGTCACGCTGGCGACCGGGCAGATCAGTGTGGAATCACTGCCGCTGCCGGACCAAAACAAGCCCGCCAATTTTACCGGGGCCATCGGCAGTTTCACCATGACCGCCACCGCCGGTCCGACGAATGTGACGGTGGGCGACCCCATCACCGTGCACGTGCAAATTTCCGGGCGCGGCGCGCTCGACGCGGTCACGCTGCCGCTACAGGGTGCGTGGCATGATTTCAAAACCTATCCGCCCACGGCCAGACTGGAAACCAGCGACCCGCCCGGTTTTCAAGGCACAAAAACCTTCGAACAGATCGTCTCGCCGCAAAACACCGGCATTCACGAATTGCCGCCGCTGTCGTTCGCATTCTTCAATCCCGATGACGGTCAGTACCATACGCTGACCGAGCCCGGGGTGCCGCTCAGCATCAAAGCCGCCGGCGCCACGCCGTTGCCGGTGCTTGCCGCAAATAAAAATCTGGCGCCGGAAAACCAGACGCCGCAGGACATCCTGCCGATCAAGGATGGTCTGGGAACGGTTGAAACGACAGCCGCGCCGCTGGTTGCGCAACCGGAATTTATTGCCCTGCAGACCGTGCCGGCCATCGCCCTGCTCGCCGCCTTCATCTGGCGCAAGCGGACGGACAGCCTTGCCAACAATCCGCGCCTGCGCCGGCAGCGCGCGGTCGCCCAGCTCATTGCAGGCGGAATGGACGACCTGAAAAAATACGCGACGGAAAACCGGCCGGAGGAGTTTTTTGCGACGTTGTTCCGACTGTTGCAGGAACAGCTGGGCGAGCGGCTGGATTGCCCGGCGGCCGCCATCACGGAAAATGTGATTGAAGAGCATCCGGTCCTGCGCGGCGCGCCGCGGGCCACGCTCGATGGATTGCGCGAACTCTTCCAGCTTTGCAACCAGGCCCGCTACGCGCCGGTGCGGGGCACCAGTGAATTGAATTCGGTCGCCGCGCAGTTCGGAAAAGCCATCGCCGCACTTCAGGAGGCGAAGACATGAAACATTGGTTTTCACAGGTTTGCAGGAGACGAAGAGACGAGTCTCAAACCGAAAAGTTAGAGACTCCGCACGTCCACCCTCCGCAGTATTGCTGCGGAGGACGGGCCGTCTCTTGTCGGATTTTGATTTTGCTGTTTCCGCTGTTCTTTGCCGGAACTCTTTTTGCGGCGGATGTCGCCACGGATTTTTCGATGGCAAACCGACTTTATGCCGAGGGCAAATTTTCCGCGGCCGCGGATATCTACGAACACATCCTGCAGACCGGCGCGCAATCGCCGGCGCTGCTGTTCAATGACGCCAACGCGGAATTCAAGGCGGGCAACCCCGGCAGGGCGATCACCGCGTATCGCCGGGCGGCGCTGCTCTCACCGCGCGACGCGGAGATTCAAGCGAATCTGCAATTCGTCCGCAACCAGGTCCAGGGCCCGACCGTCCGCGAAGGCCGCTGGGAAAACTGGGCGGGCGCGCTCACGTTGAACGAAGGCGCCGTTCTGACGGCGGTCTTGTTTTGGCTGACGGCTGCCTTGCTCATCGCGCGGCAGATCCGGCCCGCTTTCATTCTGAAACTGAAGAATGCCACCCGGATTTTCGGCTTCCTGACGATTTTCTCCGCCACCGTGCTCGGCTGGCGGGCGGCGAATCACTTTACGAAGGCAACCGCGGTGGTGATTTCCGCCGAGGCAACCGTGCGCAGCGGCCCGTTTGACGAGGCGCAAAGTGCCTTCGCCGTCCATGATGGCGCGGAGCTTTCCGTTTTGGACCGGCACGGCGACTGGATCCAAGTCACCGCCGGTTCGGGAAAAATTGGCTGGCTGCCGGTGAAGCAGATTGAAATGTTGCCCAACGCTTGATGGAGCAGGGCGCTTTGCACCGGGCGCACCGCCGTTTTTTGCGGCGCATGAAATGCGGGTGAAACTCCAGGTGTCAGTTCGCCAGAATGATTTCTTTCAACACCCGGCTCAGTTGCTCGGGCCGGTAAGGCTTGGGGATGACCCCGCAAAAGCCGTAATCGTGATAGTTTGCCATGACCGGGTCCAGCGAGTATCCGCTTGATGCAATCACCTTGACCTTGGGGTCCAATTCCCGCAACCGGCGGGTCGCTTCGCATCCGCCCATGCCGTTCGGGATGGTCAGATCCATGATGACGGCATCAAATGGCGCTCCGCCGGATTTGGCGGTGATATAACATTCGATGCCTTCTCCGCCATCGTTGGCAGTTTCGGTTTCGTAACCGAATTTCCGCAACATGACGCTGAGGAATTTCCGGATGGGAGCTTCATCATCCACCACCAGCACCCGGCCGTGGCCGGAAATAATCTCGGATTTTGGTTCGACGGAGGCGGGAGTCGCCGGCTGTTGCGAAGCCGGCAGATAGATTTCAAAAGTCGTTCCCTTCCCGGATTCGGACACGACTTTGATCTGGCCATCGTGTTTTTGGATGATCGAGTAAACCGTGGCCAAACCGAGACCGGTTCCCGCCTTTTTTGTGGTGAAGTAGGGTTCGAAAATTCGTGACAGATGTTCGGGGGGAATGCCCGGTCCGTTGTCTTTGATGGAGATTTTCACATACTTGCCCGCCGGCAACGGGGGGATGGCGTTGGCGGACAGCTCGGCATTTTCCATGTGCAATTCCATCTTGCCGCCTTCTGGCATGGCCTGCCTGGCGTTAATCATCAGATTATTCAGGATTTGGCGGATTTGCCCTTCATCCACCTCGACGGGCCAGCTATCTCCGGCGAGCGAGTAATCACATTGCACATTCGATCCACGAAGGGCGAACTGGCACGCTTTGCGAATCAATTCATGGAGCAATGTCGGCTTTCTGATGGGCGCTCCGCCCTTGGCAAAGGTGAGCAGTTGTTGCGTCAAATCCTTCGCTGCCAGTGCGGACTTCTCGGCGTCCGCCAGCAATTCCAATATTTCCTCCCGCGATGATCCCGGCAGGCGTGCCAGCGAAAGGTTGCCGATGATGGCGGTGAGCATGTTGTTGAAATCATGGGCGATGCCTCCGGCGAGCAGGCCGACGGATTTTAGTTTGCTTTCCGTGAGCATCTGCGCCTCGGCCTTCTGTTTTTCCGTCACGTCCCGGAACACAAGGACTGCGCCGGCCACGCCGCCGGCGTTGTCTCGAATCGGCGCGGCCCCGGTGGCGACGGCCCGCTCCGTTCCGTCGCGGGCGACGAGCAACGTGTGGTTCTCCACCTCGACGGAGGCGCAGGTCTGAATGGCTTTTTCGACTGGATTGGGGCAAGGCTCATGAGTGTCGTCACGGACGAGGTGAAAAATCTCGCTCAAATATTTGCCTTCCGCCTCGATTTGCAGCCAGCCGGTCAAAGATTCCACGGCTTTGTTGGTGGAAATGACTTTTCCGGACGTATCAGTTGTGATCACGCCTTCGGCGATCGAATTGAGTGTGATATCGAGCAGTTTCTTTTCGGCAGCCAGCGCAGTCTTGGAGCGTTTCAATTCCACGGCGTTGCATTCCGCCAGCAGACGGTGGTTGATCTGTACCCAGGTAATGCCGAACAGCAGTGCGCTGACCGTCAGCCCGCCAAACAGGGCCAGCCATTGCAAATAACGTGTGGTGGAGTTGGCATCGAATTCCGGCGCGGTTGAAAAAAGGACGGTCCATTGCCGGTTTAAAATGGGCATGCTGATTTGGCGGGTTAATGTGGAATGATTTTCTGGATTGCCCGCGCGAAAGTCCCCATCGCTATCGTAGAGAAGTTTGTTCGTATCCACTTCCGCGCCGTCAAAAACCTCGATATTTACCTCGGGCTCCTGTTGATTCTCATTTTGATCGAATAGCGTTGTCATTATCCTCTTGGGGACAATGGTCATGTAAATCAGGCCCTGCGCGGAGGCTTCCCGTTGGGCAACATTGGTGATGGACAAACCCTTTTTATAAATCGGCAGGTAGATGAAGACACCGGAATTGGTGCGTAATCCATTGGCGTCAATGAGTTTTACCGATCCGGTGGCGACCGGTTTGTTTTCCGCAATGGCGAGCCTTGCTATTTTGAACCGGTCCGGCCGGGTTGCGTGGTCCAGCCCTTTAACGACCACGGCATTTGTATCAAAAAAAGTGGTATAAACCGCCGGATAATAGATTTGCCGGTCGCCTGCCGGAATAATTGTAAAATTGGTCTGATGATTGGCGCGTTGCTGCTGAACAAATTCCTCCTTTTCCGCCGCGGTCACTATTCCAACATAGCCGAGGGTGCGAATGCCCAGATCGTTGTACCGGACATTCATGGTGTTCAGATAGGCATCCCATTGATCCAACCTGACATTTTCACTCGCCACAAACAGGGCGCGCATGTTGTACATCTGATCCACGCACCGTGTCAGACCCTGACCGATTGTGTCTTTGGTGAAGGCGATGTGACGCTCGAACCGGAGCCGGTCGCTGGCGCGGTTGTTTTCCTGAAGACGAAGGAACGTGAGCACGGTTGAAGCCAATGCAATCAGCAGGACATAATAAGCAATCTGCATCTTCCGCAGATGTGCCGGCAAACGTTGCAAACCCGAACTCACATTCCGATTTTACAGCAGATTTTATGCTAAACACCACTCTAAGTTCATAATATTTCGGTTGAACATTTTACGGGATTTATTGGTCAATTTCGCATAACGTCACCAAAAATTGCCATGGCAAGATGAATACAGGAATAAATGCGATAAATCAGGCGGTCCAGGAAGCCGGCGCTTTCACGCGCCCGCTTTTCAACGAACTCGGCAAAGTCATCGTCGGGCAGACATACCTGACCGAACGGCTCGTCATCGGCCTGCTGGCCAATGGCCACGTCCTGCTCGAAGGCGTGCCCGGACTGGCGAAAACCCTTGCCGTAAAATCACTGGCGAACTGTTTGCACGTCAAATTCTCCCGGTTGCAATTCACGCCAGACATGCTGCCCGCCGACGTCATCGGCACGCAGATTTATAACCCGCAATCCGGCGGCTTCTCGACGCGCAAAGGCCCGGTCTTCGCCAATCTTATTCTTGCCGACGAAATCAACCGCGCGCCCGCCAAGGTGCAGAGCGCGCTGCTCGAAGCCATGCAGGAAAAACAGGTCACCATCGGCGACCAGACCTACAAGCTCGACGAGCCGTTCCTCGTGCTCGCCACGCAAAATCCCATCGAGCAGGAAGGCACGTATCCGCTGCCCGAGGCGCAGGTTGATCGCTTCATGCTCAAGCTCAAGATCGGCTACCCGTCGCGCGCCGAGGAGCGGCAGATTCTCGAAGTGATGGCGAAAACTTCCGGCACGCCCACCGCCAGCGCCGTCGTCACGCCGGAGCAAATCCTGAAAGCGCGCGAAATCATCAACGACATTTACGTGGACGACAAGGTGAAGGATTACATAGTGGACCTCGTCTGTGCCACGCGCGAGCCGGACCAGTACAAGATTGCGGTAAAGGATTTCATCCAGCTCGGCGCGTCGCCGCGCGCGACCATCGCGCTCACGCTGGCGGGCAAGGCCTACGCGTTCCTGAAAGGCCGCGGCTACGTCACGCCGCAGGACGTGAAAAGCATCGGCATGGATGTGCTGCGCCACCGCGTGGCCATCACCTACGAAGCCGAGGCTGAGGAAAAAACCAGCGAAACGGTCATCCAGAAAATCTTTGATGAACTGCCCGTGCCGTGATGAAGTTAAACTAACGGTGTTAAATTCTAAATGGTCATTCCTCTCCGAGTAATTTGTTTTGCGTCATTGCTTTTAGTGTTCTCTTTTCGCGTCGCGGCGGAGAATGTTACAAACGCAATTCATGCTTATTTGCAACAGCGTGTCGAAATTGAAAAACGAGACGCCGCTATCGTTGTTGGACTCGTGGACAAACGAGGCAGCCGTGAGGTTGGTTTCGGCAAGTTGAATAGAAGTTCCAGCCGCGAAGTTGACGGAAACACGCCGTTCGCAATCGGGTCAGTCACAAAGACGTTCACCGCGTTGTTGTTGCAAGACATGATTGCACGCGGCGAAATGAACTTGGACGATCCGGTAGCCAAGTATTTGCCACAATCAGTCAAGGTGCCGGTTCGCGATGGCAAGGAAATCACTTTGCGTCAACTGGTGGTCCACACTTCGGGGTTGCCAGCCAATCCGACTAATCTTGGCTCGACTTGGGCGGACTATTCCACCGAGCAGCTATATTCTTTTCTATTGAACTATAAGTTGCGACATGATCCGGGCGAACAATACAAATATTCAAATCTCGGCTCATCCTTGTTGGGGCATGCAATCGCTTTGAAAGCGGGAACGAATTTCGAATCTCTCGTGCAGGATTGGATTTGTCGGCCATTGAAAATGGATCACACAGGAATTTCGCCGGATGAAAGTCGCTCGCCAATTTTTTATCCTCAAGGTGGACTATCTTCGACTGCAAATGATTTGCTCAAATATGTATCAGCCCAAATTGGACTGACGCCGACTCCGATTACGCCGCTGATAGAAAAGACGCATGAGATTCAGACACAATCTGGAATCCCAACACAAAATCTCGGTTCGTGGTTTGTGGTGTCCGATCCTTTGGGAAAACAATTTGTCCTGCACGACGGAGATGCTGGCACTTGCAGTTCTTTCGTCATCTTCGATGAAAAAGACCGGCGTGGCGTTGTTGTGCTGTGTTATCCCAGCGATGCCGAGGCTGTAGCCGATATTGGCCGCGTGCTCATTGAAAGCGAATGGCAATCGGACGAGCGGCCAAACGAAACCGAAATCAGCAATCAGTCATGCGATGCGTTTGTCGGGCAATATCAGCGCCGTGATGCTGCCGGCACATCGTCCAAGTCAGGCATTGGCATCCGTCGGGAAGGGAACAAAATTTTTGCTCAAGTCATTGGTTCAAGGCCGTGGCCGATGCGGGCACTCTTGCCAGGTGTCGAAGGCGAACTTTTATCAAAATCGGAAAATTGTCTCTTTGCGCGGATGAGCGGATTGCCTTTGAACCTCACGCGAGATAATTCTGGCAACGTGGCCAGCCTGATGGTGCAAATCGGCGGCGAGGATTATTCTTTTGAGAAAATTTCCAATGAGCCGCCAAAAGCCCCAGAACTACCCAGACAACCGACAGCCATCAAACTGGAGACGAAACTTCTCGACGCTTGCACAGGCGATTACAAATTTGCGACGAATGGGATGAAGCTCACCATTCAACGAAAAGGAGATAAGCTGGTTTCACAAGCTTGGGTTGAAGATGATACCGATGGGCCGGTTGATGTTTATCCCGAATCCGAATCGAAGTTTTTCGACAAGTTTGGCAACCAATGGACTTTTGTTAAAAACGAAAACCACGAAGTTATTTCTTTGATACTTCACGGTGCGAATTTTCCTGATTGGGAAGGAAAGAAAATTTCAAGTTCAACAAAATGATTCCCCGCGAGATTCTCAAAAAAATCCGGCAGATCGAGCTGCGCACGAACCGCATCGTGACCGCTTCGGGGAGCGCACGCGTCGCGCGTGCCGTTTTCGGCGTCGCGCCAAAAACCTCGTCGCACAAACTATTTTCTATGCAAAAATCCAGTTGGTTAGTCGCACGATGGTTCGGGCGCGACGCCCGAACCCGCACGCGGGACGCGTACGCTCCCCATAAATCACAACCGCGCTCCCTTTATTTGAAACGTTCCGCAAACCGTTTCTCAATTTCAGCGAAGACTTCTTCAATCGGCTTGCCGCGTCCGGGATGCTTTGGCGCATCTTCCGCGCGCCGGTCGAGTTTCTTCTCGGACATCGGCCTCAATGATGAGACCAAAGCTCATTGCTTGACGCCGTATCGGGCAAACATTTCAGCCCGGAGAGTTTCCCACGGAATGCCGCGTTCAGGATGCGCGCGCGCATCGGCGGCGCGGCGTTCAAGCTCGGCGATTTGCTCCGGCGTGAGTTCGTCATTGAAGTCGCCGAATTCCAAATCAATGGTTTCGACAAGTTCGCGTCGCTCCGGTTCAGTCATCCGGCGCAATTCTTCAAGAATTTCAATCGCACTCATGGCGGCAATTTACTCCTTTCAATTTGTTACGCAAGCGAGGTTTTTCGCCCGCGTGGATTCAACATTCAACATTCAATATTCATCCTTTTTCTAGGCATGATCCCCCGCGAGATTCTCAAAAAAATCCGGCAGATCGAGCTGCGCACGAACCGGCTCGTGCAAGGCTTAACGCCGGTATTTCAATTGTTCCGGTTCGCGGCTCGTGTGGAAGACGGACAGAATCACAATGCGTTCCTTTTCGATGAGGAAGTGAATTACAAACGGAAAGCGCCGGACAACGGCGCGGCGAACTTCGCCTCTGACTTGAGGAAACCATTCGGGATTGCCGGCGATGCGCTGGAAGTAGTCCTCAATGGTGGTGCGAAATTCCTGACCCAAGCCATCGCGCTCGTTCTCATACCAGGCAATGGAATCGTCAAACTCCTTTTCCGCAACGCGTCGAAGGACGAACCCTCGTTTCATTTGCGATATTTCGCGTCGAGCTTCGCTTTGACTTCTTCCAGCGAAACAACGTCACCGGGATTTTTGAGATGGTCCTGGAGGCGGCGGTCAATCAGTTCGGCTTCGCCGGGCGTGAGTTCGGGTGATTGGGCGATGTCATTCCAGAGGTTGCGGCACAGTTCTATTTGTTCCGCGAGTGGCAGGGCGCGGGCTTCTTTGAGAACAAATTCCGAACTCATGGCTTTAATTTACTCCGTTGGACGGAGCGCGCAATTGAAAATTCGCCATTCGCCATTCGCCATTTTTCCATGATTCCCCGCGAGATTCTCAAAAAAATCCGGCAGATCGAGCTGCGCACGAACCGCATCGTGACCGAAACGCTCGCGGGCCAGTACCATTCTGTCTTCAAAGGGCAGGGGATGAACTTCGACGAGGTGCGCGAATACCAGCCCGGCGACGACGTGCGCGCCATTGACTGGAACGTCACTGCGCGGATGAACCATCCGTTCATCAAAAAGTTCGTCGAGGAACGGGAACTCACGCTGATGCTTGTCGTGGACGTGAGCGGCTCCGGCCTGTTCGGCTCGCGTGACCAGTCCAAGCGCGAACTCGCCGCGGAAATCGCGTCCGTGCTCGCCTTCTCCGCCATCCGCAACAATGACAAGGTGGGCCTCATCCTCTTCAGCGACGAGGTGGAGAAATTCATTCCGCCGCGCAAGGGCCGCAGCCACGTCCTGCGCGTCATCCGCGAAGTGCTGTTCTTCGAGCCGAAGCGGCGCGGAACGGATTTGGTAAACGCGCTGGAATTCATGGCGCGGGTCACGGCACACCGGGCAATTGCGGTGGTGATTTCGGATTTTTTGGAATGCGGCGATGCATTGCCGCCTTTAACGAGCCGACGTGTCGCCTCGTCCCAAAGCGCGGGCTTGTCCGCGCACTCCAAAATCGCCACAGGCCCGTTGTCCAAGCCCGTCCAAACCGCACTCCGGATGTTGAATCGCAAACACGACGTCGTGGCCGTGCAAATCACGGACCGTTACGAACTGGAGTTGCCGAAGCTGGGCCGCCTGATATTGGAGGACGCCGAGACGGGCGACATCGTGGAGTTAAACACGTCCAGGGCCGTCAGCCGCGATGCGTTCGCGCTGCGCCAGCAAAAGCAGAAGGAAGATTTGGGGCGACAATTCAGGTCTTCTGGCATTGATGCCATCCAATTGCGCACGGACGAACCGTATTCGGCGGCCTTGGGCAGGTTTTTTGAGAACCGGGAAAAACGGAGGCTAAGAGGATGAAAATAATTCATTTCGTAGAAGACGACGTAAGGAGTCTCATTATTCGTAATAAAATTTAGAGCCTCCTCACGTCGGCTCCTACATGAATCAAAAATGACAAACGCTAGTGACATCCGCGACATCAAGCCGCCGGTGGCCATTCCGAGCGGTTGGGAATGGCTTTGGTGGGTGCTGGGCGCAATCGCGATTGCGTTGTTGCTTCTGGCCTGGCGTCAATTTTTGAAACGGGTGACTCGAATTCCTGCCATGCCGCCCGTTCCAGCCCACATCCGGGCAAGGCAAAAATTGGACGAAGCCCTGGCGCTCATCGCGCAGCCGAAGCCATTCGTCATCGCGGTGTCGGACACGGCACGGACTTATCTGGAGGAGCGGTTTGAGTTCCGCGCGCCGGAGCGGACAACGGAGGAATTTCTGCGCGAATTGGGAGGGACGGACTTGTTGTCGCCGGAACAGAAGCAAAGCCTCGGTCAATTTCTGGAAAGCTGCGACCTTGTGAAATTCGCCAAATACGAGCCGCGCGAAAACGAGCTGCGCGAGTTGCACGGTTCGGCGGTGAAGTTGGTTGACGAAACCGAGCCAAAGCCGGAGCTGTTGGAAACGGAACGGGGAGCAAATCGTAAATCGTAAATCGTAAATGGCATTGGCGCATCCATATTTGCTGTTGCTGCTGCCGCTGCTGGCATGGCTGAAGGGACGGCGCGGTTCGTCGCCGGCCTTTTTGTATTCATCGGTGAAACTGGCCGAAGGCTTGACCCATATCCGCCGTTCACGCGCCGGGGCCTGGTTGGCGGCGTTGCGCTGGCTGGTTTTGGCGTTGTTCATCGTCGCGCTGGCGCAGCCGCGTTTGTCGAGAAGCACGACAGAGGTGAAGGCCAGCGGCGTGGATATCGCGGTAGCATTCGACATGTCGCTTAGCATGTTGTCGGAGGATTTTGTGGTGGATGGCAGGCGCGTGAGCCGGTTCGACATGTCGCGTTCCGTCCTGAAGAGCTTCATTGACAAACGTCCGAACGACCGCATCGGTCTTGTTGTTTTTGCCACGCAGCCGTTCATCGCGACGCCGCTGACGTCAGACCACGATTATTTGCATGAAAATCTGGACCGCCTTGAAATCACCTCCATCGATCCATCAGCCACGGCCATTGGCGACGCGCTGACGACCGCCATCAACCGCCTGCGCGATTTAAAATCCAAAAGCAAAATTGTGGTCCTGATGACCGACGGCCAGAACAATTCCGGCAGGGTTGACCCGCTGACGGCGGCGGATGTGGCGGCGGCGCTGGGTATGAAAGTTTATACTATCGGCATCGGCGAACAGGGCAGCGCGCCAATGCCGGCCATGGATGAAAATTTTAATTACATTCTCGATCCGTTTGGCCGCAAGCAATACAGGATGGAAAAGGTGGATGTGGACGAGGTCACGTTGCAAAAAATTGCGGACCGGACCGGCGGAAAATATTATCGCGCCGACAACGCGGAAAGGTTCCTGCAAATCTACGCGGAAATTGACAAGCTGGAAAAAACCGAGGCGGTCATCAACAAATACACGGAATACCGGGAACTGTTCCCTCGGTTCGTGTGGTCGGGGCTGGCAATGCTGCTGGTCGAACTCGCCCTGGGGCAAACCGTGTTGCGGAGGCTACCGTGAAATTTACGATTTAAGATTTGAAGATGCGCTTCGAGAATCCAAATCTGCTCTGGTTGCTGCTGGTGATTCCGCCGGCGCTGGCGCTGTTTTTCTGGTGGGCAATCCGCTCGCGGCGCAGGTTGCTGACGCAATTTGTCCAAGCACGCTTGTTGCCAGCCTTGACGGTGGGGGTCTCCCCGCCGCGGCAGAAAATCCGGTTTGCCCTGGTGATTTTTGCCGTGGCATTTTTAATTGTGGCGCTGGCGCGCCCGCAGCGCGGATTTGATCTACAGGAGGTCCAGCAGCGCGGACTGGACATCGT
>Ga0265340_10001238_pt1 | contig 14637 bp, 18 predicted proteins | sample 4CB225metaG_FD_202082 | JGI IMG/M metagenome (GOLD analysis project Ga0265340, IMG submission 202082) | Rhizosphere microbial communities from Carex aquatilis grown in University of Washington, Seatle, WA, United States - 4-CB2-25 metaG | ecosystem: Host-associated > Plants > Roots >...
TCCGGCCTGCTGACCGACCGGCAGGCCTCCAAGAAGGGCGTGGGTGGGGAAGTCCTCGCCTACGTCTGGTAAGGGAAGGGGAGCAGAGCATGTCTCGGATCGGAAGATTGCCGATCACCGTTCCCGGTGGCGTCGACGTCGCGCTGGAGGGCAGCGAGGTGACGGTCAAGGGCCCGAAGGGGTCGTTGTCGCACTCGGTTGCCAGCCCGATCAAGGTCGAGCGCGCGGAAGACGGCACCCTGACGGTGACCAGGCCGGACGATGAGCGCGTCTCGCGTTCACTGCACGGCCTGACCCGCACCCTGATAGCCAACATGGTGATCGGTGTGACCCAGGGGTATGAGAAGAAGCTTGAGATCGTCGGCACCGGTTACCGGGTGCAGGCCAAGGGCGCGAACCTCGAGTTCGCCCTCGGTTACAGCCACTCGATCACGATCGAGCCGCCGGCTGGAGTGACCTTCGCGGTCGAGGCCCCGACCCGGTTCTCGGTGTCCGGGATCGACAAGCAGGCGGTCGGCGAAGTGGCGGCCAACCTGCGCAAGCTGCGCAAGCCCGACCCGTACAAGGGCAAGGGCGTGCGTTATGCCGGCGAGGTCGTCAAGCGCAAGGTCGGAAAGGCAGGCAAGAAGTAATGGCGATCGGTGTGAAGCGCAGCGGTGGGGGAGCGGTCCGGAACAAGTCGGCCGCCCGGTCCCGTCGTCACCTGCGCGTGCGCAAGCAGATCCAGGGCTCGACCGTTCGGCCGCGGCTCGTGGTGAACCGGTCCGCCCGGCACATCTTCGTGCAGATCGTGGACGATTCGGTCGGCCGCACGCTGGTCTCCGCGTCGACCATGGAGCCGGACCTGCGGGGGCTGGACGGCGACAAGACCGCCAAGGCCCGCCGGGTCGGCGAACTGGTGGCGCAGCGGGCCCAGGCGGCCGGCGTGGAAGCCGTCGTCTTCGACCGGGGTGGCAACCGCTACCACGGCCGGGTCGCGGCCATCGCCGATGGCGCCAGGGAGGCTGGTCTGTCCCTGTGATCATCAAAACCTCGGTGAAGACTCCATGTAAGCAAGAGAGGAACATCTGATGGCTGGACCTCAGCGCCGCGGACCCGGTGGAGGCACCGGCGCCGGAGCGGGTGCCGCCGGCGGTGCCGCCGGTGGCGGCGGCGACAACTCGGGCCGCGGTGGCGGTCGCGGCGGTGGCCGCGACGGTGGCCGGGGTGGCCGCGATGGCGGGGCGGACAAGTCTGCCTTCGTCGAGCGGGTCGTCGCGATCAACCGGGTAGCCAAGGTCGTCAAGGGTGGCCGCCGCTTCAGCTTCACGGCTCTGGTTGTGGTGGGTGACGGCGACGGTACGGTCGGCGTCGGCTACGGCAAGGCCAAAGAGGTGCCCGCGGCGATCGCCAAGGGCGTCGAAGAGGCGAAGAAGGCATTCTTCAAGGTGCCCCGCATTCTCGGTACCATTCCGCACCCGATCCAGGGTGAGGAGGCCGCCGGTGTGGTTCTGCTCCGTCCGGCGTCCCCGGGAACCGGCGTTATCGCCGGTGGTCCGGTGCGCGCCGTGCTGGAGTGCGCCGGTGTCCACGATGTCCTGAGCAAGTCCCTCGGCTCGGACAACGCGATCAACGTCGTGCACGCCACGGTGGCGGCCCTGCGCGGTCTGGAGCGGCCCGAAGAGGTCGCCGCCCGCCGGGGACTGCCGATCGAGGACGTCGCCCCTGCGGCTCTGCTGCGGGCCCGAGCGGCAGGAGCAACCAGCTGATGGCACAGCTCAAGGTCACTCAGATCAGGTCAAAGATCGGCGGCAAGCATGCCCACCGCGAAAGCCTGCGTTCCCTGGGGCTGAAGCGGATCGGTCACGTCGTCATCAAGGAAGATCGCCCCGAGATCCGTGGGATGATCAACGCGGTGCGGCATCTCGTCACCGTCGAGGAGGTGGATTGAGATGGCTGAAGGTCAGCGCGAACACGCCCTGAAGGTTCATCATCTGCGTCCGGCCCCGGGTGCCAAGACGGCGAAGACCCGGGTCGGCCGCGGTGAGGGAAGTAAGGGTAAGACCGCCGGACGTGGTACAAAGGGCACTAAGGCTCGCTATCAGGTTCCGGCCGGTTTCGAGGGTGGCCAGATGCCGCTGCACATGCGGCTTCCCAAGCTCCGCGGTTTCAAGAACCCGTTCCGGGTGGAGTACCAGGTGGTCAATCTTGACCGCCTCGGTGCGCTGTTCCCGGAGGGTGGCGAGGTAACGGTGGCCGATCTGGTCGCCAAGGGCGCAGTTCGGGACGGACACGTAGTGAAGGTGCTGGGCACCGGAGACGTGTCTGTTGCGTTGAACATCACGGCGCATCGCTTCTCCGCCAGTGCGGTGGAGAAGATTGCTGCCGCCGGAGGAAGCACTACAACGCTTTAACCGGCGTTGAATGATGTGACCAACACCCCGGCCGGCTCCCGCTGAGGGAACTTTCCGGGGTGTTATGGTCACCCGACCGGCTCGGCCGGACGCCAACCGGCGTTCGCTGACCGCAACGACGAGCCGCCCGGAACGGGCGGCGCGCAGGAGGTTTGCGTGCTCACCGCGTTCGTCCGGGCGTTTCGCACCCCCGACCTCCGACGTAAGATCCTCTTCACGCTTGCAGTCATGGCGCTGTTCCGGCTCGGGTCGTTCATTCCGACGCCTGGCGTCAGCTACTCCGCGGTCCAGAAGTGCATCAGTCTGACCAAGAACGGTGATTCGGCCAGCCTGTACAAGCTGGTGAACCTGTTCAGCGGCGGTGCGCTTCTGCAGTTGTCGATCTTTGCGCTCGGGATCATGCCCTACATCACGGCCAGCATCATCATTCAGTTGCTGACCGTGGTGATTCCCCGGTTCGAGGCCCTGAAGGACGAGGGCCAGTCCGGGACCACCAAACTGACGCAGTACACCCGGTACCTGACCATTGGTCTGGCCGTGCTGCAGTCCACGACCTACGTCGCGATCTCCCGGCAGCCCGGTGGCCTGTTCACCGGTTGCACGGAGACGCTGATCCCGAACGACACCTGGTTCACCGTGCTCACCATGGTCCTGACCATGACGGCCGGTACCGGTTTCATCATGTGGCTCGGTGAGATGGTGACCGAGAAGGGGATCGGCAACGGTATGTCGTTGCTGATCTTCACCTCGATCGCGTCCCGCTTCCCGGACTCGCTCTGGTCGATCAAGACCCAGAAGGGCGTGCCCATCTTCCTGGCGGTGGTCCTGCTGGGAATCGTCATCATGGCGATGGTCGTCTTCGTCGAGCAGAGCCAGCGCCGGGTTCCGGTGCAGTACGCCAAACGGCAGGTCGGCCGGCGGGCTTTCGGTGGCACCAGCACCTACATCCCGATCAAGGTCAACATGGCCGGCGTGATTCCGGTGATCTTCGCCTCGTCGCTGCTGTACCTGCCGGCCCTGGTGGCGCAGTTCCAGCGCAATAACAAGGCGGCCTGGGTCGACTGGATCAACACCAACATGGTCAAGGGCGACCACCCGATCTACATGGTCAGCTACTTCCTGCTGATCGTCTTCTTCACCTACTTCTACGTCGCGATCACGTTCAACCCGGACGAGGTCGCCGAGAACATGAAGAAGTACGGCGGCTTCATCCCCGGAATCCGGGCCGGGCGGCCGACGGCCGACTACCTGGAATATGTCCTAAGTCGCGTCACCCTTGCTGGTGCGCTGTACCTGGGTCTGGTTGCCTTGATCCCACTCATCGCGCTCGTCGAGGTGGGTGCCAACCAGAACTTCCCCTTCGGTGGCACGTCAATTCTGATCATCGTCGGGGTCGGGCTGGAAACGGTCAAGCAGATCGAGTCCCAGTTGCAGCAGCGTCACTACGAAGGGTTCCTGCGATGAGAGCGGTTTCCTGATGAGATTGGTCATCCTGGGTCCACCGGGTGCCGGCAAGGGCACCCAGGCCAAGCGGATCGCGTCCCGGTCCGGCATCCCGGCGATCTCCACCGGTGACATCTTCAGATCCAACATCAGCGAGCGGACCGAGCTCGGTCTGCTGGTGGACGAGCTGGTGAAGTCGGGTAAGTACGTGCCGGACGAGGTCACCAACGACCTGGTGCGCAACCGGCTCGCCGAGGACGATTGCGCGGCCGGATTCCTGCTCGACGGCTATCCGCGGACGGCCGCGCAGGTCGACGAGCTGGATGCCATGCTGGCCGCTCAGGGGATGGCCCTGGACCTGGTCCTGGAGCTGACCGTTGATCTCGACGAGGTGGTCGGGCGGCTGCTCAAACGGGCCGAGATCGAGGGCCGTGACGATGACACCGAGGCCGTGATCCGGCATCGGCTCGACGTCTACGGTGAGCAGACCGCTCCACTGGTCGATGTGTATTCCCAGCGCGGCCTGCTGCTCAAGGTCGACGGTCTGGGCGAGATCGACGACGTGACCCAGCGCCTGTTCACAGCGCTTGAGAACGTCTCTGTTTAGGAGAACGACTGATGCGCGGCCGGGACCGGATCCAGTACAAGACCATCGACCAGGTGCGGCTGATGCGCGCGGCCGGCCTGATCGTCGCCGATGCACTGGATGCGGTTCGGACTGCGCTGACTCCCGGCCTGACCACAGCCGAACTGGATGTGATCGCCAACGAGCTGATCGTCGGGCGGGGGGCGACGCCGTCCTTCCTGAATTACGGCTACCCGCCCTACCCGGCGACGCTGTGTGTCTCGGTCAACGACGAGGTTGTGCACGGCATCCCCGGCCCGCGGGTACTCCGGGCCGGGGACGTGGTGAGCGTCGACTGCGGGGCGATTCTGAAGGGCTGGCACGGGGATTCGGCCTTTACCGCCGTCGTCCCGGGAACCGGGCCGGAGCCGGACCAGCGGTCCGCGGCCCAGGTCGCCGAGGACGACGAACTGATCACCACCACCGAGAAGTCGCTCTGGCACGGGATCGCCGCCATCGTCGCCGGGGACCGGCTGAACGCGGTCGGTGCGGCGGTGGAGGACTTCACCGGGGATCGGTTCGGACTGGTGGAGGACTACGGCGGCCACGGTATCGGGACCGAGATGCACCAGGAACCGCACGTGCTCAACTACCGCACCCGGGATCGGGGCCCGAGGCTGCGGCCCGGGATCTGCCTCGCGGTCGAGCCGATGCTCACCCTCGGTGATCCGGCGACCAAGCTGCTGGCCGATGACTGGACCGTCGCCACCACCGACGGGCGCCGGGCCGCGCACTGGGAGCATTCGGTGGCCCTGCTGGACGACGGCCTCTGGGTGCTGACCGCGCAGGACGGCGGGGTGGCCGAGTTGACGGCGCTCGGGGCAAAGGTCTCGGCCCTCGCCGTTTGAGCTTCCGACATGCTCACGGTTTGAGCCCGGCGATTATGCTCGACGGGGGGCGCCGATTATGCCTTCGGCAGCCCATCGCGTAGAGTTGTGTGTCGGCTCACGTGTTGTTTGCCCCGCGGCACATGCAGTAGATGTGTGGCGGGGTTCGGCTGTGCCGAGAGCGAGTCGGCAGCGTGGCCATTAGCGAACCAGACCGTGTGACGGTCCCGGCTCGAATCGAATGATCGAAGGAAAAGCGGAGGACATGCCGAAGAAAGACGGCGTCATCGAAATCGAGGGCACCGTGGTGGAGGCGTTGCCGAATGCCATGTTCCGGGTGGAGCTCTCCAACGGACACAAGGTGCTCGCGCACATCTCCGGCAAGATGCGTCAGCACTACATCCGGATCCTTCCGGAGGACCGCGTCGTGGTCGAGCTGAGCCCGTACGACCTGTCCCGTGGGCGCATCGTCTACCGCTACAAGTGACCTGCCACACCGCCCGCACCTCCAGCCACTCCCGGAAGACACGATGAAGGTCAACCCGAGCGTCAAGAAGATCTGCGACAAGTGCAAGGTGATCCGTCGTCATGGGCGGGTCATGGTGATCTGCGAGAACGCGCGTCACAAGCAGCGCCAGGGCTGATTCGGCCCCCGCACCGCTGTCTCCACAGCAACTCCCTCGCTACCCCCGGACCATCGGGCCGGGGACCTGCGTCCAGCCAGATCGGGCCCGGGATCGGGGTTGCTCCACACCCGGTGTTCGTACATAGAGAAGAGAACCACTGGCATGGCACGTCTTGTCGGCGTTGACCTCCCCCGCGAAAAGCGGCTCGAGGTTGCCCTCACGTACATCTTCGGTGTCGGTCGTACCCGCGCCAAGGAAACCCTCACCGCCACCGGTCTGAGTCCCGACCTGCGGGTGCGCGAACTGAGCGATGAGGATCTGGTCCGGCTGCGCGATCACCTGGACGTCAGCTACAAGCTCGAGGGTGACCTGCGCCGCGAGGTCGCGTCCGACATCCGGCGCAAGGTTGAGATCGGATGCTACGAGGGTCTGCGGCACCGTCGCGGACTTCCGGTGCGCGGTCAGCGCACGAAGACCAACGCGCGTACTCGCAAGGGTCCCAAGCGCACCGTTGCCGGCAAGAAGAAGGCCGGCAAGAAGTAATTCGCCCGTCTCCTTGTCGTCCACTCCTCAGCCAGTTGCAGCCAGGAAGTAGCCCAGATGCCTCCCAAGTCACGCCAGTCCGCTACGTCGCGCAAGCCGCGCCGTAAGGAGAAGAAGAACGTCGCTCACGGGCACGCCCACATCAAGAGCACGTTCAACAACACCATCGTCTCGATCACCGACCCGGCCGGCAACGTGATCTCCTGGGCTTCGGCCGGGCAGGTCGGCTTCAAGGGGTCGCGTAAGTCCACCCCGTTCGCCGCCCAGATGGCCGCCGAGGCCGCCGCCCGCCGCGCCCAGGAGCACGGCATGCGCAAGGTCGACGTCTTCGTCAAGGGCCCGGGCTCGGGCCGGGAGACGGCGATCCGGTCGCTTCAGGCCACCGGCCTCGAGGTCGGTTCGATCCAGGACGTCACGCCCACCCCGCACAACGGCTGCCGCCCCCCCAAGCGCCGCCGCGTCTAAGTACTTCGTTCGAGGCAGTAACCCAGCCCGGCGGACGGAGTCCGGGCTGGGGGCAGGGTCAGGCGTCATATAGCGGTCGCCTGTAGAAGGGAAAATCACGTGCTTATTGCTCAGCGCCCCATCCTCACCGAGGAAGCTGTCTCCGAGCACCGCTCCCGGTTCGTGATCGAACCGCTGGAGCCGGGTTTCGGGTACACCCTCGGCAACTCACTGCGCCGCACTCTGCTGTCCTCCATCCCGGGGGCCGCGGTCACCAGTATCCGGATCGACGGCGTGCTGCACGAGTTCACCACCGTGCCCGGGGTCAAGGAAGATGTCACCGAGCTGATCCTCAACGTCAAGCGGCTGGTGGTCTCCAGTGAGCACGACGAGCCGATCGTGATGTACCTGCGCAAGCAGGGGCCGGGCACCGTGACCGCCGCCGACATCGCCCCGCCGGCGGGCGTCGAGGTGCACAACCCGGACCTCCAGATCGCGACGCTGAACGGCAAGGGCAAGCTCGAGCTCGAGCTCACCGTCGAGCGTGGCCGCGGGTACGTCTCCGCGAACCAGAACAAGACCGGTGAGCAGGAGATCGGCCGGATCCCGATCGACTCGATCTACTCCCCGGTGCTCAAGGTGACCTACAAGGTCGAGGCCACCCGGGTCGAGCAGCGCACGGACTTCGACCGGTTGATCGTGGACGTCGAGACCAAGCCCTCCATGCAGCCGCGGGATGCGATGGCCAGCGCCGGTAAGACGCTGGTCGAGCTGTTCGGTCTGGCCCGCGAGCTCAACCTCGAGGCCGAGGGCATCGACATGGGCCCGTCGCCGTCCGACGCCGCCTTGGCCGCCGATCTCGCGCTGCCGATCGAGGAACTCGACCTCACGGTCCGCTCGTACAACTGTCTCAAGCGCGAGGGCATCCACACCGTGGGTGAGCTCGTCGGTCGCAGCGAGGCAGATCTGCTGGACATCCGGAACTTCGGGGCCAAGTCCATCGACGAGGTGAAGGCCAAGCTGCACGGCATGAGCCTGGCCCTGAAGGACAGCCCGCCCGGATTCGACCCCAGCCTGGTCGTCGACAGCTTCGGAGCCGACGACGACATGTCCTTCGCCGAGGACGAGCAGCTGTAACACCCGCTGCCGCGGGCTGCCCGATGCCTTCGGCTATTGTCTCCGCACCCTGCGGCTTGAGCTTCTTCGAGGAGAAATTTAGTTATGCCTACGCCCACTAAGGGTCCCCGGCTCGGTGGTGGTCCGGCACATGAGCGGCTGCTGCTCGCCAACCTCGCGACCCAGCTGTTCGCCCACCGGTCCATCACCACCACCGAGGCCAAGGCCAAGCGGGTCCGCCCGCTGGCCGAGCGCATGATCACCTTTGCCAAGCGTGGCGACCTGTCCTCGCGCCGACGGGTTCTCACCGTCGTCCGGGACAAGGGCGTGGTGCATGAGCTGTTCACCGAGATCGCGCCGAAGATGGCTGAGCGTCAGGGTGGCTACACCCGGATCACCAAGATCGGCAACCGCAAGGGCGACAACGCGCCGATGGCGGTTATCGAGCTCGTGCTCGAGCCGATGACGGCGAGCCAGGCGACGGTCCGCGAAGCGGAGGCCGCGACCAAGCGGTCCGCGGCGAACCCGACCCCGGCCAAGAAGGCCGCCGTGGCCGCCGAGGCCACGGCCGAAGCGGAAGCCGGCGAGGCCGAGGACGCCAAACTGGCCGGCGACGCCGCGGGTGCGGTCGAGGCCGCCGGGCTGGCCGAGCAGGCCGCTGCCGATGCCGAAGCGGCTGCCCCCGGCAGCTCCGATGCCAAGAACGCCGCCGCCGCGGCCGACCTGGCCGAGGAAGCCGCCAACGCTGCGGTGCACAAGGACGCCAAGTAGAAGTTGAACACCACTGAGCCCGCCGTTTCCCCACCGGGAGACGGCGGGCTCATTCGGCTTCGGCTGGACCTGGCCTACGACGGGACCGAGTTCGTGGGCTGGGCCGCTCAGCCCGGGCAACGGACCGTCGAGGACACCCTGGCGATTGCGCTGGGAACGGTCCTGCGCCTCGATCCGGTGCCGCGACTGGTGGTGGCCGGGCGCACCGATGCCGGGGTGCACGCCACCGGCCAGGTGGCTCACCTTGATGTTCCGGTGGCGTCCTGGCTGGCCTTTCCGGGGCGCCCGGGCCGTTTCCCCCGCTCGAAGGAGGAGGAACTGCTGGTCCGGCTGGCCGGGATCCTGCCCGCGGATCTGCGGGTGCAGAGGGTTTCGCCGGCCCCGCCCGGGTTCGAGGCCCGGTTCTCGGCGCTGAGACGCCGCTACACCTACCGCGTCTGTGATCACCCGGCCGGGGTTCCGCCGTTGCGCCGGCACGACATTCTCTGGCATCGCCGTCCGCTGGAGGTGGAGGCGATGTCACAGGCGGCCGGCTCGCTGGTCGGCCTGCACGACTTCGCGGCGTTCTGCCGCCGGCGTGTGGGGGCCACCACCATCCGGACCCTGCTGCTGTACCACTGGCACCGTGACGACCAGGGATTCCTGGTCGGCACGGTGATCGCCGACGCGTTCTGTCATTCGATGGTGCGGGCCCTGGTGGGAGTGGTGCTGCCGGTCGGGGACGGACGCCGTCCGGTGGACTGGCCGGTCCAGGTACTCGCGGGGGCGGTGCGGCATCCGGCGGTGAGTGTCGCGGGCGCTCATGGGCTGGTGCTGGAAGAGGTTGTCTACCCGGACGACACCGATCTGGCCCAGCGGGCCCGGGAATCCCGAACGCTCCGGGAACTGCCCTGAACGCCCGACTGGCCAGAGCGCGCAGAAGGTGGCAACGTCACGGGTATGAGCGAGTCCACGTATAAACCCGGCGACGACGGTAACGATCTCGATGACAGCGTCGACCTGGATCAGGCCTTCGGTGACGACGACGTCGATGAGACGGTCCTCGACACCGGCTACTCCCCGCCCGAGAAGCCCCTGGGAATGACCCGGTTCGGCACCACCAACGCCGAAGAGGAAGCTGGGGAGACTCTGGACCAGCGGCTGGCCCAGGAGGAGCCGGATCCGAACCTCGCGGCCGACCTGGAGTCCTCTCCCTCCGACGAGAACCCCGACTCCGTGGACGGCACCCGGTTCGAGGACGAAGAACTGCGCTTCAGCGAGGTCGGTGACGACCGCGCCGGCCGGTTGGTCGATCCGGACGAGGGCCTCGGCGCGGACGTGGACAAGGACCTGATCGGCAGCGACGTCGGGATCGACGAGGGCGCGGCCAGCGCCGAGGAAGCCGCCGTCCACATTATCGAATGATTGTCGGGCCGCCTTCAGGGCACACTACGGTCTGTGGCCTATGTCGATGTCAATCAGATCAGTTTCACCCTTCCCGACGGGCGGCCGTTGCTCGATGAGGTCACCTTCCGGGTGGGGGACGGCGCCACCGCGGCGCTGATCGGCCCGAACGGCACCGGCAAGACCACCTTGCTGCGGATCATCGCCGGTGATCTCGCCGCACAGGGGGGCGCGGTGAGCCGGGACGGTGGCCTCGGGGTGATGCGTCAGTTCGTCGGCAGCCTGCGCGACTCCACCACGCTGCGCGAGCTCCTGGTCTCGGTCGCCCCGGCCCGGGTGCGGCAGGCGGCGCAGGCGCTGGAGGCCAGTGAACTGGCCATGATGGAACGCGAGGACGAGCCGACCCAGATGCGGTATGCGCAAGCCCTTTCGGACTGGGCCGACGCGGGCGGTTACGAGGCCGAGACGCTCTGGGACGTGTGCACCACCTCCGCGCTCGGGATGCCCTTTGAACGAGCTCAGTGGCGCCAGATCGGGACGCTGTCCGGTGGCGAGCAGAAACGGCTGGTCCTGGAGGCACTGCTGCGCGGCGCGGACGACGTCCTTTTGCTCGACGAACCCGACAACTATCTGGACGTGCCGGGTAAACGCTGGCTGGAGCAGCGGCTGGCCGAGACGCCCAAGACCGTTCTGCTGGTCAGCCACGACCGGGAGCTGCTGGACCGGGCGGCGTCCCGGATCGTCACCCTGGAACCCCGGGCGGCGGGAGCCTCGGTCTGGGTGCACGGTGGCCGGTTCGCCGGCTACCAGCAGGCCCGGGCAGAGCGGAACTCCCGGCTGGAGGAGCTTCGCCGGCGCTGGGACGAGGAGCACGACAAACTCAAGGCCCTGGTCCTGATGTACCGGCAGAAGGCCACCTTCAACGACAGCCTGGCCTCGCAGTTGCATGCGGCCGAGACCCGGCTGGCCCGGTTCGAGGCGGCCGGCCTACCGGAGATCGTGCCGACCACGCAGAACGTGAAGATGCGGCTGCGCGGGGGCCGGACCGGCAAACGGGCCGTGGTCTGTACCGAGCTGGAGCTGACCGGTTTGATGGCGCCCTTCGATGCCGAGATCTGGTTCGGCGACCGGGTGGCCGTACTTGGATCCAACGGCTCGGGCAAGTCGCATTTCCTCCGGTTGCTGGCCGCCGGCGGCAGCGACCCCGATCTGGAGCATCAGCCGGTGGACGACAGCCCGGTGAAGAACGCGACGCCGGTTGCCCACACCGGAACCGCCCGGCTCGGGGCCCGGGTCCGGCCGGGCTGGTTCGCCCAGACCCATGACCATCCCGAACTTCTGGGCAAGACCCTGCTGGAGATCCTGCACCGGGGGACCAGCCACCGTTCCGGGATGGGCCGGGAGCAGGCCAGCCGGGCTCTGGACCGCTACGAACTTGCGGGTCAGGCCGAGCAGATCTTCGATTCGCTGTCCGGTGGTCAGCAGGCCCGGTTCCAGATTCTCTTGCTGGAGCTGTCCGGGGCCACCCTGCTGCTGCTCGACGAGCCGACCGACAACCTCGATCTGCATTCGGCCGAGGCTCTGGAACAGGGGCTGGAGGCGTTCGAGGGCACGGTGGTAGCGGTTACCCACGATCGCTGGTTCGCTCGTGGTTTCGATCGGTTCCTGGTCTTCGGCGCGGACGGTGAGGTCTTCGAGTCCGACCAGCCGGTCTGGGACGAAGCCCGGGTGAAGCGCCCGCGATGATGAAGGTCATGGTTCCGGCCGAAGATCAGCCGTCTCAGCCGGCTTCGGTGGCACGGAAACCGGGTTGAACACCATGCGTCGCGGATAGAGCCTGTCCCGTAGATCTCCCGTGACGAATTTTGTCAAGCAGCGGATTGTTGATATTGGGTTTGCTGCTCTTGGATATGGTGCGCCCAGGCGGTGGCCTCGTCGTAGAGGGTTCGGTGTTTCAGTCCTCTGTGCAGGATCCCGACGAGACGGTTGGCGACCTGTCGGAGAGCGGCCGCATGGCCCAGTTCACGGGCGCGCTGCTGGTCGTAGTAGGCGCGGGCGCCGGGTGAGGTCTTGAGTGCGGACGCCTGGCGGCCCAGGACGGTCAGGATCGCCACCTGCGCGCGGACGGTGGCCGCGTAGGCACCCGTGACCAACGCCGGCGCGCCGTAACGTCCATCAAGTGCTCACACCAACCAGCGGTCGGCACTACATCCCATCAGCCATGAACTCTCCCGACCATCGGTAGGGGCACGATCTGTCCCTCGGACTCCCCGGCATGACCGGAGGTCCTGGCTTTGGGAGCGCTCACCTACCGACGGCTACCGGGCATCGAGTCTGCCTCACGACCAATCCGATGTCTCTCATTAGGCACTAGCGGCAAGGCACTAGCGGCAAGGCACTAGCGGCAAGAACGTGCCCCGGTCAACCCGATCGCGGCCGAACCGATCACCCGCCGGTCGGCGCCTACGATGGTGCCGACCACCGATGGGTCGATGCCGATGCCGATGCCGACGCCGTCGACGCCGGCAGTGGTGCTGCCCTTTTATCCACAGGAGTTTCGAAGCCTCAGTTATCCACAGATCTTCGCCGGGCTCTCCAGACGTCTACTCGCCGCACCTAGTATCGAACACATGTCCAAAGGTTGTAGCGGTCCGCCCTCCGGTCCCACTCCTCCTATTGGCCCCGCCGATTCGGCCAACACCGCCGATTCGGCCAGCCCTGCCGATTCGGCCAGCCCTGCCGGCTCTGCCGGTCGTGTCGACTCTGCCGATCCTGCTGCTGGTGTCTTGGGGGCGGCATCCCGTACCACGGGGTCTCCGGCCGAATCTGGCCCCGACGCCAAGCCTTCACCCGACCCTTCTGCCGAAACCGAAACCGAAACCGGCGCTGGTGTCGGTTGCGCTGCTGATGTTGGTCCCGCCGCCGAACCCGGTGGCGGGTGCGCGGGGGTGGAGGTGACGATCGATTTGCTGAACACCGGGGATGCGGTGGTCGCGGGGCAGGCGGCGACCTTGTCCGATTTCGATCTGGTTGATTCTCTGGCCGCGGCCGAGGTGGTCAGTTCCCGGGCGTTCGCGATCCGGGTCCGGCGGGTGGCTGAACTGTATGCCCGCCCGGTAATGAGTTCACCCCAGCCGTCCCCTGATGACCCCTGCGGTGACGGCGATACCGACCACCCAGCACCGAGGCCCGCGCCGAGGCCGAGGAAGCACCGTAAGGGCCTGTCCCGGGAGGATCTGACCTTGGCGGAGATCGGGGCCCGATTGTGCCTGACCACCGAACGGGCCCGTGGTCTGCTGAACATCGCGATCGCTTTGACCGGTCCGCTGGCCCGGACTATGGCTGCGCTGTGGGCGGGGCAGGTGAATGAGTACAAGGCGCAGAGCATCGTGGAGTACGTCACCCCGATGGTCGATTTCGAGTATGCCCGGCAGGTGCGGGCCGGGGCCAGTCCGGTGGTGGCCGCGCGGGTGGCGGCGCTCAAGGCGCAGGAGGTCGAGGCGGAGGTTCTGGGTCGGGCTGGGCGGCAGACCCCCACGGTGGTGCGGGCCCGGTTGCGGGCGGCGGTGAAGAAAGTGCATCCGGAGTTCGTGGCCCAGAATGCCCAGAATGCCCGTAAGAACCGCAAGGTCGGGATCAACGCCACCGTGGGTGACGACATGGCCACGATTATCGCTGATCTGGGTGCTCCCGAAGCCCTGGCCGTGTGGGGGATCTTGGATGATGCCGCCCGCGACTACCGCGAATGCGGGGACGACCGGACCCTGGAGCAACTCCGCGCGGACCTGTTCGTCGATTTCTTCACCAACCCCCATGCCCACACCCGACCAGACCCCCAACCAGGCCCCGAGCCCGAGCCCGCGGCCGACCCTGAGCCCGAGCCCGAGCCAGAGCCAGAGCCAGAGCCAGAGCCAGAGCCAGAGCCAGAGCCAGAGCCAGAGCCAGAGCCCGAGCCCGAGCCCGAGCCCGAGCCTGGGTCTGCTCCTGGTACCTGCCGTGGTTCTGGGTCTGGTTCCCGTCGGGGAGCAGGAGCCGAATTCTCGCCTGGGCGGCGGGCTTCGGAGAAGTCCCGGCATCGGTGCCCACGCGCTCACGTGAATGTCACGGTCAGTCTCGACACCCTGCTGGGGCTGAGTACTGAACCTGGTCAGCTTGAGGGGTACGGGCCGATCACCACCGAACTGGCCCGGGCCCTCGCCTTCGACCCGGATTCGACGTGGCGGCGATTGGTCACCGATCCCCTGACCGGGATTCTGCTGGATTATGGCCGGACCCGGTACCGGCCGCCGAAATCCCTGGATGATCACATCCGGGCCCGGGACGTGCACTGTCCGCACTGCACGACTCCGGCCAGTAAGTGCGATGTGGATCATGTGGTGGCGTACCCGTACGGGGCCACGAGCGAGCGGAATTTGGGGTGCCGATGTCGGCGGCGGCATCGATTGAAGCATGAGGGTGGATGGCGC
>Ga0265340_10001243_pt1 | contig 14621 bp, 4 predicted proteins | sample 4CB225metaG_FD_202082 | JGI IMG/M metagenome (GOLD analysis project Ga0265340, IMG submission 202082) | Rhizosphere microbial communities from Carex aquatilis grown in University of Washington, Seatle, WA, United States - 4-CB2-25 metaG | ecosystem: Host-associated > Plants > Roots > Rhizosphere...
CCCAACCCCGCGCAGTGCCAGATGTTGAGTTGTGTGTTGTCGGCAGCATTTGCCGTCGCGAGCCTTGGCAGGACGCTATCTCGTGTCGTCCCAGGGCTGCCCCAGACGAGCGAGCGCCTGCTTGGCTTCATCTCGATAGGCATGGTCCAGGGGCGACAACCGCAAGTAGGCTTGCCAGTGAGGAATAGCCGAGGCTTGCATCCCAAGGCTCCGGGCGAGCAAACGGTGAGCTTCCCAGAGCCACCGCGGCGGGGGGTCGAGCTTTTGACCCAGCGTAAGCGCCTGCTCGAGTTCACTACGGGCATCGGCGTCGCGATTGATGGCCTGCAGAAGTTTTCCGTAACTGAGGTGCCACGAGGCGTTTTCTGGCTGTGCCTGCACTGCGAGTCGCCACTGTTCCAGTGCCTTCACCTCGAGACCGAGCTCGTAGTAGGCTTCGGCCAATGCCGCGTGCGCTTCGAACCGACTGGGCCGCAACTCAATCGCTTTGGTTAGATCCGCAACCGCGTCCTTGATGGCACCCTGACGGAAACGCAAGACGCCACGCTGCCAATAGGCATCACCAAGGCCCTGGTCCAACGACAGGGCTTTCTTGAGTGCCTGTTCCGCGACCGCGATACGACCCGCCTCATTGGCGGCCCAACCAACGTATAAGTAGTATTCAGGCCGGTACGGATCAAGCTCAACAGCTCTTTCGAGCGTGCGCAGCGCAAGAGCCAAGTTGGTGCCTTCCAGCAACTGCGCCCGGCCGAGGCAGTGGTGAGTCTCGGCGGACATCGGCCGTTGCTCCAATACCTTGCGTAGGAGCGTTTCGGCCTCCTTGGGACGGCCAGCAGCAACGTTGCCGCAACCAACGCGAAGCATGAGATCGGGGTCGTTGGGAGCTTTAGCCAGAGCGTCCTCAAAAGCCTTGAGCGCTTCGTCCGTGCGCCCCGAGGTCTCGTAGAGCAGGCCGCGCTCAAGGGCCAAACCAGGAAATTCCACATCCACCTTGGCGACGGCTTCGAAACAGGCCATGGCCTCATCGAATTTGCGGTCCTTGCGCAACGCTACGCCCAAGCGAAAACGAGCCGCAATATCGGTCGGATCAAGCTGAAGCGCATGGCGGAAATCGTCGAGCGCGACTTCGTAACGCCCTTCGGAGAGAGCCAACTGACCAATCGCGACCAGCAGTTTCGGCGATAGGGGCAGCTTTGCGCGTGCCGTATCCAGCAGTTTCTGAGCCTCTTCCCTGCGTCCCTGCTGATTTTTCAACAGTGCAAGGGAGACATAAGCGTCAATCGAGCTTGGTTCGCTACCGCCGAGCTGCACTGCTCTGGCAAAAGACTTTTCGGCCTCTTCGCGATTGCCCACGGCTTCAAGGGCCGCTCCGTACCAATAATTCACGAGGAATGATTGCTCATGGGTGGCCAGAAGTTTCGAAAGCAGGGCCACGGCATCCCTGACGCGCTCGAGTGACAACTGACTCTTCGCGACCCCAACCGCCGCGGTCGAGTCGTCTGGGTCCGCTTGCGCTGCGGCTTCGAATCGTGCGAGTGATTCCGAAAAACGACCCGTTCTATAAAGCGCCTCTCCTAGCCCCCGCAGTGCACCTGAACAACGGGGATCACTGGCTAGCGCCTTCGAGTACGCCGCCTCAGCCGCGCTGATGCGCGAACGGCTCAGATTGAGGTCGCCGAGCATCGTCTGCATGGAAACCAATTCAGCGGGACTTGCGTCGGCTGCGCCGGCAAGTACCTGAGCCAGACTCTTCTCTGCCGAATCGCTATCACCACGTTTGTCCATGGCAATGTGAGCCATCAGCAGCCGTGCCCCCACGTGGCGAGGTTGTCGGGTGATGGCCATCTTGGCACTTAGCTCACTCGCGTCGAGCTGTCCCAACGCAAACTCAGCGGTTGCACTTCCGAACGCCGAACGCGCGCTGCGCTCGAATGACTCTACTTCACGCCAGTAGACCAAGGCTTGTCCGGGACGACGATCGAGCATCTCGATTTGGGCCGAAAGCACTAGAATTTCAATGCGCTTGGGATCGCCCCGGCGAATGTCGTCGATCTTCTGATGCGCTCGCGTCAAATTGCGCTCATCAGTGGCTCGAGCTGCCTCGGCCAGCGCAAGGCTGTCCACATCGGTGCGCGCCGAAAGCTGTGCGAGGAGCACCTTGGCTTTGGAGTTTCGTTCCGGAGCCGCACCAAAACGCAGATCGATGGCATAAGCGATGAACGCCATATAGGCCTTGAGACTGCGAGCGCGGGGGTGTGCCTGCTCAGACGACTCCAGCTGCCGAAGCGACCTGATTGCCTCGGGGTATAGGTCTTGCGCCAGTGCGCGTTGGGCGGCACTGGATTGCTCGGCGAGCAACCGGTCATACTCGGATTTTCGGAGTTGGTCTGAAATATAGGAGGCTCCAAATAGCCCGACATCCGGAAGCACTGAGAGTGCAGCGCCGCCGACAATGACAGTCACCAAGGTGGCAAGCACGACAGCGCGTGCGGTCTTGCTCGAAGCCTTGGCGGTGTCCGCACACCTACGCTGGGGTTCTGGTTGCAGCGCTCCGCTTGCGCTCAGCGCCTCCTCTGCCTTCATTCCCGGCTTGGCAACTTCTTCCTGAGGAATTGCGCCGAATTCCAGATCAGTGGATGCTTGTCGCTCCCGCGGGCTTGCGTCATCCGCGGTAGAAATCGCCTGGTCGGTGTTGGAACCGATATCGAGACTGACTTCGCCGAAGTCCGTTCCTCCGCCCCCAGACGTGCGAGCTATCGCACTTAGCCTACCCGCCGTGGGTTCGCCCAAACCAACTTGACCATCTCGCTCGCCGGGCATGAAACCAACGTCGAGTTCCTCTCTGCCTAGTTTCGCCCCCCGCTCCTTGCGCGACATAGACGGCTGGTCCAGCCCATGCGGCGGAGAGTCCATGGGCAATGCGTCCGTCAGATCAGGGAGCTGCAATCCAGCTCCGGCGCCCTGAGCCTTCAGCGACGCTGAGCTTACTGCAGCGGTCGCGCTTCTGCTATCTGCCCCGAGCGATGCGTCCAAATCGGGAATGAATGCGATGTTGGACTCGGCCGGAGCGCCGTCTGCATTGGCGTCACTCGAACTCAGTGAGAACTCGGAACCCGCAAGAAAATCCACTTCGCCGAATCCAAGTTCGTCGGGTTCGACAGGCAGGCGGTCGAGCGTACGTGATGACGAGTCCTTTTGCGTGTGCGGCGGCGGTGAGGAGCGGCCAGCTAGCTCCAGGTCGAAGTCGAGATCACGGAGTGGTTTCTCTCTCTGCGACTGCCCCATCGAGCTAAACGGCGAGGGTAATTCGATTTCCAGGTCGTCCGTTTTCGCATCTTTGTGCGAAGGTCCGTCTTCGGCGTAGATGGAAGGTAGTCTCAAATCGATATCGGGATCGTGCGGTCTGTTCGCCCCGATGAGAGGGAGCTGTCCGCCCGTGGGCGGTAGGCCCGAATCTATAGCCGGCGAGCGCAATGAGATCCCCTTCACAAGGGGGGGCTCCGACGCCAGTTGCGGCAACTGCGATTCTTCCACGGCAACTCGCACCGGCTGCGCAGGTCGCGGTGGAGGAGCGTTTGGCGCGGCCGGTTTTGGCTGAACGTCTGCAGCCACCGCCGGCGGCTTTCTATTGAACGTCAGCGCAGCCGGCAAGTCGGAATCGGCGGTCTGGGTATGTCGCATAGGAAGCGGCGGCTTGGCCCGGGTAACCTCAGGTAGGCCAACTTTGCGTTCGGGCACTGGCGGCTTGGCAGGCGCGGGCGCCGGTAGGTAGCCGCCCTTAGGCGCTGGCAAGGCACTACTCGATGCCGGCGCGGGCAGGTCCGGAGTGCTGTCAGGGAAACTCGATCGCGGCCTGATGGTATCCGGCAGCTCGGGCTTCGTTGTTGCGGGCTTCTTGCTGATCTGTGTGCGCGCAGAAGGTGCGGCCATGCGCGACAACTCAGGTCCAGCAACACCAATCATCGTCTGTTTGAATGAACTTGCTGGCCTGGGCACACGAGGCGCAACTCCAATAACGGTTGTCGTGGCGGCATCTCGACCCAACTCGACTTGGGCGGCAGGCTTCTCCACCATGAACGAAGCAGCGCATTTGGGACACCTCATGCGGAGTCCGTTTTGAGGCACCCGGCGCTCGTCGACTTGATAGGGCGCGTTGCACCCAGGGCATTGAACGTTAAACATTGATCACTTCATGTTTACCAGGGTTCGGCCGGTCACGGCGGTCGAATCTTCGGAGGACGGAGTAACCTAGCCCCCCCAATCGGCAGGACTTCGTGCTAGGTGCAATTTCAGCATGCAGAAATGGAAATCGGTCGTTTTCCTAACCTTTTTAGCCCTGGCAGGCCTCGTCGTGGGCATCGGTCGCGTCGCCAAGAACCAAAAGGCCTCTGGGATTGCTGCCCCGAGCGCTACAGCTTCTGCGTCTTCACCAAAATCAGCCGAGTCGGCCCCGGCAGCTGACCAGGAGCTGGCCCCGGGCGAAGCATCTGCTGCGCCAAGCACCGCCACCGAGCCGCCATTCGGCAATGCGCTTCCCGCGAATGCACCCAATGACGTCGTTTTCGGCGCCATTCTCATTACCTTTGAGGGGGCGCAGGGCGCCTCGAGCAAGGCGAGACCCAAACATGCAGCACTTGAACTCGCCCAACGGATTTTGGCCACGGCGCAGGCCAGCTTCGAGGACGCCGTGAAAATGGGCGACCCTGGGTCCATGGCAAATGCCGGCAGTATGCGCCGAGGTATTCTCGAACCCAACGTGGAACGCGCTCTCTTTACGCTTGAAAAGGGGGCAGTCTTTTCCGAGCCAATTGAGACACCTCGCGGCTACTGGGTCATGCGGCGCATCCGGTGAGCGTGAGTTAACCTTTTGGCCGGTTCGGGACGGAACTCCGTCTCACCATGTGCTCAATGGGTACACCTTGCACGGTATGTGGAAACCAGGGCGCCGCTGGAGCGTTACTGCCGCGTGCGCACTAATGCTAGGCACCAGCTGCGCCGTCGCCTAAAGTCGATTGCTGCTTGAGCAGCGACTGTAGCATGACGAATAGCCCACCGAATCAGACGCCGGGAACGAGCAATCCGACGACCCTGCACAACGACGCACAGTGGCTGGAGGCGGAAATCACCGCAAGCACTGCCGAGGGTCAACGTGCGTTACTATTGTATGAGTTAGGGCAGCTAAGTGAAGTGGCCACCAATGGCACTGAGGCGGCCCAACACTATCTGCAAGCGGTAAACACCGACGCGCGCTTTGCCGAACCCGTGGAACGTCTGCTGTCGCTCTTCGAGCGACGACATTCCATGAAAAATATCGGCCGCGTCGTGGACCGACTGCAGCTGGTCGCCAGTACACCGGAGCAACGCGAACGCGCGGCTCTCGAGCGCGGAGCTTTCGCACTCATCGAACAGCACGACGGGGCTACTGCCCGCTTAGTCCTCAAAGAACTGGTAGACGCCACCAGCGTCAGCGCCACAGCGTGGAACCTGCTGCATTGCATCGCTGAGGAGTCCCATGACCTAGAACTGCTGCAACAGACGCTCACGGCCCGTGCCGGTGCGAGCAAAAATCCAGCGTGGTCGGGAATTCTGTTCTCGGAATTGGCTGAGATACAGTCGCAATTGGGTCAATTCAACGACGCCGTGCAATCACTCGATCGAGTCATTGATGCCGCGGGTCCGCGCACGTTCGCAGCATTCGAAGTACTTCAGCGCCTGGCGTCCACGCAGCACAACGACGAATACCTGGCGCGTTCTCATCTGGGCCAAGCGAGTTTACTTGAACGCGCAATCCAAGATCCAGCTGCGGGCGATGACCTCGGCGTTCCTCGCTGGCGTCGCTCGTTGCTGCATGTCGCTGAAGCATTCCTTCGCGCTGCACTCGCTCGTCACTCCGCTGGAAATACTAGCGAATCTGCCACTTTGCTCGAAAAAGCACGTGCGCTCGCGCCTGACGACCCCCTGATTCAGCACACCACGTTGCTCTGCGCTGAAGAACTCGGCGACTTCGAAGTCGCACTGGCGCAGGCACACGCAGCCGCCGCGCGAACCACTGGAATGACTGCGGCCCTCGCGTGGTTACGCGTCGCGCTGTTCGAGTTCCGTCGCAATAACGTAAATGGCATCATGCAAGCCGTGGCACGCGGTCTTGCCATTTCACCCCATTCAATCGCACTGCGGGGTTTGGAATTGCATGCACTGACTCGAGATCCCGAAGCCGCCAGACTCGCGGCGAGTCTCGAGGCCTGCGCCGATCTCGTCACCGCCGATTCGGCGAAGTCCCGGTTCCTTATGGCGGCCGCTAACATTTGGGCTCGCGGTTGCAAGGATGTCGCGTCAGCCCAAGCAGCCTTATCGCAAGCGAGTCTGTTCGGTGCGCCACCAAGCATCGTCAACCGCATGGCTAGACTTCTGGCTCTCGGGCTCGGCGATGGGCCCTGGTATGACGAATCCACTCGAAGGCTGGCCAGTGCAGCGAGCGATCCTGGCGAACAGTATGAGCTGTGGCTCGAACTTCTTCGCGTCCGCATCACCAAGAACCAACCCGAAAAGATCAGCGGCGCCCTTGCTGGTCTTGCGGGCAACGAGTCGGGCCAATGGCTGTCGGCCGTGCTCGATACTCTATGGCAGTCACCCGGCGCAACAGACACAACTGGCATCATTCCTTCTGGTCCGCTTGCGAGCGCCCCACGTTCGGAGCGACCTCTCAAGCGGTGTGCTCGACTTTGTTCGAATGAGCCCCTGCACCGAGCCTTTGAGCTCGCGGACGCGCGTCGTGAATTGCTTGCCGGACATTACGATGAAGCCATCGCTGACTTGCAAGAGTTGGCCAGACTCGATCCGTCCGACTTCCTGACCGCACTAACGCTTACCAACATCCAGTTGGAACGCGGGACGACAGCGGCGGCGATTGACAACCTGTGTGCAGCGGCCAGCTCGATCGGGAATGACACGCTCGCTGCCACGCTAGCCATCAGGGCATCCCTATTGGCAATCCAAGTCAATGACGCAGAGCACTACTGGGCGGCATTGGACAGCGCCCAGTCACGCGCTCCTGCCGTGGTCGCTACCGTCGAGTCGTGGCTAAACCGCAGTCCATTGCCCGAACTCGAGGCGCGCATCGGGACTGAAAGCAATCCCGCTTCAAACGTCGTGACCCAGCGCGGGGCACTCGAGTCGTTCGCGCGCGAAATTCGGCACCGTAATCCCACAGCAGCTGGAAAGGCACTCGACCAAGTCAGCGACGACAACTCCTCGCTCGGACTTGCGGTGGCAATCGCCAAGACTCTAGTCGATTCACCGGCGACACTTAGTGCAATTGAACGGATCGGATCACTGTTGCCGTCATTCCAACCGCTATCCGGTGCCCTGCGCGTTCGGTATGCGTTGGTCAATTGTGGAGTTCCGTCTGCGGAGCATCTGGTCGCAGCACGGCACTGGTCTGAAGTGGACCCCGACATCGCTTCAGCGCTCGAGTTTCTAGCCGCCGCGCGTGCAGAAGGAAAGATCGATGCTGAAAAGGCTGCTTGGGCGCTGCTAGACGAGCGAAGTATTGATCGCACAAAGCCCGAAGTGCAGCTCGCACGCGCACGTTTCCGGCTACTCGGTGAGGCAGCTCTGCCCCCTCTCGTTTCAGCGCATTCGGTCCAAGCCAAACTGGTGAATCTCGAGACTTCCAGACCGGGTTGCGATCCACGCAGGCGCCGGCAGTCGTTGCTGAACGTCAATCCGCTCCTCGACGAAACCGATCGAAGGTTGTGCTCTATTCTGATCGCCTTCAACCTTCTCGCCGCAGGAGCAATCGAAGCCGCCCTGCAACAGTTCAAAGAAATCGTTGCTCGCGATCCTGCCAGCGTCAGTGCTTGGGAAGGATTGCGGCTAGCGGCTGAGCTATTTGGCGACCTCTCATCAGTAGCGCAGGCCTGTGAGGCGCTCGGCAAATGTATGGGTGACGCATCTGCAGCAGCTGAGTTCTATGAACAGGCCGCCGCATTGTACCTGGATCAGCTTCACGACGATGTCCGCGGTGAGCAACTCTTGAGTCTGGCCGTAGCCAGCGACATCTCTCGCTTTACCGCTTTTGATCGACTATTTCGCAGGATGCGTGACCGCAATGCCGGACCCCAGCTCTTGGAGTTGATCGATCTGCGCCTCAACGTCAGTGAAGATGTCAACGAACTGGTGAAACTGCATTGGGAACGAGCCCGCGTATTGCGCGCTATTGGTGAACGTGACGCCGCAATGCAGGCGCTGGAAAACGTCACCCTCCTGGAGCCGGAACACGTCGGTGCACTCGCTCTGGCCGCAGAGATTGCGATCTCGGGCCACCAGCTAGCGGACGCCTGCAAGTATCTAGACCAACTGGCCCGGCTTGACTCCGCGCCCGACAAGCAGCGACTGATGAGCGCAATGGCTGCCGCTGATATCTACCAAAGCAAGCTGTCTCAACCCGAACGGGCAGTGTCGCTGCTGCTAGTGCTACGAGATTCTAGATTGGGAACGCTTGCGGTCAGGGAAAAACTGGCCCGCTGCGCCGCACAAGCTGAAAACTGGCAACTGGCGAGCGAAGTGTCCCTTGGCCTTGCCAAAGACCGTGAAACGAGTGCCGGACGGGTCGAAGCGGCACGCCTCGCGCTGAGCATCTATCGCGAAAAGCTCTCAGCACCTTCGGCTGCTCTACCCGCGGTAAAGTGCATTTTCACTGAAATACCTGCTGATCTCGAGGCCATCGACTTCATCCTGGAACAGCCATTCTCGGACGCTGCGAACCATGAGCTTTTCGCTCAGGCCAAGAGCTCCTTGTGCAAGCACCTACGCGACACACCTTTCGACGCGGAGTCCATCGATCGATTGGCACAACTGGCAGCCCTACTTGACGACAGACCCCTGCGTCAAGTGGCGCTCGGTGCCCTCGTCACACTCGATGCTGGCATTCCAGAAATCCTCGAAGAGCTTACGGCTTTGGATGCTCGGGTAGCACGCGCTCCAAGCATCGTGCTTGACAGCGATTGCGACGCAGCCCTGGCAGACCCCAGCGATTGCGGCCCCATCGCTGCCCTATTCAAGCAATTGGCACCGCTCTATAACGAAACGTTTGGACCAAGCCTGACTGCTCTGGGTGTCAACAAGAAGCACCGACTCGACCCTCGCGCTGGGCTACCACTTCGCAACGAGATCGCGGCCTGGGCTGGTGCGCTGGGGCTCGGTGAGTTTGATCTTTATGTCGGCGGAGTCGATGCCAATGACGTGGTTGGAGTGCCTGGTGAGACGCCTGCGCTAGTGGTGGGCACCGCGCTCAGAGCGCCCCTGCCACCGCAGCATCGCCAATTGGTTGCACGAGAACTCTACGCCATTCGCCAAGGTACGAGCATACTTCGACATCGCTCGCCCGCCGAAGCGGCGGCTCTAGTCGTTGCTACCTGTCGCCTCGCTGAGGTAGCCATAGTAGCTCCTCCCTATGCGATGGTGGACGAGTTTGTGCGCCAATTAAACGCGTCAATTCCTAGGCGAACACGAAAGCTGCTTCCCACGCTCTGTCAGCCTCTGTCTGCGAGCACGCCCGATTCAACCGAATGGTACGCCGCCGCGATCGCAAGTCGCGACCGGATGGCGACAATTGCCGCCGGCGACGTCTCCCTGGTATTGGGACGCAATGCCGACCTTGGCACTGTTGACAACACGCTGTCACTCAGCGATCGCCGTAAAAGAATGCTGCCATTCATATTCTCGTCAGCGTATCTGTCATTGCGAGCGCGCTTGGGGGTAGCCGTAAAATGACCTCGCCTAAAATTCCCCCCTCCCACGCAGTCCCACCCCATCACATCCCCGTTGAGGCTACGCAGCAACCGGCGGGTACGCTTTCGGACAGATCCCAAGTCGCTTCCCGCAGCATGCCGCTGGCCGAATTGCGTAGCGAAATTGGTGATGCCGAATTTGACCCCGATGAGGTCCTGGCATCACTCGCTCCCTATGAGACATCAGACGCCGACGTCGAAACCATCCCACCACCCATTACCTTCGAAAACGAACGTCCCGCCCACGTCAATCTGGCAGACTCCGACCGCAAGGATCGACTGCGTGCGATCGCGACTCGCCTCCAGAAGAGCGTCGCGGACGATTCTAGTTCCGCTCGCAAAGCGGAATACTCACTCGTCGCCAGTGAAATCCTGGCGCTCACCGGTGACATCACCGACGCACAAGCCCTAGCCGTACGGGCGACCGCTGCCCAGCCAGGTTCTCGGTTGGCACATACGCAAGCACGACATCTGGCTCTGGAAGCCGGCGACCTCGACGCGGTTCAACAACTGACCGCTGATGAGATCCAAACTCTCAACGATGAGGCGTCCCTCACACATATTCACCTGTGGCACTCTGATTTCTCGCGAATCGTCGCTTGCGACCGGGCCGCCGCGACGCTCTCACTGCAAGCAGCAGCACAAATTGCTCCCCGTGATCCTCAAGTGAACCTGCTTCAATTACTGGAAACCTTCACGGGAAGTGACCTGGTAGATCTTGAATGGGTCGCAGAAAGTCCGACGCTTGCCGGGATATTCGACTCGATTCAGCTCCTCGTGCGGTTGCGCCAAGGTAAACAATTTGCTGCCCCGGGGCAGACTCACGGCGCGCTGACACTCCTCGGCGTAGCTTCGGCCCTGGCCGAGGGCGACACTGCGGGAGCCGCGCTGCAGCTCGCACGTTTCACTCCACTCGAAGGCAGCAACAATGCCCTGCACTGGTTACGAGCTTCGCTGTGGGCAGCCCGCAGTGACACCCGTCAATCCGCGGTGGACGAGTTGACTGAATTGCAGCGCGATGAACCCAATGCTGAAGTGCGTCGCTCACTACTCGAGCGTTCAGTTGAATTGCGCGACTTGGAACTAACTCGGAGGCTTCTCCTGTCCGAGGCTCCGGCAAGCAACGACCCAGAATCTACCGCCGATGACCTAGTGCTTGCGTTGCTAGCGGCGGCCCCCGCGGCATTCGTTCTCGGCTGCTGTGACCGGCTCGCAAATGAAGATAAGTACGCGCCGCTCACCTTGGCCGCCAAGTGTTTGCTTCATGAGAACGTGTCGCACTGGCACGAGATCGACGAACCCACACGGCTCTCAGCTGCTTGGGCGGAGTGGCTATCTTCAACTCGCCCGAGCGACAAGGATCCATCTGCTCCCCCTCTGACCAGTAACTTGGATAGCGTTGCTGATGACGTAGTCGCGCTGAACCAAGTGTTTGCGCTCGAAGCGGCGCGGCGGAAACTTGATTGGAGTGCCGTAGCCAAGCTAATTCTGACACTACACGACGACACGGAACCCTGGCTGCCTGGCGACCAGCAAACCGTCGCTGCATTTTTCTTCGAAGCCGCCCATGACCGCGAAGCCGCCCAGCTGGCTTGGCAAGACGCGCTTGCAGCACGACCGTTGCGGGAATCCGCGCTGCGCGCGACTCTCGCTATCGCTTCCGCGAGCGAGAAAGTCACCATCCTTGAGCGCACGGCCACGAGCCTCAACGTCCGTGATGAGCGCGGGGTCTGGTTTATGCTGGAAGCGGCGCTGGCAGATACTTCTGCAAGCTACGAAAAAACTGAAGAGCTGCTTCTGCATGCTCATGTTCTCGATCCAACTCTGATTGTGCCAATCCTCATGGGAGAGGACCTGGCCCGAAAGCACGGAGAGGCCAGCCACGTCGCAGAATGGGTCGCCAAACGTCGTGAGCTCGCGGACGAGGTCGTGGAGTCGGCCCTGGCTGCCGTTGAGCAAGCACTCCTGCTTTGGCACCAGGACCAGCCAGCTGCTGAAGCCTGTATCACCCACGCTCTCGACGAAGCGTCGGACGATGCGACTCTGTACGAACTCCTGCGCCAAGTGGCCCCCAAAGCAGTAGGAAGTAGCTCAGCCAACGCCCTGAACGTGTCCGCATCAGAGCCGGGTGCCACGGAGCAACTAAGCCAGTCAGCAGCTCACGCTGCCTGGATGGGCGATTGGCATTCAGCCAACGAAATAGCGATATTGTTGGCAGGAACAGAGGCCAACACGGTGGCCAATATTTGGGCCGAGCAAGCAGCCACTTCCGGGCAGTCATTTCCCAATCTGTTCGATCGGCTCTTTTCCGAGGCCCGTGCCGAAAACGATCCGATCGTGCAGTGCGAGCTCTACGAGCGACTTGCGCAACTCGATTCGAACTCGAAATCCGAGGGAAACTTCGGGCTTTGGCAGAATGCCATTATCGAGCGTGCGCCTGACCATTTGCCGGCATTGCGCGCGCTCGAGCGCTCCTTCATCCGCCGCCAGCGGTGGCAGGAACTAGCCGTCGTCGCCGAAAAGCTCATGCAGCAATTGGGCGGACAGGAAGCGCTCGGGTATTGCTGGTTGGCAGCCACTCTGCACATCTACGCCGGCAATTGGTCAGCAAGTGAACCATTGCTGCAGTGGGCCGCGCTCCAAGAAGCGGCACCCCTCTGGGCACTGCGGCGTTGGTACGCTCACGTGCAGTCCAGAAAAGACTGGAAGTCGATGCATTCAGTCGAATGTCGTCTGCTCGACAAGGCGAATTACCTAAGCGATGCGACGTCGCTATTGATTCGTAGCGCGCAGAGCGCTCAGCAGCTGCAGATGTGGAATGTTGCTGGCAACCAACTCAAGCGCGCGATCGACGCGTCACCCGACAGCGTGGTGGCTTGGTGCATGTTGTCTATTCAGCAATTGGAACAGGGGGACCTCGCCAGTGCTGCGGAGGGCTTCGAGCATCTCAGTCAGATCTGCGTAGATCAAGGACATCGGAAGGGGTTTCTCGCACGAGCAGCCGAACTCTGGTTGACGCTCAAGGATGATGCGCGCGCTGAATCCGATCTGGAACAGCTAGTAGCTGCAGACTCGCGCGACTCCAAGTCCATCGAAAAGCTGACCCAGTGTTACAGAAAATCCCACGCTCACGATCGATTGGCAGCTTTGCTTGAGCGCCAGATCGAACAAGTCGAAACAGCCGCCGAACGGGCACCACTGCAAATCGAGCGCGCCCGGTGCTTGATTGCTCTCGGCCTCACCATTGCGGCAGACAAGGCCGTTCAGCCCGTGCTGAGTGCGTTTCCGGACAGTCTAGAGGCACTTGAAATCAAAGCAGAGGTGGCGGCAGCACTCGATGATTCAGCTGAGGCCGAATCGATATATCTTCGTTTGCTCGAATTGGTGATTGACCCTGCATGGCAAGCGGGGCTGCAGCGCAAACTTGGCCAACTCTATGAAAAGCTCTCTGGCCGCAGCGATGCCGCAGAAGCCGCATACCGCAGGCTCCTTGAGCTCATACCCGATGATACACCGGCATTAACGGCACTTGTTCGGCTCGCGGTGGCCCGTAACGACGCAGCCGAAGCCATCCGGCTGCAATCGCAGCTCATGGAAAAGGCTTCGGAACCAGCCGAACAGCGCGAGCGCTACATTGAGCTGGCGCATATCCACGAAACAACCGCACATGACCGCCGTCGTGCCGAAGAAGTCCTCGAACGAACTCGCCGCAAATGGCAAAATGACAGCGTCGTTCTACGCGCATTTGCAGCCTTCTACCAACGTCAGGGAGATACTTCGGCGCTACAAGTACTTCTAGAACGTTCTGTTACCGAAGCTCGGCGCGCACTGCATACTGGACGCTTCGAGTTGTCACTATTCGAAGTTTTGGCCACGGTGGCTCATCTACGCGACGAACCGCTGGCAGCTGAAGCGGCCGATGCCGTGATAGCAACGTTGACAGGTCACCCTTTGGTCTTGCAAGGCGTGGGATCCCCTGCTTTCGAGCCCCGTCATGACGAAGGGCTCGCTCCGGAACTACTCAATCTGCCCCTGCGCGCCATGCTCCAGAAGTCAGGTTGGGTTCTCGACGCGGTGTCTCCTGTCGATCTACGAGCCTATGACGTAGTTCCTTTGTCTCAAGTCGATCCCAGTCTCCATGAGCGTGCTTTGCAGCTTGCATCATCGTTCTGTGTCGATGACTTGCAGCTATGGGTTACGGACAAGGCGGGTTGCAACTGCCTACCAGTCCAATCCCGTCCCCCTATCCTGTTGCTGGGGCGTACGTTCCTAAAATCAGCTACGCCAGCGGTGATTGAGTTCTCGCTCATGCGTGCGCTGAAAGTCGTACAAGCACACATGACTGGCCTGGCTCGCACGCCAGCCGTTGATCTCGGACCTTTGATCGCCGCGTATTTGAGTTCATACCTACCCGACTGGCAACCAACGGGAGTCGACGCAAGGAAGGTCGAGGACTACCGTCGCCAATTGGCTCAGCAACTTCCCCAAGGTCATGACCAAGTCATGAGTCCGCTGGCGCAAGACGTAGTCGTGGCACTCGGTAATCGCGCAAGCCAATTGGGAGAAGCCGTGTGCGTGTGGGGCTCACGCACTGCGCTCTTGGCTCTCGGCGACCCGGCAATAGCGCTAGAAGCCATAACGTTTGCGGTCGGCGGTGGTCCGCTGCAATCTACAGATGTAACCGAACGCATCAAGTGGATCGCACGACACGCTGAGGCTCGCAATGTAATGGTATTCGCCGTGTCGGATGCGTATTTGCGTTTGCGGACACAGTTACTGTAGGCCGAGTTTTCTGTCCGCCAACTTAGGACCCACGCAAGGTCGACGGCC
>Ga0265340_10001244_pt1 | contig 14611 bp, 10 predicted proteins | sample 4CB225metaG_FD_202082 | JGI IMG/M metagenome (GOLD analysis project Ga0265340, IMG submission 202082) | Rhizosphere microbial communities from Carex aquatilis grown in University of Washington, Seatle, WA, United States - 4-CB2-25 metaG | ecosystem: Host-associated > Plants > Roots >...
ACCAAGGATAATTCGTTCAGCCTGGTTGGTATGATGGCAAGTTCCATGGTAAGCGCGACGCCGATTGCACTTGCTGCGCTGTGCGGTGTCATCAGCGAACGGGCCGCAGTGGTAAACATCGGCATCGAAGGCATCATGCTCATCACCGCGCAGACCGCAGTGGTCTCCGCCACCTTGACCCACAATATCTACATCGGTCTGCTTGTGGCCATCGTGACGGGTGCACTGGTGGCGGGTCTGCATGCGGTGCTGGTGATCCGCTTCAAGATGGACCAGATCGTCAGCGGTACGGCGATCAATATCCTGGGCACCGGCGGCACTTCCTTCGTGGCCAAATTCTATTTGGCGAAGCAGATCGACCTGCTCAACAATTCCGATACTTTCCCGATCATCCCTGTCCCCTTCTTTTCGAAAATCCCGATCATCGGCCCGGTTCTATTCCAGGACAACCTTATTTTTTACCTGACGCTCCTGCTTGTGGCGGTTATCTACATCCTGTTATTTTATACACCCTGGGGCTTGCGGACGCGTGCAGTCGGCGAACATCCCAAGGCCGCCGATACATTGGGAATCAACGTTTACCTGATGCGCTATGTCAACGTCATTATCGGCGGGATGATCGCAGGCATCGGAGGCGCTTATTTCACGATCGGTTCGGTGGGCCGCTTCGATCAGAACATGACCAACGGGAAGGGATTTATCGGTCTGGCCGCCATGATCTTTGGCAATTGGAATCCGATCGGGGCATACCTGGCTTCCCTGCTGTTCGGTTTTGCCGATTCGCTGCAGGTCAAGATGCAGATCCTGAGTGTGCCGATCCCTTCGGAATTCCTGGCGATGGCTCCTTATATTGTCACCATCATCGTGCTGACCGGCGTTGTCGGCCGCGCCATTCCTCCGGCTGCGGATGGCAAACCTTACGAAAAGGAATAAGCACATCCATTCACATTCAAAATATATTAAAAATGAAGAAACACAGGGCGTACGCCCTGTGTTTCTTCATTTTTAATAATACCCTTTGGTGGATATCGGAGGGTAGGATAAAACGGGGGTATGCAATTTCACGCTTTGCATTAGAATTTCAACACAACTTTGATCGGAGGAAATCATGCGAAAATTCTCAACCGTGCTGGCGGGCATTGTGATCATCGCCGCCGTCCTGGCGTGCAACCTGCCTTCTTCCCAGCAGATCCCCCCAGCTATTATGACGTCTGCCGCTTTGACTGTCCAGGCGCAGTTATCTCCTACGGTTCCCCCTTTATTCACGCCCACTGTCACGAATACACCGGTGCCTTTCCCAACCCTGCCGCTCTCAACTCTTCCACCCCCGGCCACCCCAACCTCCAGTTGTGATAACGCACATTTTGTAACGGATGTGACGTACCCGGATAATACGGTAGTCTCTGCCGGGGACAACTTCACCAAGACGTGGCGGTTCCAGAACTACGGCACCTGCTCCTGGACCCCTTCGTACGCCCTGGTATTTATAAGCGGCGATTCGATGAGCGGCCCTTCCACCCAGGCGCTGACCGGTAATATCAACACAGGCCAAACAGTAGACATATCGGTAAACCTGACTGCTCCATCCAGCAGCGGTACACATGTGGGGAATTGGGGCTTAAGGAATGCAGCGGGGGTGATCTTTGCGCACTTCTATGTACAGATCATGGTAGGCAGCAGTGGAAGCGCGTTTGCCGTAACACATGTCACATACGACCTTTCCACCTTCAATGATGGCGGAAACACGGGTTGTCCGATTGTCACTGCTCATATTACTGTAAATATGACTGGTGATGTTCAGTACCATTGGGTCAGGTCAGATGGCCCCGAATCTGTGCAGACTTTGCACTTTGGTTCATCGGGTACCCAGGATGTTCAGGAAAAGTGGTACCTTGGTTCAGGCGCTACCGGGACTCAATGGCTTGGAATTTACATCGACGCACCCAATCATCAGGATTTTGGACACATTAATATCAATAAATGTACCACCCCATAAAAAGGCTTAACTCGATATCCAGGATTAGGAGCGCCCGGTCCTTGTGCCGGGTGCTCCTTTTTTAAACCGGGTATAATATTTTCCTACTTGTGAAAGGAAATAGGAATGCTTCTAAAAACAAAACAAGTATCTTTCGCCCTGCTGATCATCCTGGCTCTCACATTGAGCGCCTGCGGATCATCTGCGTCGAATAATTCCATTATCGCTACTTCGGTTGCCATGACCGTCCAGGCGCAAAATACACAGGTCCCCGCATTTACTCCAACTTCGCTGCCCGTCGTCGATCTTCCGACACTGCTCACATCCCCCACAGCAGGAGTTACTACAGTGCCGCCAACTGCGCCTGCAGCGGGGTCCAGTAATATCAAACCTTGTTACAGTGCGAATTTTGTCCAGGATGTGACCATTCCCGATGGGACGATCGTCACTCCCGGCCAGACCTTCTGGAAAACATGGCGCGTCCTGAACAGCGGTTCCTGCAGCTGGGATTCGACGTATAAGTTCGTTTTCAATGATGGCGACCTTATGGGTGGTGGATATGTCTATCCCTTCCCGGGTGCTGCTGCCCCGGGTCAGACAGTGGATATCCCCATTGAACTTTATGCGCCTACGAATGCCGGTACCTATACAGGCACGTGGCTGATCGAAGCGCCCGATAAAACGCTTATCGGTGTCGGTCAATACAACCAGCCTCTGTCAGTGCAGGTGGTTGTCGTAGCTGGGACGCCATCCAATGATAAAACTGCATCTCCTTATGGCATCACAAATGTATCCATCGATGTTACCCGTGACTGCAAACCTGCGAACACGTTCTACACCATCACAGCCTCTTTAACTTCCAACGGACCGGTTACCGCGGTCTTCACTGAGAACCAAAGCGACGGCCACAACACAGCCAATAGAAAACTCGCCTTTACCGAGGCCACAACGGAAACCAAGAGCTGGGATTGGAGCCAGGGTATAGCGTCGTCAACCAACCCTCGCTGGGTAAGTATCACTGTCACATCCCCCGCTTATCACGAGTGGCCCCAGGTAACTCTTCCTCCTTTATGCGGGCATTAACTTCGGAAGGGCCTGTGATAATCACAGGCCCTTTTATTGGTCTTTGACAAGACTGCCAAAGGGAACTTTTTCCGGCACCCCGGCGTCATCGACATTGTAATATCGATAATCAGTAGGTCACGGAATAAGCAGGGACAACCAATCTTTAAGGATGATGGCTGTTAATATCACAACCCCTACATCCCTGAAATCGGATGTTCCTTCTTGAAATACTGATATTTCAGGAGGAAGTCATGAGAACCCAAGCGAGAATTCTTATTGCACTCGTTATTTTGATGCTTGCCAGCCTGGCTTGTAACTTTTTGTCCGGTGGGAACAGCACACCACAGGCCGCTGCCACGCTGGATCAGTTATATACCGCTGCCGCTTTGACCGTGCAGGCATCAGTCTCGCAGGTGGCAAGTGCAACCCCATTGGTAACGGGGACCAACCCTTTTCCAACCTTTTCACTTGTAACCGCCACCCCTCTCGCGGCGCCGGTCATTGAGTGCGAAGCCGCAGCCTTCATCAAGGACGTCACCATTTCGGATGGTACCTCCCTTGGCCGGGACGCAAACTTCACAAAGATCTGGCGCATACAAAATGTAGGTACTTGTTCGTGGTCACCTTCTTTTTCGGTTGTTTTCGTTGGCGGCAGTCAAATGAGCGCCCCACACAGCGTGGGCTTATCCGATTATGTCAACCCGGGCCAGACCATCGACATCGCCATCAATATGGTCACGCCGAACCAGAACGGCCACTACCAGGGCTTTTGGCAATTACGCGATCCGGCCGGCGTTTTGTTTGGCATCGGCGCCCAGATGCAGAGTTCCTTCTGGGTGGATATAAACGTATCCGGCCCCACGTATACCGCCTATAATTTCGCCGCCAACTACTGCAATGCCGCCTGGCAGAATAATAACAACAACCTGCCCTGCCCCGGTACTCAAGGTGATAATAACGGTTATGTGATCGAGCTGGACCACCCGGTCATGGAAAACGGGAAAACCGAGGATGAGCCCGGCTTGCTCACTGTCCCGAAAAATGTGAATAATGGGATCATCCAGGGTGAGTACCCCGCCATCAATATCCATGATGGTGACCGCTTCCATGCGCTGATCAGCTGCCAGTACAAATCCTATTCGTGCAATGTGATCTTCCGACTCGAGTATCAAATTGGCGGCGGAAATATAAAAACGCTTGGCCAGTGGAATGAAGTCTATGAGGGCAAATACTATCCGGTGGACATCGACCTTAGCCCTTTGGCAGGGAATAACGTCAAATTCATTCTGCTGGTTACAGCCAACGGCTCACCCCACCAGGATAATGCACTGTGGTTTGCGCCGCATATTACCCGGTTGGGAACTATGCCGCCGACCTCCACATTGACCCTTGTTCCAACGGCGACATTCACACTCACTCCCACGGCCACCTTCACTCCTTCTCCAACTTTCACGCCGACCAATACCCCAACCTTGACGCCGACAGCTACCTCAACGCCATAGAATGAGCTAGGAAGTTTATTTTTATGTAATGGAGGGTGCATACGCACCCTCCATTACATATCTAGTCTGGCAAAATCCTCTCGTGGTATTAAGGTAGTCCCTATCCTTTGCAATGCGCCTTAAGATTGAATGTATACTGCTTCAAATCCTGGCGGTTGCATAAAAGAAGATCTCCTGCTTACCGCGCTCAAGTGATTGATTTAGTTCGTCCATGATATCCCTCACATTCCAGACTTGACAGCCCTATCGTTTTGCAGATAATTACTGCATTCGTTTTTGCATAGGCATCGACGGAGGAAAGTATATCAGCGCAAGCCGACAGGGACGCAGGAGCATCTTCCTTATAAGGACAGGTGGTTGAGACTCCGGCCCGGCAGCAACTGAAGGAAGTTCCCTCTTGAGCCGTCTGAGTGAATGGGAAACCTAGTAGTTCAGGCCGTGATCCCTACGTTATCCGGGGAACCGATGTTAGTCGGTTGGAAGTGAGCCTGGTTAGGCTAATTTGGGTGGTACCGCGGGAATTCCCTCCCGTCCCATTTTTGGGCGGGAGGTTTTATTTTTTGAAAATTGAGTAGTTGATATCGGAGATTAGAAATTAGAAAAAAGCAGAAGTTGGAAACTCAACTCAATTGCGAATCATAAATTATCTCTATTAATCGTTCTTTTATATCTACTCTCTGACAAGGAGGCTTAAATGTTTGACAACCTGAACGAGATCGAGAAAACTGCCCTTGATGCTCTTGCATCGGTAAGCAATGAATCCGGGGTGGATGAATGGCGCGTAACCCACCTCGGGCGGAGTTCCGCCTTGATGCAGGTCTTCAGTGGGCTTGGCACACTTTCAAAGGAGGATCGGCCTGCTGCCGGTCAAGCCGCCAACCGGGTGAAGTTTGCGCTCGAAGCTGCGTTAACTGCCAAATCCGAATCCGTTAAGAAAATGGTTCTGGAGCGTTCACTGGCTGTAGACAAGTTGGATGTAACTCTGCCAGGCCGCACAACCCATATTGGGCGGCTCCATCCATCCACGCAGCAGGTGCGCCGTGTGCTGGCGATCCTGGCCGAAATGGGATTTCAGGTCTACAGCTCGCGCGAAGTTGAATCGGATGAGATGAACTTCCAGCTGCTGAACTTTCCTCCCGATCATCCCGCTCGTGATATGCAGGACTCGTTGTACGTTGACGCTGGAGGTACATTGCCGGGATCGGTATCAAATCGGTCCGACAATCCGATTTTGCTGCGTACCCAAACCTCGCCCGGCCAGATGCGTGCCATGCGCGAATTTGCCGCCATGGATCCGAAAAACCCACCCCCCATCCGAATTGCGGTACCCGGGATGTGCTACCGTCATGAGCAAGTCACGGCGCGCTCAGAAGTCCAATTCAATCAAGTGGAGGGGTTGGCTGTAGGCGAGAGCATTACCTTCAGCGACTTGAAAGGAACGCTTTCCAATTTCGCCCGACGCATGTTTGGACAGAACACCCAGACACGCTTCCGGGCCTCCTACTTCCCATTCACGGAACCATCGGCAGAAATGGATGTGGAATGTTTTGTATGCGGAGGGAAGGGATGTGCCGTCTGCAAGAATTCGGGCTGGCTGGAGATCCTGGGCTCCGGCATGGTGCATCCGACCGTTTTACAGAATGGCGGATATGACCCTCGCAGGTATACCGGCTTTGCGTTTGGCATGGGGCCCGAACGCCAGTTTATGTTGAGATACCGTATCAACGATATTCGCTATTTCTGGGGAAACGATATTCGCTTCCTTGAACAATTCTAGGAATCCAAAATGAAAATACCTCTATCCTGGCTCAAAGATTTCATTGATCTCGATGGCTTGTCCGTCGAAGATATCGCACGGAAACTAACTCTCGCCGGTCTCGAAGTGGATGGGATCGAATACGTTGGCCTGCCGCTGCCCGTCTATAACGAGGGCGAGCCGCATGAATTCAAGACAACCGGCATCTCCTGGGATAAAGACAAGATCGTCGTGGCTGAAATCCGGGAGGTCATGCCGCATCCCAACGCGGACCGGTTGACCTTATGTGACCTCTTCGATGGAAAGGAAGCACACACGGTCCTGACCGGCGCGCCTAATATCTTTCATTTGAAAGGTCAGGGGAAACTGCCCAAACCGATCAAGGTTGCCTATGCGAAGGAAAATGCAGTCCTCTACGACGGTCATGCCGAGGGACTGCAGCTAATGACCCTTAAGCGCACAAAAATACGCGGCGTCGAATCATATTCGATGGTTTGTTCCGAAAAAGAGCTGGGCATCTCAGAAGACCATGACGGGATCATATTGCTCGATGAGGATGCGTCGGTCGGTATGCCGCTGGCCGATTACATGGGTGATGCGGTCCTCGATATCAGTATCCTGCCTAATATGGCGCGCAATGCGAACGTGATTGGTGTTGCGCGTGAACTCTCCGCGTTGACCGGGCACGAACTTATACAACCTAAGATTAAATATAAAACCGGGGGTGATCCAATCGAAAAGCTTGTTACTATCGACATCACCAAGCCTGAACTCAACCCGCGCTTTGTGCTGGGTTTGATCCGCGCTGTGGAGATCAGGCCCAGCCCCTATCAGGTCCAAAGACGGCTCAAACTGGCGGGTATGCGCCCCATCAACTGCATTGTGGACGCCACCAACTATGCCATGCTTGAGTTGGGCGAACCACTGCATGCCTTCGATTACGATGTGCTCAAGGAACGTGCAGGAAATAAACCGGTGAGGATCTCAACCCGCCCCGCAAAAGAAGGCGAAAAACTGACCACCCTCGATGGCGTGGAACGGACGCTCACATCCATCAATGTATTGGTCTGCGATGATAAGGGCCCTCTCTCGATTGCAGGTGTGATGGGCGGAGCTGAGTCGGAGGTCACGGAAAAGACACGCAACATTTTGCTCGAAGGCGCGGCCTGGAACTTCATCAATATCCGCCGCACCGCCCAACAGCACAATCTACCGTCGGAAGCCTCCTTTCGATTCTCGCGCGGCGTGCATCCCGCCATGGCAGAAACCGGAGTTAAACGCGGCTTGCAATACATGGCTTTATGGTCGGGCGGCCTGGCTGCCCCCGGACTTGTTGATGAATATCCACTCAAGCCGAAGGACCCTACGGTCACGGTTTCGTCAAAAGATGTCAGGCGCCTGCTCGGTATCAACCTGTCCGTGGAAGAGATCGCCGCGCTCCTTGAAAAGCTTGAATTCAAATGCACCATTCGTGGATCGAAAAATAGCACTGGGAAATCGGCGAAAATCAGGAAATTGGATCTTGATTCTCAAATCGTGGTTCGAGTGCCGCCCCACCGTCTTGACATCGGCGAAGGCATCATCGGCCTCGCCGATGTGCTCGAAGAAGTCGCTCGCTCTTATGGTTATGATCGCATTCCGTCCACCAACATGGCCGATGACCTCCCGCCGCAGATCGGCAATCCCGAATACGAATGGGAGGAACGCCTGCGTGACCTGCTGGTTGCCATCGGCTTCGATGAGGTGGTCAGCTATCGTCTCACCTCAACGGAACATGAGTCACGCCTGGGACTCACCGGCGAATACGTCCGCATTACAAACCCAATTACACCCGAAAAGAATGTTATGCGACGCAGCTTAACGGCCTCCGTGCTTGATCATCTCGAGCATAATATTCGTTTGAGCGAGTCGCTGGCCTTTTTTGAAATTGGGCCGGTATTCGAACCCGTCCATGACGATCTCCCAGAGGAACCGCACAAACTCGCCATTGCCATGACCGGACTGCGCGCTGCCACCTCATGGGATATTAAGGATTCGGCCGCCCTCGATTTCTACGACCTGAAAGGGCGTATCGAACTCCTGCTGAGTGGTCTTCAATATACTGATGTTTCCTTCGTCTCGACAGATTCGGTGGATCCGGTGACTTCCTTACCGACAGGCTGCCTGCACCCTGGTAAAGCTGCCGAGATAAGAGTGAGCGGTCAAACTGTAGGCTTATTGGGCGAGCTGCACCCGATGGTCAAAGAGAAATATGAATTCGGCCCACATCCGGTCCTGGTTGCCGAGTTTGATCTTGCTGCCTTGCGTAAAGTGGCTCCGGCTTATAAGGTCACACCCGTCCCCGAGTTCCCCCCGGTTTTGGAAGACATCGCCATCACCGTCGCCGAATCGGTGCCCGCCTCGGCGGTGGAGGCTCTGATCCGTCAAACCGGAGCCAAGTCACTGGCCAATGTCCGCTTATTCGATGTCTACCGCGGAGAACAGATCGGTACAGGCCTGAAATCATTGGCCTATAATCTCACGTATCAGGCTCCCGATAAGACCATGACCGATGCCGATGCGGCGGCTATCCGGAATAAGATTGTGAAGCGGCTTGAGCAGGAATTGGGAGCAAAGCTGCGCAGTTAGGTTGCAGCCTCTCCGAGAAATACCCATTGATGATGAGCTTCCAACAGAGAATAAATAATGGACAATAGATCAAAATCCATTGTAGCGACCCTGGCGTCGGTTGTTTTGTGTGGCTGCCCCGGATTGTTTTTATTAATATTCGGTTTTTTCGCAGTGGCCGGGAATATGCCCTTCAAGTTTGAATTTAACGATATGAGCAATGCCGAAGTTATTCCTCCGACAGTCGGCCTTGCACTTATTTGCTTGGCGCTGATATTTATTGCCATTCCTGTTGTAGTCGGATTTCTTACCCTGCGCAGCAGGCCGGCTGCTGCACTCAACAATAACGAGGCGCTTCCCCCACCTTCATAAACGCAACAACTGCATTAAAAATAAATCTGCATCGTTTTGCTGCGATGCAGATTTATTGTATCTACTCACAGCTCCGGCATGAAGTACCCGGAAAAACGATATGTGCAGGGCGTACGCCCTGCACATATCGTTTTTCCGGAATTCTTTAGTCCCAGGCTGGAAGCGTGGGACGTAAGGACGAGTAGAAGCAATTTCTTTAACATTCTTACTATGTTGGCGTTGCGAATAATCCGTCTTGTTTCGGCGGCTGGAAGCATTTGTTTATTGGACTGTGATCCTCACGGACATCGTACAAAAAACATCTTGCCCCATTTGCAGGGCCCAGGTGGTTTTATACGAACCTGAGCTTTTGGGAGCTGTCATCGTTAATTTAAGAGAGACAATCTCTCCGGCCGCAACGGTCTTCGGAAGGTCGGCGCCTTTTGCCTTGTAAATTCTTGCACCGCCCAGGTAGACAAAATCAACGTTCGTACCATCCCAGCTCTTCCTACCCACATTCGCAACTGTCCAATCTACCTGGAAATCCTGGCCCGCAGCGATATGCCAATCATTGGGAGGGGATTGCCCGGTTATCTGACAATCGTAATCCTTCGCGGAAGGGGTGATCTGTGTGGCCGCGGTCATTACCAGTTGTGGAATGGGAGTGGGCGATTGTAAAATAAACAGGAATGTGGGGGTAATGGTCGGAGTATCCAAAGGCACCAGCGTGGGGGATGGTGTCACGGAAGGTGTGAACGTTGGTGTAAATAACTTGGCTGTTTGCGTGGCAGCTGCCGCCGCAGTCTGGGCAATGATGACATTTAGCGCATTCGGGGCGGAGGTTGGAGGTTGTGAAGCCGGGATGAGCGTCGAGACATCACAACTTATCACAAAAATTGTGAAGATCAAGAGGAAATACAATATTCGCTTTTGCCGGTTCATTCGCAATTCTCCCTACTCTTCCAAATCTCGCTCCCTGCTTGCTAGGGTGTCATACCCGGGTGGATGACTTCGATATTAATATCGGCGATGCAGAATTTTGATCCATTACCATCAATATCCCATGCGGTGCCGATATGGATTGGTTCCCTACCTTGAAAAGTCGGTGCTGTTAGATGGACGCCTAATGTGATTGTATCGGTTTTCTGCACGGTTGCGCCAAGGTAATGTTCTGCTCCGGCGGACGACATGGTCAAACCATAATTATCAGCAACGTTTGTGTCTATCGAAGAAGAATAGAATTCCCAGATCCAGGTGGGGTCCCAGGTTATGGTGCCGTCATTCCTGAACGTCCACCTCACGTCCAGCCCATCGCCCTCTTTTAAAATTGTACCCCGGCTACCATCCCCGGGGACCTGACCTACGATGGTGCACAAATATTTGGACTTCTTGGTCGTAGAGCTGCTGCTCCCTCCACTGCTGCTGCCACCACCGCCACCGGACGAAACAACCACAAATGGAGTCGGGGTATCAATGATGGGCGTCAAAGTAGGGATATTGAGAGGGACCGTCGTAGGTGTTGAGGTTTCGGTCGGAGTCGGCATTTGCGCATTTACCGTAAGGGCTACCGCTGTTCCCATATTATTTTGAGCCTGTATCGTCGAGGCCACTGACGTCTCAACCAGCGCCGCGATCTGATCAGGTGTCTGTCCCGGTGCACAACCCGCCAGCAGGACGGAAACAACGACCGCTATGAACATGGTTTTTCGTATCATTTGCATGATTTTCTCCTTAGCTTGATATACGCCGTATTCAAGGCTTCCTATTTAGGGCTGGATTTACCCGCACCGATGCCCAACGGCTGCCATTTCTTTTCGTCTTTCAAACGATGCTGTATGCCATGGCGGTCGTGAATTTCATCGAAGCCTATCGGTTTTATAAACATCTCTTCGCCATCGAGCAGACCGGTCAGTCCGGTCTGGCCCGGTTCAGGGCGTTTGTTCTGGCAGAATTTGCAGGTCATTGGATCGTGCGCTTTATAGTGAGAGGGCTCTTCATAACTGGATACATACCCTTCAAAGTTACGCACGATCACCTTGTGGTCCGACATACTGAGCAGGTAATTCGGCATGACCGGTACCTTCCCACCTCCTCCAGGCGCATCCACAATGAATTGCGGGACGGCATAACCGGAAGTATGTCCTCTCAACCCTTCGATGATCTCGATACCCTTCGACACCGGTGTGCGGAAATGTCCCGCGCCCTCCACCAGGTCGCACTGGTATAAATAATACGGGCGGACGCGGATGCGCGTGAGCTTCTGGACCAATTCTCGTTGGATGTGAACACAATCATTTACTCCCGCCAACAATACTGACTGGTTGCCCAGCGGGATGCCGGCCCGCGACATACGGTCGCATGCCTCGGCAAGTTCCTTGCTGATCTCATTCGGGTGGTTGACGTGGATGTTCAACCACAACGGATGGTACTTCCCTAGCATATCACAAAGTTCCTGGGTGATGCGCATGGGCATGAAGACGGGCACGCGTGAGCCGATGCGCACGATCTCGATATGCGGAATCTCTCTCAAGCGGGTCAGTATCTCTTCCAGGATTTTCGGCGCAAGCACCAGCGGGTCGCCGCCCGAGAGCAGTACGTCGCGCACCTGGGGAGTCCGCCTGAGATAATCTAGCTGCTGCTCGAACTCCTGGCGTGAGAAGGTTTGCCCGGGGTCACCCACAATGCGCGAACGTGTACAGTAGCGGCAGTAGGACGCACATTGGGTTGTCACGAGCATCAATACGCGGTCCGGGTAACGATGGACCAAGCCGGGCACGGGCGAGTGCCGGTCTTCGGCAAGGGAGTCTTCCATCATCCCGGTAAAGGGTGCGATCTCCGCATCGGTTGGGATGATCTGCATGCGTACGGGGTCTTGCGGGTCGTTGGGGTCGATCAGGGAGATGAAATACGGCGTTATATCCACCCGGAACAGGCCGCTGGTGTTCAACGCCTTTCGCTCGGACTCCGTCAGGGGGACGACTTTCTCGATCTCCTCGACCGTGTTAAGTCGGTGACTCAACTGCCAGCGCCAATCGTTCCACTTTTCGTCCGGAACGTCGGCGTATGTGGCAGCACGTTTGGAAACAATAGGGGTAGTCATTGGATGTTCCTCCGATTTAATGGGCACATGATAACTTTAATAGGAGAAAAGCGCGTGGAGCAGGCCAAACGGAGGGTCGTGGTCTGGTCGGAAGAAGCCCGCAAACTGTCCAGAATCAAATACCATTTTAAGTATTGTAAGAGGAAATAAAGGGCAGGTCAACCTCCCAACGGGAAAATCGGCCGCGAATAGCCCTGTAAGCACAAAGGAGGTACAATAAAAATCTGAAAAAACAAAGGAAAAACATGCCAAAAGTTGCAGTATTGACAGACAGCATAGTCGGTTTGCCCGAAACCATCTTGAATAATCTCAACATCCAGACAGTTGCATACTACATCCATCGCGGACAGGAAGTGTTACGCGATCTGGTCACCATTCAGCGTGCAGAATTCATACAATGGATGCTCACGACCAAATTTGCGCCTACCACGGCCTGCCCCGGTCCGGATGATTATCTGAAAGCTTATGAAAAATTGGCGGGAGATGGAGTCCGTGACATTATCAGTATTCATATAAGCTCAAAGATCAGCGGCGCCTACCAGGCAGCCACGATGGCACAGTCCATGCTAAAAGAAAGAGATCCCAATCTCCACCTGGAAGTGATGGATACAAATAATGCCTCCATGTGCCAGGGTTGGATGGTTATGGAGGCAGCCCGGGCTGCGCTTGCAGGTCTTTCCCTGGATCAAATAGCAGGCATCGTGAAAAAGATGATCCCCATATCACATATGGTCCAGACCGCCGATACCCTGAAATATCTTTATCTCGGTGGACGGATTGGCAAGGCCCAAAATATGCTGGGTAGTTTGCTCAATATCAAGCCTTTGATCGGTGTGGAAGATGGCGAAATTGTTCCATTGGGCAGAGCCCACAGCCGCAGCCAGGCGTATCGACAAATGGCGGATATTGTCGCGGGGGTGATAGGCAGAGGGAAAGTCCGGATCGCCTATGTGCATGTCGGCGCGCAGGATGAAGTGGAAAAGCTCAAGGAGCTTGTTGAATCAAAAGTGGATGTGGTCGAGTCAATGTTGGCTGAATTTTCTCCGGCTCTGGCAGTTCACTCCGGCCCGGGTACCACCGGCTTGTGTTACTATCCGGTGGAATCGTAGTATTTATTTACAGCCTTTCGTATACCATCCGAAAAATTCAGGCCGCATCAAGAGATGCGGCCTTTGATTTATTGTAATTACTCACCACCTTGGTAAAGCACCCGAAAAAAATGATTTATCGGCAAATTGACCGTGTTACAATCCTGCGCGATGAGCGTTGGCCTGGTTGCAAAATTGGATGAGATCTCAGCAAAATTCCCCGATAAAGCCGCGTTCATTTATTGGCAGGCTTCAAAATGGAGAACTCTTACATATAAACAATTAAGCGATCGCAGCGATCAATTCGCCGGCGCGATCCGCAGGCTTGGCCTCAAGCCCGGGATGCATGCGGCGCTCATGATCAAGCCGGGGGTTGATTTCTTTGCCCTGGCCTTTGCGCTGCTTAAAACGGGGGTTGTACCCATCCTGGTTGATCCTGCCATCGGACTGCACAATGTCACCCGCTGTTTTGATGAATCAAAACCAGAGATTTATTTTGGCTCTCCGCTCACTCATCTATTAAGGTCTATTTATGGATGGGGGAAAGATACCATCAGGATTAACGTTAGCGTCTCCGATCTCAATCGCCTTATCCTTAAGGACCTCAAAAGTCCGGATTTTTCACCTTCCAGACCACTCGCTTTAACCGGTTCTTCTCCTGCCGCGATCATCTATACCAGCGGAAGTACGGGTTTGCCCAAAGGCGCGGTTTATACCCAGGCCAACTTCGCCGCCCAGATCGAAATGCTGGCGGATACGTTCCATATTCGCCGAGATGAAATTGACTTGCCGGCCTTTCCGCTTTTTGCGTTGATCGATTGTCTGCTTGGCATAACAGCCATCGTCCCAGACATGAATTTTCCCGCCCCCGCCAAAGTTAACCCGGCCCGCCTGCTGGCCGCCATCGATGAATTTGGTGTCGATAACATGTTCGCCTCTCCCATTATGCTGGACAGGCTGGCTGCCTATTGTCAGAGGCAGGGTGCAAAACTCTCCTCCCTCAAGCGCGTCATCACAGCCGGCGCACCCGTTCCAGTGCAGGTGTTGGAAAAATTCAAGAGTTTGCTGGCGGACGATGCGCAGCTCTTCGGCATCTACGGCGCAACGGAGACCCTGCCCGTCAGTGTGGTGGAGAGCCGCGAAGTATTGACCGAGACACGTTATAAG